>ERZ802824.2010-NODE-2010-length-10480-cov-12.1927_pt1 | contig 10480 bp, 10 predicted proteins | sample MGYA00345650_ERZ802824 | MGnify/ENA primary metagenome ERZ802824 (study PRJEB30503, sample SAMEA104212361) | marine metagenome | biome: Westerlies Biome; feature: [SRF] surface water layer (ENVO:00010504) within the epipelagic zone...; material: water... | reverse complement strand
CCAAAGATTTTTGCCTAATCTATCATTATTGTTCTCTATAAGTGCATTGGCTGCTGAGAGGATCACATTAGTAGATCTATAGTTTTGCTCCAACCTAATAGTTTCTGAGCCTTTAAAAGTTTTGGTAAAAGTAGCAACGTTTTCAACTTTTGCGCCTCTCCAACCATAAATTGATTGATCATCATCACCAACAGCAGTTATAGATGCATCTTTTGAGGATATTTCTAATAACCATTTATATTGAATTGAGTTAGTATCTTGAAACTCATCTATCAGAACCGTTTTAAATCTTGTATGAAAATAAGATCTTACAACTTCATTTTTTTTAATTACCTCATAAGATTTTAATAATAATTCACCAAAATCTAGTAAGTTATCTTGAATGCAAACTTCTTCATATTGCTTATAGATATTTTTTATTGTCTCTTTAAAAAAATCTCCGTTATCTTTGACTTTAGATGACCTTAAACCATCATCTTTCCATGCATTAATTTGCCATTGGCTCTGCCTTGAAGGCCAAGCAGCCTCATCTAAATTGAGCTCTTTTGAAATACGCTTAATTATTCTTAACTGATCATCGGAATCCAAAATTGTAAAACCGCTAGCTAAATCTGCTTCTTTATTAAAACGTTTAAGCAATCTATGTGATAGGCCATGAAAAGTTCCACACCACAAATCCATAGCAGGGGATTGAAGCAATTCTTCAATTCTTGATCGCATTTCTGAAGCAGCTTTATTAGTAAAAGTAACTGCCATGATTGAAGATGGGCTCTTCCTTAAAGCTTCAACCTGCCAAGCTACTTTATGAACCAGTACCCTTGTTTTTCCTGAACCAGCACCAGCTAATACCATAAGATGTTGTTTTTCAGATGTTACAGCCTGTCGTTGTTCATCGTTCAAATTGTCTAGTATGTAAGATACATCCATTTAGGTATTCATTTTTTTGCTTAGGAAGGATATTCTAACCCTATGCCAACAAAATTATTGCGTCAGATCAAAAATACTCTCCCTGAATTAAGGAAATCGGAGAAGATTGTTGCTGAATATATACTAAATGATCCTAAATCTGTAATAACTCTTAAAACTGCCGAAGCTTCATCATTAATGGGTATAAGCGAACCTACGCTAATTAGATTTTGCAAAGCAATGGGATTTTCAGGTTATCAAGAAATGAAAATCAATCTATCACAGCAACTTGCTGCTGATGATTATTTTGAAATATATGAAATCTACCCTGATGATTCTATTCACGATTTATGTGAAAAAGTTTTTGATACTGCTGTTAGTGAAATTCTAAATGTTAGATCACAAATTGATCAATCAGTATTAGAGCAAGCAATCCAGACTCTAGCAAAAGCAAGACGAGTAGAGTTTTATGCATTTGGGGGTTCAGCTCCAGTGGCCATGGATGGGCAGCATAAATTCTTTAGATTAAAAATCCCATCTTCATGTATTTCAGATCCTCATATTCAATTTATGTCAGCTAACTCTTTAAATAAAGAAGATGTCGTGGTTGCTATTTCACAATCTGGAACTACTTCAGCTCTTGTAGATAGTGTTAAAACCGTAAGAGAGTCAGGTGTAAAAGTAATTGGCATCATGCCTGGCAATACTCCATTGGCAAATATATGTGATTTATCCTTAACCATTAATGTTGGAAGCAACGATAGATTAACCATGCCGCTTACTTCAAGATTAGCTTATACAGCTGTTATTGATGTTTTAACTATGGGAGTTGCCCAATTAAGACCAGAGGCTCAAGATCATCTCTATAATATAGCTGATAGTCAAAGATCTTTAAAAATTGATAATTAAGGAAGTGTAATGAATAGAGTCTTAAAACATCTAGGATCAAAATACCCGATTGTTCAAGCTCCAATGGGATGGATTGCACGCAGTCAACTTGCTTCAGCTGTCTCAAATGCAGGAGGTTTTGGAATTATTGAGACTTCCTCTGGTGAGGTTGAGAATTGTAAAGAAGAAATTAAAAAAATGGCTGAACTTACTGATAAGCCTTTTGGTATAAATTTACCTTTATTGTTTCTAAGAGATGACAGTATGGTCAATTTTATTGTTGAGCATGGTATTAAATTTGTAACAACCTCTGCTGGTGACCCTGCAAAATATATTGGGATCCTTAAGGATGCTGGCATCACTGTTTATCATGCTGTTCCAAATGTAGCAGGTGCAATGAAAGCTATTGCAGCTGGTGTGGACGGCTTGGTTGTTGAGGGAACTGAGGGCGGAGGCTTTAAAGGTGCTGAAGAAATTGGACTTCTTGTTTTAATCCAAGCAATAAGAAGGCAATCAGATATACCTATTATTGCTGCTGGAGGAATTGTTGATGGTAAAGGCATGGCAGCAGTTTTCGCAGCTGGAGCTGAGGGTATTCAAATGGGTACAAGATTTGTTTCAAGTAAAGAAAGTCCTGTTCATGATAATTTTAAAAATAAGATTATTGATTCTGATGAAGTAGGAACATGGATTTTGAATAAGAAATCAAAACCTTGCATAAGAGCTTTAAAATCAGAAATGACAAGCAAAATTCATGAAGATGGAATCATGGATATGACGGCTTTGGCTAATATTAAGGAGCTTTATTTTGGAGGAGATATGGAAGCAGCTCCAGCATTATCGGGTCAATCAGTAGGTCTTATTGATGCTGTCAAATCAGTAGATACTATAATTAAAGAAACGATTAATGAGTTTAATGAAACATGCTTAAAGCTTTCTAAGGAGAAATTTAATGAGTAAAGAAACAAGAGATTTTTTTAAAACCTATACTGACTTTGTAACTAAGGTTACTAGTGACCCGAGTCTAGATTTAGATTCACTTAAAGAACGTTTTGATGAAATAGAGGCAGACTCTCCAATTAAAACTCCGAGATTGCTTACTGCTGCGCTTGGCCTTGGAAGTGAAACTGGTGAGTTTGTAGAAATCGTTAAAAAGATGTTTTTACAAGGCAAGCCAGCCTCGGAGGATAATATCTTTCATATGAAACGAGAGCTAGGTGACATTATGTGGTACTGGGCTACAGCTTGTGCTTCTCTTGGATTAGATCCTTATGAAGTAATTAGTGAGAACCAGAAAAAATTAGAAGCAAGATATGGCGAAAAGTTTGAAGTTGATCGAAGTGAAGTAAGAAAAGATGGTGATTTATAAGCCTTTGATGAAAGATAACAAGAAGAAACCCAAAGAAGATAGTCCATCAGCAGTTGATGACTGTGCTGATGTAACTTCAAAACATGATCGATTTAAAAAGGATTCAGATAAGCCTAGGTTCCCGCCAATAGATTACGAGAAACCCCCACATTTTTAAACTAGACTATATGGTCTTCTCTTTCTTTTTTTGCAGTTCTGGTTATGCCTTCTTTAGAGGTATATTCTCCAGTGATTCCTTTAGAGCCAGCTTTGTCTTTATTTGACATATTTAGCAAAACCACAATTGCAACTAAAGCTGCTATTACTATTATTGTTAATATTAAATTACTCATTCTATAGCCTCTGTTATCCTGTAAAAAAATTCATTTGGTGAAAAAGAGGTGCCTATAAATGCACCTACGCCTCTAGGGGTGGTTGATACCCAATTTGAAAAGGACAGATTATTTGCAACTAGTTTCATTTTCCTTTCACTAGAAATATTAAGGACTGGTTCATAAAGGCTTGATCTAACAACTACAATATTTCTATTAAAATCAATCATAATATATTGGCCATCATACCCAATTGTTGAAGTAATCCAATCTGCATTTGGACAATTGTTATTTTCATCTAATGGGCTTGCGCATAGATTCCAAAATTGAAGTCCGTAACTATTTAGACCTGCAATTGAACTTACATAAGACCCATAACTTAGAACGTCATTTTCCCAGACTCCTCCTAATAGCAGCATATGGCCAAATTTTGCATAATCTCTTGCTGTTGAATCAAGACAACAATAGGCTAGATAATTACCATTAGATTGGCCTGCGTCCACATAGTCTTTCCACCAAATTGCATTTATGCCTATTTTTGAAAATAACTGATAATCTGCATATGTTTGAAGATCTTGTCCTGTTGCTCTAAAAAGAATCTCTCCAAGTACCTGGGTGTCGCAGTTTGAGTATTTAAAGTCTCCTCTGTTATAAATTATAGTATCTGAGTACCAGGGTTGTATGATGCCGCTTTCTGCAAGCTCTCTATTAATACATTTTGTTAACTGATCATCTGAAAAAACTAAATCTCCGCCTGAAGATGAATCTGAAGTATTATTACAATTATCTAATTCACCCAAATCATCATCAAAGCACATAGGATAAAGTCCAGACCTCATATCTAAAATATTTTTTATAGTTATTGATGATCTTTCATCATTTGCCCATTCTTGAATAAAAAGCGATGCTGAGTCATTTATAGATGAAATAAGATTATTTTCTACAGCAATACCAATTAAAAAACTAACAAATGATTTAGCAGATGACCAAGAGGTAACATAACTATCTGAAGTTTTGTTACCAAATAATTCCTCTAATCGAGATGAATCTAGATTGGTTATATTGCTTAGAGTAGTTTTTTCTCCAGGTAAAATACCCCTGTATCGCTCATAAACTAATTTACCATCTTTAATCACAACAGCTGCCTGTGTATAAGCTCCATCCTGAAATGCATAATCAAAAGCTTGATCAAGTTTTGAGCTAGACATACCAACACTTTCAGGAGTAACCACATCCCATACTAATGGATGAGAAGGGAATTGATTAGGTTCTTCTTGTTGATCAGGGGTAGATGAACTTCCACCTCCTCCACATGAAGCTAAAAAAAATATTACAACTATATAAAAAAAAATTTTATAAGCTTTCATCCTTTAGATCAACATTACTTATGAAGATTTCCTAATGAATTCTTGGGTAGCTTCTTCATATTCTGATTGAATTCTGTCAACAAGCTCTTGGACGGGTGGTGAATCTATTATCCCGCCTATGCCTTGACCAGATCCCCATATATCTTTCCATGCTTTTGCATCAGTATTTCCACCTGAACCAAAATTCATTGAGCTTTTGTCTGCCTCAGGAAGATTGTTAGAATCTAAACCGGCTTTATCTATAGAAGGTTTTAGATAGTTTCCATGAACACCAGTAAATAAAGAAGAGTAAACAATATCATTTGCTGCGCTTTCTTCTAACATTTTTTTATAACCAGGATCAGCATTGGCTTCTGCTGTTGCAATAAATCTAGTACCCATATAAGCAAGATCTGCTCCTAGGGCTAGTGATGATGCAACTGAATAACCATCACCAATAGATCCTGAAAGAATTATAGTTCCATCAAACCATTCTTTAACTTCTCTAACTAAAGCAAATGGAGATAAGGCTCCTGCATGACCACCAGCGCCAGCACAAACTAAAATTAAACCATCAACACCTTGCTCAGCTGCTTTTTTTGCATGCCTAACATTAATTACATCATGAAATACTAAGCCTCCATAACTATGAGCAGCATCTACTAGCTCAGCTGGAGGTCTTAATGAAGTAATGATTATCGGCGCTTCTTGTTTTACACAAGTTTCCATATCAGCCATAAGCCTGTCATTTGATGCATGACATATTTGATTTACAGCAAAAGGCGCAACCTTTTTATCCGGATTAGCTGCCTGAAATTCAGCAAGCTCTGTCTTAATTCTAATAATCCATTCCTCTAGAACATTTTGCGGTCTTGCATTAAGAGCAGGAAAAGAACCAACAATGCCGGCTTTGCATTGAGCTATAACAAGCTCAGGCCCAGAGACTAAAAATAATGGTGATCCTATTACAGGAATAGATAAGTTTTCTTCTAATATTTTTGGTAATGCCATATTTAAATAAGGATTATTTATTAACTGCGCTATTCTAACTCAATCTTATGTATGAATTTGTAATTTTTTCTTTAAAGATTTTATCTCATCAGATTGTTGAACATTTTTAGTTTTAAAAAATAATTCATGATTCTTTTCCAACAATTCTAGATTGTATAAATAATTAACCATCATTCCTTTTGATTGTAAGATGCCTTTTTTTGATAAATCTGCATTTAAATTAATCTTTTCTAAAATAGCTCCATTACCTAAATGAAATCTAGCAACAGGATCATTGGGCAGCTTGTCTTCACGCTCTGATGCCGTTAAATATAAAAGTGCTTCTGCTGTTAAGTTATCATCATCAATGTTTTGATCCTTGGATTTACTTTCAAGCCATCTAACAAAGCCTGGAACTGGAGATAAAGTAACAAACTTTTCTATGCTATCAACCTCTTGTTTTAATTTGTAAGCGACTTGTTTAATTAAAAAGTTTCCAAAAGAAATTCCAGATAGGCCATCCTGGCAATTTGAAATAGAGTAAAAAACTGCAGTATTAATATCTTTATAATTAACAATCTCACGGTCAATTTTTATTACTTCATTAATGGACTCTGGCGTCTTATTGCATAGTGCAACCTCAACAAAAATTAATGGCTCATCAGGTATTAATGGATGAAAAAAGGCAAAACACCTTCTATCATCAGGAGCTAATCTAGCACGCAAATCATCCCATGAATTTATCTCATGAACAGCCTCATATTCAATGATCTTTTCAAGAATATTTGCAGGTGTAGACCAATCTATTTTCTCTAAAACTAAGAAAGATGGATTAAACCAGCCTTTAAAAAGACTTAGTAGACTTGAATTAAAAAATGCAATTTCAGGATTGTCTTTTAGTAAGCCTCTGATTCTTTCTCGAAGACGAATTAGCTTTACCGTGCCGTCTTGAGTTGTATTAAGTCTTCTGAAAAGCTCTACCCATAAAGGCTCTGAGGACTTGGTTACTTTTTCTAAATTTGCTTGGTTTTTTTCCTTTGAATAATTAACTGTAGCTTTTGATAATGCGCCTGGATCAATATCATATTTAGCAGATAATGTTTGTAAAAAGGTTATTAGGTCTTGATCATTTAAAGCCTCAATTAAATTAAGAAGGTGCTCAGCATAGACCAATGAAGACACTTCTCCACTAGTAGACATTACAGCATCTAGTGCTTTGTTAATATCTTTGTGCAAAACGCCAAATTCTTCACCACCAAACAAACCCTTCCTAAGAGGGTTTCTCATAATAGAAGAAATTATATTTTGAAAAAAACTCATTATTGTTTAAGCATATGTTCTGTTATTTCCCATAATTTAGAAGCTTCATCAGTATCTATAGCCCAATCTGCTACACCAATATATCTTTTCATGGATTCATCTACCTCTTCTTTTAAAACGGCGACATCACAATTTTCGCAAAAAACACCACCAATGTCATTAAGCTTTGGATTTGTTGCGGCCCATAAAGTTGTAGTTGCGCCTTGTTCTGGTGTCTTAAAATTAGCAGCCGCCATATCTGACAAAGATCCATCCTCTTTCATCCAGCCCAAAGCAACCATCTCTTCATTTTCTAAGTGTCTTTGAAGGGGCGTCATAATTCCGCCAGGGTGAACACTATAACCTCTAACACCAGTGTCTTTCATTAGCCTGTCAAACTCTATAGCTATTAAAGAAGAAGCAGTTTTTGATTGTCCGTAAGCAATCCATTTATCATATGGGGTATTTTCAAAATGAATATCATCCCACAATATGCCTGTAAGAGAATGAGCTGATGAAGAAAGACTTACAAAGCGAGACCCTTCACTCTTCGCCATTAATTCCATGAGACCTTTTGTTAATACAAAATGACCAATTTGATTAACGCCAAATTGCCTTTCCCAGCCATTTCCAACTCTACCCTCAGGGCAAGCCATAACTCCAGCATTATTAATTAATAAATCTAAAGACAAGCCCTCTTTAACATAATCATTGACAAAATTTTGAACACTGCTTACGTCTGCTAAATCCATCTCAACAATATTCTCACTTGCAATAATGCCTTCCAACGCCTTTGAAGCAATGTCACGCCTTCTTGCCGGAACTACAACATTGGCACCACAGTTCTTTAATGCCCTTGTTGTTTCAAGTCCAATTCCAGAATAGCCTCCAGTAACAATTACATTTTTATTATGTAATTCTATTCCCTCTAAGATTTGAGCAGGTTCTGATCTAGCTTTAAAATTAGATCCTACAGGTCTTTGGTTTTCTGAAATCATATTATTTCCCCTAGTTATTTTATTTAAACGGAATGGTTATTTTACTCTTAGTATTATTCTTAAGTTCTGTCTTATCAAAAAAAGTTGGTTTCATCTTCTCTTCTACAAACATCTTGGCCTGATCATCATAATGAGGTGATCTAGCGTCTTGGGTTGCGCTTCCATATTGATGGATGCTCATGCTTTCTTGTTTGCTAGAGGAATCCCAAGCTAATGCTACTACTAAGCCATCTCCTGCAACAGCTTTTAAACTCCCATCATCTTGTGGTCTTCCATAGATCGCTCTTAAAGTATCTGGACCTCCCTGAATAGGCAAAGCCAAGTCTCCTCTAACAAGGAAATTAACTTCTGACCACATTGGATCAATACGACCAAATGCACTTTCTATTTTTTTAATGCAATCAAGGAATATATCTTCCGAATTAGGTGCTTCTATCCTATTCATAAAAGAGCGCCACTCTTCAGACAAAACACAGACTCCTAATGGCGCTGCTCTGTTATCATAATCTGTTTTTAAATCCCATCCTCTTAAAAGCTCTTGAGCGTCTAATAATTTTTTATCATTAAAATCCTCTTCTAGAACTTCATAGAGATATTTAATGGATCTTGATTCTCTTGAATAAGCATTATCAAATTTTGCAGCAAGCAAGTCACCTTCACTAAATTTCTTATCATTATCAAATATTTCTATAACCCTATAGGCTCTATTAGTCATTTTTGTTTCAATACCAAGCGTCTTGGAATAGTCACTTCTTTTTAGATTATCTGAAATGGCTGAGGCTCTAAAAGGGTCCTGATTTGCACTAGCAACCCATCCTGATTTGGGATTTACCAACAGAGGTATCTCATCAAAAGGGGTTATTTGATCCCAAATTAAAGAAGACTTGGTTCCATCCACTGGTAATGACCAATCATAATTTTCATTTCTAATAGGCCCAGCAGTATTATGAAGTAACATAATATTATCCTGATTGTCTGCATAAACAGCATTAAATGAGATTATTGCTCTCATCTTCATGGCATCTAACCACTCATCTTTAGTCTTGGCTTTATTCATTCTGAACCATTGATCAGCTTGTCTAATTTCATTCATGCCAGCAAACTTGAGTGCATAAGAGCCTGATTCAGTTTCAAGAACTAATCCATGTTTAGTAAATTTAGCTTCTCTAGTAAAGGTCCAACTAATTGGACCAAATATCTTTACCGGTAATTTGATTTCTTTAATCTTAAAGTCTTCCCAATTCCCATCTAAGAAATATTGATTCTCATTATCTGGATTTAATTTAAGCTTAAATGAATCTGTTAGGTCTGGTTGATTCACAGTCATCCCCCAGCCTAAATTTTCATTAAAACCAACAAAAATAAAAGGTGCTCCAGGAAATAAACCACCCATCATATTCCAACCCTCATCACTTGAAATATGAGCTTCATACCATGCAACAGGGCCCTCTAAAGGTTGATGAGAATTTATTATTAGACGAGTTTTGCCATCTGAAGTTTTGTTTGAATTAAGTGCAAAGGCATTTGAACCTGCTACAAGATTTGCAACTGCTAATGACTCGCCTCCTTTATCTAATTCTGCAGACTCAACTTCTTTAGGCATATTCATCAGCTCTTGAATAGCATTATCAATTTGAGCAAAGAAAATATTTTGTATTGCAAAGCTTGATACGAGATCTATTTTATTTACTGGATAATACTTTTTCGTCTCTCGATCTAAGTTTAAAGATAGCCAATAGTTTAATCCTGCTACAAACCCATCGATAACATCTCTAACTTCTTTAGATAGATCCTCATCATATTTATCTTCAACGAGCTCTCTTATACCTAAAGCTTTAATAAGATAATCTGCGACAGCGCCATCTCTTCCATTTTTTAACCCTGATCCTGCTCTAGCTAAATCTATTGTTGATAAAATATTCTTTATATCGTCATCTGCCTGAGCATAAGCAAGGCCAAAAGCCGCATCAGAATCTCTTACTCCATGGACATGAGGTACTCCGTAAATATCTCTAGTAATTGTTGCGCTGTATTGAGGTATTGCTTCGTTTGCTGATAGCGTTATGAAGAATCCAAATATAGAAATAATCGAAAAGATACACTTAGTATTTAGCAACATTATATTTTCCTTAAACTTGAGAAGTTTTAATTATAAACCCTAAGATATATCTATGGGTAAAAGGTCATTAAGCTCCCTTAGTGCATTGTTTGCATCAATGACCTTGATAGTGTGCATTCCAAGAGCTCTTGCTGGCTTTAAGTTAATTCCAAGATCATCTAAAAAAACTACTTCATTAGGTTTTACTTTAGCTTCCTCTAATGCAAGTTGATAAAAGTCAGGATCTGGCTTCCTAACATTCAACTCACTTGAAG
>ERZ802824.2008-NODE-2008-length-10480-cov-102.515_pt1 | contig 10480 bp, 12 predicted proteins | sample MGYA00345650_ERZ802824 | MGnify/ENA primary metagenome ERZ802824 (study PRJEB30503, sample SAMEA104212361) | marine metagenome | biome: Westerlies Biome; feature: [SRF] surface water layer (ENVO:00010504) within the epipelagic zone...; material: water... | reverse complement strand
TCGGCGAGGGTGACAACAGCCATGGTTTGAGGGTTTCGGGTTCGCCTCCACCTGCCAGGGATGGACACATCTCAGCCCGAGGGCGTTGACCGGTGTCGCATGCACCCGAAACGGGCAGGTGTGCGGTGTGAAAGTACCCACTGACGGTATCAAAAGGCCGATCAGCGCAAGCCAGCCAGACGAGCCTCCTGAAACAGAGCACGCACCCCGATCCGGTTGAGGGGAAGCCGCAGCAATTCCATGGCCGTGCCGGGGTAGCCATGACGAATCAACCAACGCAGCAGGGGCCGCAGGCTGTGCTCATTGATCAGCCCGCCGAGGGTGAGCAGCTCCCACAGCAGGCGATGCAGCCATGTGAACTGGATGATGAACCGCACGCGGCGCGTCGGATGTTTGCGGAAGAACACCAGGCCCATCCGTGCGCGCTCCCCTTCCACCTCAATCAATCGCGGGATTTGATCGAGGGTCAGGGCTGGATGCCAGTGGTACCCCACGGCAGCAGGGCACTTGATCAGCTGCACCCCCATGCGGCGCAACCGCTCGCCCAGTTCAAGGTCTTCCCAGCCGTAGAGGCGAAATCCGGTATCGAACAATCCGGCACGCTGCAGCACCTCCTTGGCGATGGCGACATTTCCGGTCGCGAAATAAGCCCATGAGAGATCCCGCAGCTTGTGACGTTCAGCCGTGGGCTGCTCGAAATTGGCTGTGTTGACAACGGCGCCATAGGTAAAGCAGAGGAGGTCACCGCGCGCTTCCCAGCTGCGAACAAGGCTGCTGGCATGACAGGACAGAAAGCTGTCCGTAACCACCAGGTCACTGTCGATGAAGACGATGACATCGCCATGGGCGTGATCGACGCCGCGATTCCGCCCCTCAGCAGGGCCGCCATGGGACTGCTCAATCAACCGCACATGAGGGAAACGCTCCGCCGCCCCACGCAACCAATCCGGGGTTCCATCGGTGGATCCGTCATCCACCACCACCACCTCATAACGATCAATCTCTGGACACGCCTGCTGACGCTCGAGTGCCAGCAGACACTTCTCAAGGATCGGCCGGCGGTTGTAGGTCGGGATGACGACGCTGACGAACATCGCGGCAACCGGAAGGGTGGAATGGCTCAGCCTAAAAGCAACAAAAAGGGGGACCTTGAGGTCCCCCGCTGAACGTCAGAACTGCCCGACGATCAATCAGCCGCACCGCCATTGTTGGCGGTACCGGTGACGCCGTTACCGGCACCCTCACCACGGCCATCAGTACGCAGCTTGCGCTTCTTGAATTTGCGCGCGTAGGCGCGGTTGCGTTCCTGCTTTTCCTTCTTCAGGTTTCTGCGCTTGGCCATCCGGCAACAACAAAGAGGCAATCTTTGTCACCTTACTGCGCAGCCGGCAGCAGGCAGCCATCCTCCATCTGCAGCAACCGGTCCGCCACATCAAGGATGCGTGGATCGTGGGTCACCATCAACACCGCACAGGACTGATCCCGCGCCAGTCGCCGCAACAGTTCGACCACCTCCCGACCCGTGGCTCCATCCAGGGCAGCCGTCGGTTCATCGGCCAGCAGCAGCCGTGGGTGGGCCGCAAGCGCACGGGCGATCGCCACCCGCTGCTTCTGTCCACCCGACAAGTCGTGGGGCAATTTGCCCATCTGATCCTCCAGGCCGACGGAGCGCAGCCACTGCCTGGCCTCATCCCGTCGGGCGCGGTAGCCGAGTCCTGGCAGGAGATCGGCCCCCATCTGAACGTTCTGTTCCGCTGTGAGGCAACGCAACAGGTTGTGGCCCTGAAAAATCATGCCGATGCCACGGCGCACCTGTTGCCGCTGGCGGCGACCGGCACCGTCAAGACGATGCCCAAGCACAGTGACCTGACCGGACTGCACCGTGCGCAGGGCACCGATCAGGGTCAGCAGCGTGGTCTTGCCGCAACCGGATGGCCCCGTCAGCAGCACCACCTCGCCGGGATCGATCCTGAGGCTGATGCCCTGCAGCACCTGCCGCCGCATCTCACCGCGACCGTAGGAGTGGCTGAGGTTCTGGAGCTCGACGGAGGCCATCAGAAGATTTCCGCAGGGTCCGCATCGACCAGACGACGCATCGCCAGCAGCGAGGACAGCATGCACATCACCAGGATCATGCCGCCGACGGTGAGGGCCCTTGATGCGTCCATGCCCACCGGAAGACGCGTGGCATCACGCACAAACCAGTACAGACCCTCACCAGCGAGGTAGGCCGGGATGTAGCCCATGACAGCCAGATAAAACCCCTCGCGAACCACAACGCCGAGCAGGTGGCTGAGGCGGTAGCCCATGGCCATCAAGGTGGCGTATTCCGGGAGATGGTCACTGACATCGGTGTAAAGGACCTGGTAAACGATCACGCAGCCCACCACGAAGCCCATGGCGGCGCCGAGGGTGAAGATGAATCCGATCGACGTGCCGCTCTTCCAGTAGTTCTTCTCGAAGTCAATGAATCCCTGTTTTGTGAGGACTTTGACGTCGTCGGGAAGCCTTGACTCCAGCCTTTGCACAACCTCCTGTGGATCCGCCCCCGGACGCAGACGGATCAGACCGACTTCAATGGCCCCGCGCGATTTCTGTGGGGAGAGATCCAGAAAAGTCTCTGTGCTGGTAAGCAGGTTGCCGTCGGCCCCGAAGCTGGTGCCGAGACTCACCAGACCTTCGACGCGGATGCGATTGCCGGCGATTTCCGTTTCAACGGTGCGGCCCTCCCGATACCACTCAGCGATGGGACCGAATTCCGGCCGTGACAGCTGATCAAACAGGATCCTGCCTTTCTGTTTGAGGACTTCGGTTTTTTCAGACAGGCTGGGATCCACAAAAAAGGGATCATCCGGATTGAACCCCAGCGCCAGGATCGCTCGGTTGAGACGGGTTTCCGGATTACGCCACAGCATCAGGCCCCAGTGGACCGGGCTTACCCCTTCAACGGCGGGATCGGCCAGGGTCTGGACCAATCGGCGCCTGGGGAAGCCCGCCATCCGCACGGAACTGGCGGAGCGGGGACTGATCAGCACCAGATCGGCATCGAACAGCCGGTGCACCGTGACGCTGGCGTCGAACAAACCATCGCGAAACCCCAGCTGCATGAACATCAGGATCCCGGCAAAGCTGATCCCAGCCAGAGCCACCAGAAGGCGAACGGGCTGACGGGACAGCAACAGCCAGGACAGGGGAATTCGACGTCCCTGCCAGAGGGTCTTCATGGCTCGAACCGGGCGATGACCTTCAACCCGGCCAAACGGATCACCCGGCGGACATCGGCGTCGTCGAGAGCCACCAGCACCTCCACCACCCGGGCATCGGCATCACCGGTGGGATCGGTGGACAGCACATCGCGCTGTTGCACCCGTGGACTGATCTGGATGACGCGCCCGCTGAGCTGACCGCTAAAGCCACCGTTCTCGCTGGTCAACTGCACCTGCTGATCCAGGTTGATCTGCGCGATATCGGACTCGTAAACCTCGATCCGAGCCTGCATCTTCTGGCTGGCGCCGATATCCATCACCCCATCACTGCCAGGCCGTTCGCCCTCGCGCGCATGGATCTCCAGGACAAGCCCGTCCAGGGGAGAGACCAGCTCACTGTCCTCTAAATCCACCAGCAAGCCCTGACGCCGGGCCAGGGCCTGTGCCTGTTCACCCTCGAGACGAACCAGATCTTCCCTGCTGGATTCGCGTTGAACCAGCGAAACAGCACCCCAATTGGCCCCGCGCGAATACCGCGACACCTCAACCTTTTGAAGGGCAATCTCGTCTTCGAGACTCGCCAGGTCGGCCTCAACAGCGGCCAGGTCTGCCTCCAGACCGGCTTTGGTGTCGAAGCGGGCAAGCACCTGACCCCGGCGAATCACAGCCCCTTCATCAACCAGCAGCTGTTCGATCCTTGGTGTTCCGGCAACGCCGGCGGTTGGAGCGGCCAGGCGACGCACATCTCCAGCGGGCTCCAGCTGCCCCAGGGCCGCGACCGCTTCGGGACGGGCAACGGCTTCGCTTGCGACAGAAGCTGAATTCTCCGACGGGGCCTTCGTGGACTGATCGCCACCACAGCCGATCAGCGCGAACACCAAACACACCAGCCCGAACGAACCTGAATGACTCAGGAGTCGAGTCAACCTGGAGGCAATGGATCGTCGAACAGCAGTTCTTCGATGTAGCGATCGGCCCAGGAGGCGTCGAAGGCTTTCTCCAGCACCCTGCGGGTCTTGTCGTTGCGCTTCTGCTGGAGGCAATAGCTCAGTTGTCCCTCATAACGGCGGATCGTAGAAGCCGCTGTCGCTGGTTCGCAGGCTGTCTGGAGCACAGCTGTTCGCAGGATGGTCAGCACCTCCTCCACCCGTGAGCGGAACAGCACCTCCTCCTCAGCACCATCCGGACGGATGAAACAGACATGGGGGGAAAAAATCGTGCCCCACCCCGGCAGATCGCGCACCTGGCGAAAAGCCGGACTGGGAGTGCCTGCCAGGGCCGTTTCAATACCCGACGGCAAGGTTCCGGACACCGGAGACAGATCGACAATTGCAGCGGAGACCCCTGCGGGACCGGCCACGATGTCGGCACCGAAAATCGGCAGATCGAAGCGGGGGTCCGGGAACCAGACGCAGTGGAGAATCTGCAGACCCCGACCAAGCCGCGCCAGTTCCAAGTGGATCTTGCGCACACCGCGGCAGCACAGCAGCTCGTTGCGAATGAGCAGGTCATCCCCCTCCAGTTGCCCCTCAATGCTTGAGAAATCGGAGTCGGCGTCGAGCGGTTTCAGCTCTGGTAACCCGATCCAGGCACCCCGGATCGTCTCGGCAAGGGAGGGAATCAGGGGAGCAACCGTCGATGAAGACTCAGACGGCGGGGACTGCATCAAGCCGGGGGGAACAGAATGGAACTTTGCCACGCAGTTCTGACCAGCCTGTTGCACGGTCCTGCACTGGACCATTGGACCCTCCCCAACGGTGTGCGCTGCGTGGCAGCCGAGATGCCCGAAGCTCCGCTCACCTGCCTTGACCTCTGGTGTCGAGCCGGAAGCTTCACGGAGGCTGCTGGAGAGGAAGGGATGGCGCACTTCCTGGAACACATGGTGTTCAAGGGCAGTGAGCGGCTGGAGGCTGGTGCCTTTGATCTGGCCATCGAGGCCCTTGGCGGCAGCAGCAATGCCGCCACCGGCTTTGATGACGTGCATTTCCACGTTCTGATCCCGCCCGAGACGAGCCAGCAGGCCCTTGATCTGTTGCTGGATCTGGTTTTGCACCCTGCCCTGGAGCAGGAGTCCTTCCGCCTGGAGCGGGAGGTGGTGCTGGAGGAGATGGCCCAGTACGCCGATCAACCGGATGAGCTGGTCCTGCAGCAACTGCTGAAGCAGGGCTGCCCGGACCACCCCTATGGACGCCCCATCCTCGGGGAACGCTCCAGCTTGTTGGCCATGGACCCTGAAGCCATGCGCACGTTCCATCAGCGCCGCTACCGAGGCCACCATTGCTGTCTGGCCATCAGTGGGCCGAAAGCGAGGGAGCTGAGGGCGACGGTCGAGAGCTCGGCCCTGGCGCAACTGCCGCCGGACCCACAACCGTCAGCCGACGCCATTAATCAGGTGGAGCCCAGGGGGCTCAGGCTGCAGCCGGGACGCCACACCATGGAGCTGGCACGCCTGGAATCAGCGCGTCTGCTGATGCTCTGGAGCGGATCCACCGCCCACGATCAGGCCTGGGTGATGGGTGCCGATCTCGCCACGACACTGCTGGGGGAAGGGCGACGCAGCCGCCTCGTCGCCCAGCTGCGCGAGGAGCTTCGCATTGCGGAAAGCGTGGACATGGATCTCAGTGTTCTGGAACAGGGATGCCTGATGACCCTGGAGATCAGCTGTGAGCCCGAGGATCTGGAGCAGGTGGAAGCAACGGTGCACGAGCAGCTGAACCAGGCGGCACCGTTTACAGCTGAAGAGCTGGCTCGAGGACGCCAACTCGTTGGCAATGGGCTGCGCTACAGCCTGGAATCGGTCGGTCAGGTGGCAGCCCAGGCCGCCAGCCAGATGCTGTGGAACCGTCCGCAGGAGCTGCTGCAACCGCTGCAGCATCTGCAGGCTTGGACTGAAGAGCGCCTGTCTGAGGACCTGATGCCATTGCTGCAGCCCAGTCGGGCCTGCAGCCTGATCGCCACTCCGGCGGGGCAACGCTGATGGCCATCCCGGACCTGATCGTTGATCGGATCGCCACCCCCGGCGTGATGGCGGCGAAATTGCTGCTGCCCTGGGGCAGTGCCACGGACGGCGTCGGCCAGCGTGGTGCCCATCAGCTGCTGGCGGCCACCCTCAGCCGTGGCTGCGGACCGTTCGACCATCGTCAGCTGGCGGATCTGGTGGAGGGCCGAGGCGCCGGCTTGCGCAGTGACGCCCATGAAGACGGGTTGCTGATCAGTCTGCGCTGCACCACCGAAGACGCCCAGGAGCTGATGCCCTTGCTCGACTGGATGGTGACAGCACCCCATCTGGCGACGGAACAGCTGGAACTGGAGCGGTCCTTGAGCCTGCAGGCGCTGCAGCGACAGAGGGAGGACCCCTTCCACCTGGCGATCGATCAATGGCGGCAGCTGGTTTACGGCAGCACGGGTTACGGCCATGACCCGCTCGGAGTGAGCGACGACCTGCAACGACTGGATGCGACCGTTCTGCAGACCCTGGCCAGACAGCTGACGACGGGACGCTCCGTGCTGGCCATCAGCGGAACCTGGCCGTCATCCCTGGACGACACGCTGCTGAAGCGGACGGGCGAGGGGTGGCAGGACACGACAGATGCACCACCCCCTCCACCGATGCACTGGATGTCCAATGGCGACGGCGACCTGGTGATGCAGTCCATCGACACCGAGCAGGTGGTGCTGATGCTGGGTCAACCCTGCTGTGCCTATGGGCATCCGGATGACCTGGCTCTGCGGCTGCTGCAGTGCCATCTGGGCTCAGGCATGTCGAGCCTGCTGTTCCGTCGTCTGCGGGAAGACCATGGTGTGGCCTACGACGTCGGAGCGCATCACCCAGCCCGGGCAGGTGCTGCACCGTTCGTACTGCACGCCTCCAGCAGCGCCGAACGGGCTGAACTGACCTTGTCGCTGTTGCACCAGAGCTGGCACGAGTTGAGCAGCCAACCCCTCAGCGAGGCGGACCTGACCCTGGCACGCGCCAAATTCCGAGGACAGGTGGCCCATGGCCGCCAGACCTGTTCCCAGCGGGCGGAACGGGCGGCACATCGACGTGGCCTCGGCCTGAGCGATGACCATGACCACCGTTCTCTTGAACGCATGGAGTCACTGCAGCCTCAGGAGCTGATGGAAGCAGCCCAGCGCTGGCTTCAGACTCCCCACCTCAGCCTTTGCGGTCCAGCGGACGCCCTCAAGAGGCTGGAAGACCACTGGCGCCAGCTTCAATCCTCAGCAGCGACTGGTTCCAGTTGACTGAGGGGAATCAGAAACGCCCCCCGCCGGAAGCGCACAGCGACGGTCTCAAGGGGATGAAGTGCCACAACTTCCCCGATTTCACCCACCGACACCAGATCCGGCGGGCGCAGCATCGGCATCGGATCAGCGGTTTTGAGATAGGTCTGAGAAGCGGTCAGACGCAGACGATCGCCGATGGAGACGGTCATGGGATCTGGGCAGGACCTGCATTCTCAAGCAGGATGCGCTCAGTTGATCGACCGGCGTGAAAGCTCTCGCCACCTGGAGTGGAGCCCTGGCCGGTGTGCTGATGATGTTGATCGGCGGCCTGCTGCCCTCAGCACTGCTGATTCCATCAGCCCCGATGCAGCTGATGGATTTGCCGGCGACCTGGCAGGTGCCGGCGCTCCTGCTCTGCGCGCTCGTCAGTGGCCCCCGTGCCGGGATGATTGCCGCTGTGGCCTACCTCAGCCTTGGGCTGCTGGACCTTCCGGTGTTCCACAGCGGCGGTGGGCTCACCTACGTTCTGGAGCCTGGCTTCGGGTACCTCGCCGGTTTCATCCCCGCCGCCTGGTTGACGGGTCGGCTGTCCCAGCAGCAAGGCATGGGGGATCTCACAGCCCAGGCCGCGGCTGCCGTGGCGGGGTTGGTGACACTGCAGTTCTGTGGTCTGGTCAATCTGTGCCTTGGTGCACTTCTGGGACGCTGGGAGCAAGCGTTGCCTGAATTGGTAGTGGGCTATGGAATTGGGCCCTTGCCGGCACAACTTGCTCTCTGCGCTGCGACGGCCGTGGTGGCCGTCATTCTGCGCTGGTGTCTGGTGGTCAGGGAATGACGGGCTCAATCCTGCGACGAGCCCCTCTGTTGGGGGTCGCTGGCCTGGTGGTCCTGGTTGATCAGGCGACGAAACTGCTGGCCGCATCCCAGCTGGCGGATGGACGCATCGTTCAACTGCTGCCCGGCTTGATCAATGGCCAGCTGGTGCACAACACCGGAGCAGCCTTCAGTCTGTTCCGAGGGTCGGTCCAATGGCTGGGATTGCTGAGTCTGGCGGTGACGACGGGTCTGTTGATCTGGGTGGTAAGGCATCGCACGCCTCCGTTCTGGCAGGGGATGGCGGTGGCGTTCCTGCTGGGGGGCACCCTGGGAAACGGCATTGATCGCTGGCGACTCGGGCATGTGATCGACTTTCTCGCCCTTGTGCCGATCAACTTCCCGATCTTCAATCCAGCTGATATCGCCATCAACCTGGCGGTCCTCTGTTTTCTTGTTGATCTCTGGAGCAGCAGGACGTCATCACGCCATGGCTGATCCGCTTCACCCCATCCCGGCCAGCAGCCGGGGCAGCGATGCAACGTTGTGATCCCCAAACGCCACCGACTGCTGCTGGGATTGGCCGCTGCTCTGGCCGCGCTGATCGTGTTGGGTGGCCTGCTGCAGGCCATCCGAACCCTTCTCTGGGACCTCAGTTACTTTCTGCCCGCCTGGCTGATCACACCGCTGCTGCTGTTGGGGTTGGCGCTGATCGCAGCCGTGGTGGTGCAGGTGGGACTGCCGTGGTGGCGTCAGATCCGACACCGATCCACCACGAAAGGCGCCGACGCCCCTGAGGAGCCGCCCGCAACCCGACGTGATGCCGCCGGCCGAAGCCTGATCAGCATTGATCGTCTGCTCGAGCGGCTGGAGGACAGCGTGGTGCGGGAAAGCCTGCGCCAGGAACGCGAACGGGTGGAGCAGGACCTGGCTCGCGGCGATCTTGTGGTGGTGGTGTTCGGCACCGGATCCAGCGGCAAAACCTCGCTGATCCGCGCGCTGCTGCAGGACATGGTGGGCGATGTGGCCGCCGCGATGGGCTCCACCCGCAGCACGCCCAGTTATCGACTGCGACTCAAAGGACTGGAACGGGGTCTGCGCCTGGTGGACACACCGGGGATTCTTGAGGCGGGGGACGGTGGACTGAATCGTGAAGAACGCGCACGCCAGCAGGCGGTTCGAGCCGACCTGCTGCTGGTGGTTGTCGATGGTGACCTGCGCAGCTCGGAGATGACGGTGCTGCGGTCCCTGGCAGGGCTGGGCAAACGTTTGCTGCTGGTGTTGAACAAACGGGATCTGCGGGGTGCCGAGGAGGAGCGGCGTTTATTGCAGTTGCTGCGCAGCCGATGCGAAGGGCTCTTGCCCGCCGCAGACGTGGTGGCCTGCAGCGCTGCACCGCAAACGATTCCGCGACCGGGTGGACGTCCGTTGCAACCGGCTCCAGACGTCAATGAACTGCTGCAGCGGCTGGCGACCGTTCTGCATGCGGACGGGGAGGAACTGATTGCCGACAACATTCTTCTGCAGTGCCGACAGCTGGACCAACGGGGACGGGACCTGCTCAACAGCCAGCGGCGACGGGAGGCGAAGCGCTGCGTTGATCGCTACAGCTGGATCGGTGCCGGCATCGTGGCCGCCACGCCCCTGCCTGGGGTCGACCTGCTGAGCACAGCCGCCGTGAACGGCCAGATGGTGCTGGAGATCGCCGCTGTCTATGGCATCGACATGACCAAGGAGCGCGCCAGAGAGCTGGCGGTGTCCGTGGGACGCACCCTGGCGGGGCTCGGCATCGTCAAAGGTGCCCTGAGCCTGATCAGCCCAGCACTGAGCGTGTCACTCCCAACGCTGCTGATCGGCCGTGGCGTCCAGGGGGTGGTCACGGCCTGGCTCACCCGCATCGCCGGATCCAGTTTCATTCGATTCTTCGAGCAGGACCAGGACTGGGGCGATGAGGGCCTTCAGGCGGTGGTGCAGGAAGCCTTCGAGCTGAATAAACGGGAGGCCTCCCTCAAGCGATTTCTCGCAACAGCGATGCGCCAGGTGGTGGAACCATTGCAGCGGAGGGCGGCAGCGAGCCTTCCACCACACCCAGGGCCTCGGGAGGGGGGGGAAGCATCGGACCACGAGCGTCCAGAACGGTGATCAGCAGGAGATACACCACGGCGATGGCGATGGAGATCGCCCCGGTGACAATGGCCACCCAGCGAGGACGCTGCTCACTTCCGCCCATGGGC
>ERZ802824.2004-NODE-2004-length-10486-cov-12.1446_pt1 | contig 10486 bp, 10 predicted proteins | sample MGYA00345650_ERZ802824 | MGnify/ENA primary metagenome ERZ802824 (study PRJEB30503, sample SAMEA104212361) | marine metagenome | biome: Westerlies Biome; feature: [SRF] surface water layer (ENVO:00010504) within the epipelagic zone...; material: water... | reverse complement strand
ATAGGGGTGTTGGTATAAAATCGTAGTCCCGAAAAGGGAAATTCTTCAATATGCGTAGTCACAGTCTTGGGGCGGGATTCATTAAGACAGGCTGGCACATCAGTTAAGGGGCGAAAGTGAATAAAAGCGAACTAATCGATCAAATTGCGGAGTCAGCGGACATTTCTAAAACAGCAGCGGCCAGAGCTTTGGATGCGACTATCGAGGCGGTGACTAGTTCACTTAAAAATGCCGAGTCCGTTGCCTTAGTGGGTTTCGGGACTTTTTTAGTGCGTGAGCGCGCAGCGCGCTCTGGGCGTAACCCGAAAACCGGTGAAACGATACAAATTGCTGCGGCCAAAGTGCCTGCTTTCAAGCCGGGCAAGGCACTAAAGGACGCTCTAAACTAGGATCCGCGGTCACGTGGAAAGGGCGCGAGATCAGCGCCCTTTTTTTTTGGGGAACGGTATAATTTTGCGACTTTGCGCAGGGCTAAAGAATGATGGCCCTCTGCGATGACGCATAGGATTAGTGGCGCACAAGATTAATAGAGACACGGATATAGATAGATGTTGCAACAGCTTCGCGATCAGACTCAAAGCACCGGCTTCAAGGTGTTGGTTATCGCCATAATCACAGTTTTAGTATTTTTTGGATTTGGTGCTACCAATGTCTTTTCCGTAGGCGATCCAGAGGTTGCTGAGGTGGGCGGTTTTACGATCACAGAAAACGTGCTGGGTGTGGAGACTGAGCGTGAACGTCGCCGGATACTCGGGCAAATGGGCCCGGACTTCGATCCAAATGATATCGATCGTCTGCAATTACAGGAGTTCGCGCTCTCGCAACTGATCAACAGGCAAGTCTTATATCAAGCTGCAGCGAACCTGGATATCAAAGTTTCAGCGGATTCGCTTAGTCAAGAGCTCCGGCAAAGTCCCGCCTACCAACGTGATGGCGACTTTGACGAGGCCTTGTATTTACAGCAAGTACAAATGTTGGGTTACCAACCCGAAGAGTTTATGCGGGAATACGCAAATGCGATGGGTTCCAACCAACTCAGGCAGGGGGTCCAGGGCAGTTCACTTCTGGCCGACTGGGAGGTGGCAGAAGTGTATAGCGTGCTAGAACAGCGCCGAGATGTCGCCTATTTGCCCTTATTGGTAACTGATTACGCCGCTGCTGTGGAGGTTAGCGATGCTGAAGTCGCCGATCGCTACGAGGCTGCGCAGGGCGCCTATATGACTGAGCGTAAAGTGGATGTTGAGTATTTGGAGTTCTCTGTAGCCTCGGTGGCGGCTGCGAGCAGTGTGGAGGTCAATGAAGATGAACTGCGCGAAATTTATGCCAGTGACCGTGATGCGGCGATGGAATCTAGCGAGAGGGACAGCGCGCATATCCTGTTTGAGGTGACGGACAGTCGTGACGATGCCGCGACCCTGAACCTTGCGCGCTCCGTCATCGCCAGAATTAATGAAGGCGAAGATTTCGCCATGCTTGCTAAAGATTTGTCGGATGATGTGGGTTCGGCGTCCTTAGGCGGGGCCTTAGGACTTGCTGGCAAAGGGGTTTTTGATCCGACTTTTGAGCAAGCGCTGTGGGCGTTGATAAATACAGGCGATGTATCTGAGCCAGTGCGGACTGAATTTGGCTATCACGTCATAAAACTGCTAGGCATTTCGCAGACGACGTATCCAAGTTTCGCTGAACAGCGCGAGACGCTGGTACAACGTGTGCGCCGCGAATTGGCTCTTGATGCGTTTGCTGAGTTACAGGACGAGGTTGAGCGTAGTGCCTACGATGAGCGTTATGCGCTGTCGGAAACAGCGGCTGCTTTGGCGCTGGAGCGTAAACGCGTTGATGGTATTGCTCAGAGCTCTGAAGTTGGCGAAGACGCCCAAGTCCTGAATGCTGACCTTGTTAAAACAACCTTATTCTCGCCAGAATTGATCGAAGGCGAGAACAGCTCGGTCATCAATGTAGACGATGAAACCAGTGTCATGGTGCGAATTGTTCAAAACTACGCCCCTGAGCTAATTCCGCTGGAGGAGGTGCGTGTCCAGATCAGTGCGGAGGTTCGGCGCGAAAAGGCCCTTAGTTTAATTGATGAAGCCGCAGCGGGCGCTCTGGACAGGTTAGAGCAAGGCGAGGGCGTCAGTAGGGTAGCGTCGGATTTGGGTAAACGTTGGACGACTTTGGAGTTAGTGAGTAGATCTGCAGCAGAAGATGATATGGCACGTGAAGTAATCAACCACGCGTTTACGCTGCCAAGACCAGCTGATGCCGGGCGTTCCGTGAGCTCGGTGTCGCTTGCTGACGGGAGCAGCGCAGTGGTTGCGGTAACCCGAGTGGTCATGGGGGATATAAGTTCAGCCTCAGATGAGCAACGTGAACAATTGCGCGAAGCTTTAGCGCAACGAAATAGCCAAGCGGAGTTCGCCGCGTTCTATCAAGGCGCAGAAGAGGCTGTTGGTGTTACCCGAAGAGTGGAATTCTAAGCGCCTCAGTCAGGTATTGATTGCGTCTACGTAGACCGTCAGCCGCTGGCCGGGCTGCAGATACTCTTGCACTTTCAATCTGTTCCATTTGGCTAGGTCGGTAATACCCACGCCGAAGCGTTTAGCTATACGTGCAAGAGAATCGCCTACCCGAACCGTATAGGCGATCTTTCGCGTTATCTCCGGTGGGTCAGCCAGCAGCGCCGGCAAGTTTACTGGAGCCGCTGTGGAGACCGTAAGTGTGCGACCAATGCGTAAGATATCTCGAGGAGCAATTCGATTGGTTTTTACTAGGTTTGCAATGCTGGTGTTATGTTTTTTCGCGATGGACCAAAGCGAATCGCCAGACTGTACCGTATAGGAAAGTTGATTCGCGCTAGCGTCATTGTTTGGGGACTGGGTTTTGCTATGCACGGGTACAAGTAACGAATGTCCCGCACGTATAGTGGTGCCGCGAAGTTTATTTGCAAACCTCAGTGTCGTGATGTCAGTGTTATAACGCTGGGCGAGAACGCTCAGGGAATCCCCAGGGCGCACCGTGATTTCCTGCCAATGCATTCGCTCATTTGGGCTAATTGTTTGCACGAGATCCTGCAACGTGGTGATGTCCAGCAAGCTATGTTTTTGCTCGTTCTGCTCGTTCTGCTCGTTCTGCTCGTTCTGCTCGTCGTGCTTGAGTGGAACGATAATATGATGCTCGTCCTTGGCGGCGGTTGCCCAGCGTTTTAGCGCTGGGTTCCAATCCTTTAATTCCGTGAGTGGCATTTTTGTGAGCTGGCTCACCACCTGCAGATCAAATTGGCTAGGAAGTACCAACGTCGTGAAGCTTTGCTCATTGATGACGTCGGGAAGAGAGATAGAATAGTCCTCAGGCGCAGATATAACCGCTGCTAAAGCCAAGATCTTGGGTAAGTAGTACTGAGTCTCGCGCGGCAGTTGTAGGGCAAAAAAATCGGTGCTGCTGGCGCGCTTAACTGCGCGCTGCACTCTCGCACCGCCAGCGTTATAAGCAGCGATCGCCAGTGGCCAATGGTCTAAACGTCGGCGTAAAACTTCTAAGTAGTCGAGCGCGGCTTCTGTGGCTGCAATGATGTCACGACGGCCGTCGTACCAGCGATCGATGGACAGTCCATACTCTAAAGCGGTTGGCCGCATGAATTGCCATGGACCAGTGGCACCACCTGGCGAGAACGCATATGGGTCGAGCGCGCTTTCAACAATAGGAATCAGTGCTAATTCGCTGGGCAAGCCCCGCTCGATAGTTCGTTCCAGTATGTAGGGCAGATATTTTTGCAGTCGCGGCTGTAAACGTTCTAGGTACCTGGGATTGTTACGCAACCACGCTATTTCTTGCCGCACGCGCTTTTGCTGCAATTGATGGTCAAAACCCATCGCGCTGCGCAAGCTGGGCCAAATACTGCTGTCAGGTTCCGCGAACATAATGTTAACGAGGGCATTTTCCGTGGTTATGGTGGGCGCTGGGTCGTCTACTGCTGGTGCTACTTTTTCCGTTAGGGGTATATCAGCAGCAACATTTATCGGAGTCGCATTAACGTTATCGATGGCCTCAGGGATGCTTACTAGATGACGACTTTGGCAACCACTAAGCAATAAAAATACGGCACCCAGAACGAATGCTGGTGATTGATATAAGCGCATAAGGGTTAAAGACTTGTTGGCGTGGCGACAAAGCCCGTAAACTTAAACGCTTACGCGTCGCCAAGCAACTTTTCAGGAGTACAGCTTTTTTGAATACGCGCCGAGCATCATCTGAACGCTCAAAAGATTTTTGGCAAAGCGCTCTTGGTGATCGAGTGCTCCAAGCGCAATACTCGATCTTAATGAATCAGGTGCGGCGATTGCACGGCAACTCGGTACTGTGGGTGGGTGAGACCCCGGACTCGGCGCAGCTCCTGCAGCAATGCATGGTTCGCGACACGGTTTATCTCAGTACGGCGCTCCCGGACAGCGCGCTAGGCGCTCCAAGTTCTTTGGCAATGCCCAGTCTGAATGGACAACTTGAGGGGCTGCCGTTTGCCAAAAATCAGTTTAACGGTCTAGTTTTGCATCATGCCCTAGAGTGCTCAGTGGATCCTCGAGCAGGGTTACGCGAAGCAGCACGTGTAATCGCGCCGGGGGGCCGTATCGTCATTGTAGGGTTCAATCCATTCAGCTTATTCGGACTCCGCTCGGGGTACGCCAAATGGAACTCGGACTGCCTGAGTGGACGGCGACTGGTAAATCCGCTGCGTTTGTTCGACTGGCTTGAACTTTTGGGTTTTATTTTAGATGCGAAACCCATCTACTTAGACTACAGGGTGCCTTTTGTACCCCCTGAAGGTTTGCAAATAGCATCTGCATGGCTCCAGAGTCGCAGCCACCGATGGGCGTGGATGCAATGGATTAAGCGGTTTCCCGTGGGAGGTGTGTTAATCGTGAGTGCAACAAAACGGACGCTGCCGCTAACGCTGTCGCGCTTGACGCGTCACTCGCGTCGCGATTTGGCGCCCGCTGGATACTCTAAAGTTATAGATTTTCGTTTGGCGGCTAAGGATAAGCATTGATGCCCGAGGTAGAAATATTCACTGACGGTGCTTGTCGTGGCAATCCAGGGCCAGGAGGCTGGGCGGCATTGTTGCGCAGTCAGGGGGTTGAAAAGATGCTCTCTGGAGCCGAGCTGGAAACGACGAACAACCAGATGGAACTCATGGCCGCAATTCAAGGGCTGGAGGCGCTGAACCGGGCGTCTATAGTTGTATTGACCACAGACTCACAATATGTACGCCAAGGCATCACACAATGGATCCATGGATGGAAACGAAACGGCTGGAAAACGTCGCAGAAGCAACCGGTAAAGAACAAGACGTTGTGGCAAAGGCTTGACGATGCAGTTGAGAAGCATACGGTTGAATGGCACTGGGTGAAAGGTCACAGCGGGCATGAGGAAAATGAGCGTGTCGATATGGCGGCAAATGACGCGATTGATGTGATGCAGGCCCAGACGTGAGACAGGTCGTGCTGGATACTGAAACGACTGGGCTAGAAACTGCGCATGGCCATCGGATTATCGAAATTGGCGCTGTGGAATTGCTCGATCGTCGCCTTACAGGTAGACACTTTCATAAGTACATCAATCCTCAGAGAGACATCGACGAGGGCGCGCAGGAGGTCCACGGGATCAGTGCCGAATTCCTTGAGGATAAACCTCGTATTGCGGATGTGTGGCCGGAGTTCCTAGACTTTGTCAATGATGCGGAATTGGTGATTCATAACGCGCCTTTCGATGTTGGTTTTCTGAATGCTGAGATTCGCCACGTGTTGGCAGAGGGGGTGGAGACACCCACTAGCATAGAACAAATTTGCCAAATAACCGACTCACTTGCCTTAGCGCGGCATAAACATCCGGGTCAGAAAAACAATCTCGATGCGTTGTGTCGCCGCTACATGGTCGATAATTCCCAACGCCAACTGCATGGGGCCCTTCTTGACGCAGAAATCCTTGCGGACGTATTTTTACTGATGACCGGCGGCCAAACCCAGCTATTTGAGTCTGCGAATGATCAAGACAAAAGTTCAGAAATTGGGGCAGGGGAGCAAGCGCTAAAAGCGGTTGACGGAGCAAAGCTGCGCGTAATTTATGCCGATGCAGGGGAACTCGAGGCGCATGCCGAGTTTGTTGCTCTACTTGCAGAAAAGAGTGGTGCGACGCCAATCTGGCAGCAAATTGGCTCGCACGGAGTCTCTCGTAGTGATGAGGAATAACTGGCCCTTGGCTAGAGGAGGTAGCGCACGCAAACCCAACCAGTAATGCCCATTACGATTGTGTAAGGAAGCGCCATTGTCACCATTCGCATGTAGCTGAGTCTAATCAGTGGCGCGATTGACGAGGTCAAAAGGAATAAGAACGCGGCTTGACCGTTTGGTGTCGCGACGCTGGGAATGTTAGTCCCTGTATTGATGGCTACTGCCAATAGATCGAATTGTTCGCGGCTCAATATGCCGTTGTCGAACGCCGCTTTTACTTCGCCGATGTAGACTGTTGCGACGAAAACGTTGTCGCTGATGGCAGACAGTACGCCGTTGGCGATATAGAACATGCTGGGCTGCTCGGCTTCTGGCAGCGATAGGACGTAACCGATGACAGGCGAAAATAAGTGCTGATCGTGAATGACACCTACTACGCCAAAGAAAACGACCAGCAACGCGGTGAAGGGTAATGCTTCCTCAAAAGCGTGCCCCAGCTGATGCTCCTGGATTACCCCGTTAAACGCGGTTTGCAAGACGATGATTGTCAGCCCGATAAGTCCTACCTCCGCAACATGAAAGGCTAGCGCAAAGACTAGAAATAGTGCGGCTATTGCCTGTACGACAAGCCTGGCGTTGTCTTGCGCGGTTCTTATTGATGCCTCGTGTGCGTCGAATTCCATAAGGGTTTCGCGCACCCGCTCTGGCAGTTGAGCGCCGTAGTCAAAGATTTTAATTTGTTCGAGTAAAATGCAAGTAGTCAGACCAGCCACCAATACCGGCATCGTTACGGGTGACATGCGCCAGAAAAATTCCATGAACTCCCAGCCTGTATAACTGGCGATGAGCAAATTTTGCGGTTCGCCTACCGTGGTACAGACCCCACCCAGCGCAGTACCGATCGCCGCGTGCATCAGTAAGTTACGTAGAAATCTCCTGAATTTTTCTAGTTCCTCTTGCCGTTCTTCGAGGATGCTACTGTCCTCAGAATGGGTATGTTCATCATTAAAGTGTTTACCCGAAGCGACGCGGTGATATACCGAGTAGAAGCCCACAGCAACACTGATTACCACTGCGGTTACGGTCAGTGCATCTAAAAATGCAGATAAAACGGCAGAGATAAGACAAAAAAGAAAGGAAATAAGTGTCTTTGAGCGAACGGAGAGCAAAATTTTCGTGAAGGTAAATAGCAGCAATTCCTTCATAAAATATATGCCAGCGACCATAAAGATGAGCAATAAGATTACTGGAAATGCCGCCTCTACCTCATGTAGGACCGTTGTGGGATTGGTCATGCCCAAGACGATGCCCTCAAATGCGATCAAACCGCCGGGCTGCAGGGGATAGCATTTCAATGCCATTGCTAGGGTAAAGATGAATTCCAGCACCAACGCCCATCCAGCGATGTAGGGGCCTGCAATATGGAGCAAAATCGGATTAAGCAGTAAAAATGCGACGATCGTTATTTTGTACCAGTTGGGCGCATGGCCAAGGAAATTCTGGGTAAAAGAACTTAGGGAAAGGCCTTGCATATACGCACCTTAGTTATCGTAAATTGATGGAATTCCGAGTCGACTCGGGATTTTATCCCAGCCGCGTTTTTCGCCTGGCGTAAGGGCCTGTCCTTACCGCCGTTTGTCATAAACTGTATAGATGCTAAAGATAGCGTGCATTGCGGTCATGCTTCAACCGTAACACGCATGGTTCGCGCTTCTGGTTTGGATGAAGAAGTGTGCTATGTTTTTATTCTTCGACAACAAAAAGTGAACACGCAGATGTGGCCAAACGAACCGGATGAATTTGTTCCCAACCATGAGATGTCAGCAGCGGACGACAGCGGTGATGCGTGGTACTTCGCGTTTCTTGGAACAGAGTTAGTATGCAAGACCGGCGGGGGTGCGCCCGAACCGATTACTGCGGACGACTTTCGCTGGTTGGATCTAGAAGTCGGCAGTAAGCACTTTTTGGGTCATTACGCGAACCGTCCTTGCTTCGCATTGCGTGTCAAGGGGCGGGTGCCTGAAGGGTTTGTGGCCGTGGGTTTGCGCGGTCTATTGGGCCGAACGGCGCAATCCTTGTTTTATTTGGCTGGGCGCGCGCTGCAAATTGTCGATTGGTCGGAAACTCATCAGTTCTGTGGCCGCTGCGGCAGCCCCACGCAAGACCATAAAGCTGATCGCGCTAAAGTAGGCAGTTGTGGACTAATCAGCTACCCGAGGTTGTCGCCAAGTATTATCGTATTGGTGACGCGCGAAGATGAAATGCTCCTTGCACGCAATGCCAACTGGCCAAACGGCATGTACAGCACGCTGGCTGGATTTGTCGAAGCTGGAGAATCCATCGAGCAAACAGTGCATAGGGAAGTGTTCGAGGAAGTGGGTCTACGGGTACAAAATCTACGATATTTTGGCTCTCAAAGCTGGCCGTTCCCTAATTCGCTGATGCTTGGATTTCATGCCGAATACAAGTCGGGGGACATTGTGTGTCAGCCGGAAGAGATTGCAGATGCGCAGTGGTTTACTAAAGACTCATTGCCTCAAACACCGCCGAAGACAGCAATATCTGGCTGGTTGATCGAAGAATTCATTCAAAAGCTCGCGGTTTAGGTCTGCGATGGGCGGAACGCGGTCATGGTATGAAAAACCCAAATTAAGTGGCCGCTTGCACGAAATTTATTCTGCATAAAGGCGCTGATGAGGTCGGACTCACCGCTCAAGAGCCGCCGTGCTAGAGACTCGCTTTCGAAGTAGAGGGTCATCTCCGGTCGGTCGCTGCATTTAAGATCCAGTTGGGTTTCGCGCACAGCAAACTGAATCCCGCCATCGCCCCAATCAACGCGAATGCAGGCATCTAAACCGGTGTTGTGATTTGGGTTAAAGCGCTGTGCGAGAAAATCTTGCATAACGGAGCTTATACTTTGGAGCGGCGATTGTACTGAAACCTACCATGTATGCGAGTCTCATCTTTCAAGGCTGGACGGCAGAACCCTGCACTCTATAAAGTACGCGACCTTAACTCGATGCCATTTTGGAAAGCGCTATGGACTATGTTTTCGACTATTTGATGTTTTTGGCTCAAGCGGTCACGGTCGTGGTGGCGATTGTTGTCGTTGTGTCCTTTGCTGCGGGTATCAAGGTGCGGCAACAAGGTGGCAATCAAGGCTATTTGGCTGTGACTAAATTGAATGAGCGACTGCGGGATCTTCGATATGTGATGGAGGAAGCGTTATTAACTCCTCAAGAAGCGAAACGTCGGCATAAAAGCGAGCAAAAGTCGCAAAAAGCGACGGATAAAGAGACCGCCGCTAAGGCTAAAAAGGCCGCCAAACATTCGGCCCAGGAGACGTTGGAAAGCGACAGCCCTGGTCGAGTTTTTGTGGTTCGTTTTGAAGGCGATGTTGCGGCGACAGATGTTGATAACTTCCGGCTCGAAATTAGCGCAATACTCACTATGGCCGGCAATAATGACGAGGTTGTCGTCTGTTTAGAGAGCCCTGGAGGCATGGTTCATAGCTATGGTTTGGCGGCCTCACAAATGATGCGTGTGCGTAATCAGGGTATTCCTTTAACGGCGGTCGTAGATAAAGTAGCGGCAAGTGGAGGCTATCTCATGGCCGCGGTTGCCAACAAGATAGTGGCTGCACCGTTTGCGGTAGTGGGATCGATTGGGGTGGTTGCTCAGGTACCAAACGTGCATCGTTTATTGAAGAAAAACGATGTTGATGTTGAGGTACTTACTGCGGGCAAGTATAAGCGCACATTAACTTTGCTGGGCGAGAACACCGAGGAAGGGCGCGAAAAATTCCAACAGGAACTTGAGGACGTGCATGCGCTATTCCAGGAATTTGTCGTTGAGAATCGGCCTGAAATGGACATTGCTACGGTAGCCACTGGCGAAGCATGGTACGGGTCGAGAGCGTTGGAATTGAATCTGGTTGATCGTTTAGCGACGAGTGATGAGTATCTGATGGTGGCTTGTGAAGACAAAGATGTTTTTCAGGTGGAGTGGAAACAGAGCAGCAAGCCTCTTGAACGACTTCTGGGTAAGGCCAGTGGCATCTTAGATCGAGTTACCCAATTGTTAGAGTTTACGCGTCGCCCGTAGCGTACGCATGCCCATAGTTGTATTAGTCAAAATCGAGGAGCATTAGCCCATGTCATTTAGAGCGTTTCAAGTAGAGAAGACCGATGCTGGATTTGTCCGCAGTGTCATCGATCGTGATGTCGATGATCTACCTGAGGGTGAGCTACTTATAGATGTTCACTATT
>ERZ802824.2002-NODE-2002-length-10500-cov-11.7074_pt1 | contig 10500 bp, 7 predicted proteins | sample MGYA00345650_ERZ802824 | MGnify/ENA primary metagenome ERZ802824 (study PRJEB30503, sample SAMEA104212361) | marine metagenome | biome: Westerlies Biome; feature: [SRF] surface water layer (ENVO:00010504) within the epipelagic zone...; material: water... | reverse complement strand
TTCTTGCCAGCATTCATCTTTCCTTGAGCAGCTTTGCTGCTGATCCATTCGAAGGAGCAGACCCGATTTGGAACTTGCTTCATTCACCGACTGTGCAGAAAAGTCTGCGCATCACTCCATCAAACCAAAAAAAGCTTCGCTCTTTGCTCGATCGATACGATATTGAATTTCTTCCGTACCGGAATCAGTCACCCGACAAGACACAAGCCGAAGTACAAGAATTGTGGAATAAGATGTTGGCGGAGGCAAAGCAGAGTTTTTCACCAACGCAGTGGAATTCGCTGACTCAGATTGCACAGAAGATTCAGGCACAGCCTGCAGATCGCAAGCAATATTTGGGTTTGCGAATCAAGGCACCGGAGTTGCAGGAATCAGGGCCTTGGATCAACGCAAAGAAACCGCTGCAACTCTCTGACTTACACGGCACCGTTGTTGTTCTTCATTTTTACGCATTCGGCTGTATCAACTGTAAAAATAATTACTCGGTATATCTTGATTGGCAGGAAAGGTTTAAAGATGAAAATGTTGCAATCATTGGAATTCAGACACCTGAGACAAAAGCCGAATACGATATTGATCTGATTCAGCAAAGAGCCGAGGAGGCTGGATTTACGTTCCCAATCCTTGCTGACATTCAAAAAAACAATTGGCAGGCATGGGGGAACTCAATGTGGCCGAGTGTCTATGTTCTTGATAAACAGGGTTACATCCGTGAATTCTGGCCCGGTGAGCTGCGATGGGAGGGTGCAACTGGTGACAAGTATCTTCAGCAGCAGATCGAAAAGCTGATGAAAGAGTGATGTCAGTTTCAATTCCTAAAATCTACCTTCATGGATTTTAGTCTTTCAAAATCTCATTCATCCGTCTCATCTAGATCGAACGCCTCTTCGGCTTCATCCGTAATGATGAGTTCACCATCTTGGTTGAGTATAAATTGCATGTGAAGCTCCATTTCTAGAATGAAAACGGCACAGCAGCACCTTGCCTGCTGCTGTGCCGAATCAGGGGCACCCTCAAGAAAACAACAAGTTTTTTTGAGAGACTCCTGCAAGATACGAAGGAATCGCATGAAGAGTTCTTGGAATGATCTGACTATCCAAAACACGAAACGCCGTGTCTCTCGGTGGGTACCAGTACTTCGTGCCCGGATTATCCAAAAAGCGAACGAAAGAAAATGATCTTAAGTATTCACTGACATAAAAATTCAAGGAAGTCTTTTTGTGATGCTATGCAAACCCAAAGACTTTCTGGCGGCATAGTGCATGATACCCCACTCACCCTACGAGTTTATGGGGAATGTAAACTGCTTAACAGAATCGCGAGGGCTGTCCTGTTGCCTCTAGTACCGACATCCAAAGGTCACCATCAGGACGCACCTGGTTGCGGTGACTGACCGCAAGGGCCATTGGGATATGGATGTAGCGGCCGTGCCAGCGGCCAACCACCATCTGTGTGCGTCCTGCCATCGCGGCGTGAACTGCATGTTGAGCAAGTCGCAGACAGTAGACACTGTCGTACGGGTTCGCTTCGACACTCCGAATATGATAGCTGGGGTCAATGTATTTTAGATTGAGGTCAACTCTTGCATCATTGAAGTGACCAACAATCTTATCCTTCAGAAAAAAACCGATGTCTCCCAGTCTTTGGTTTCCTGAAGCATCAGTTGCGGAATCTTTCGCAGTAAGTAAATCTTGCCCCGCTCCCTCTGCAACAACGATCACTGCGTGACCCGCCTGCTTTACTCTGTTGAGCAGGTGGTCAAGAAAATTATTCGGGCCCTCAAGAGCAAATGGCACTTCGGGAATAAGCACATAGTTGGCATCCGGCTTAGCTAGTGACGCATAGCAAGCAATAAAACCTGAATGTCGGCCCATTAACCGGACGAGCCCAACTCCATTTGGTGAAGCCTTGGCTTCGACGTGCCCAGAACGGATTGACTTCGTTGCCTCAGCAAAAGCAGTCTGAAACCCAAAGCTCTGATCAATGTAAGGAATGTCGTTATCAATCGTCTTGGGAATGCCGACCACGGAAATCTTCTGTTCACGGCTGGCTATGACGTCGGCAATCTCCATTGCTCCTTTCAGTGTTCCGTCGCCACCGATAACAAATAGGGCATTGATATTCATCCGCTCAAGACAATCTACGATTTCTTCAGAGTCCTGCCCGCCCCGCGAGGTGCCAAGGATAGTACCGCCTTCTTGGTTGATATTACTCACCAATGTCGGGCTTAGGTCGACGACGTCATGACCATGGCTTGGAATGAAGCCCTGATAGCCATTGCGGAATCCATAGATGCGCTCAACGCCATAATGGAAAGTCAACTCCATCACGATACCGCGAATGACATCATTGATGCCTGGGCAAAGGCCTCCACAAGTAACAATCCCAACTCGCATTTTTGAACCATCAAAGAAAATCTGCTTGCGAGGACCAGCGGGTTCAAAGCCGGGCAGTTCGCGGAGGCCAAGTCCACTACCTTCGGCAAGATGTTTTGTGTCATAAAAGAAGACTCTGTCTTCCACATCGACGTAGTGCGCTGACGTGTTGCGCGATTCAATCATATCGCGAATTGGTGAGTCGATACGACAGCTGCCAAGGCTCTTGATCGTTAGTGCGTCTTCCGTGGTCATGGAGAGCCTCTTTGGAGTGGAACAAAGGTGAGGGCTCAAAATTGAGACTATTAATGCCACCAAATACTTTTGAGGCATTATGGAATGGGGCGGGATAAATCGGGCGGGATGATCAATATAGTCTCTTTTGCAGAGTTCGTCACTCAGGCTAGACACCAAATAGAATTACGCAGTGATCACCCTCTTGTACGCGTGTCTCGATTGATGCGACCCCGGCTAGTTGTTTTTGGGGAACATTCGGTTTTTCTCAGCAACTTAGCTAGTAATTCTGCTTCAAAACCAGTGAAAAACCGAGTGCTTAAAGCTTTGTCACTGATATCTCATCATGATAAATGACCCGTGCATTCTTGAGTCTTGAGAGATCAAAATCGGGCTTATAAATACCCCACTTCAAATATGCACTGTTGTCTTTTGCATTCTGTATATTTGCACCACTAAAGGACACCACCTCTGAATATTCTTTTTCATCTCCGGACTTAATAAACGCTTTTAACTGGCCCTCGGCCCCAGTAGACCAGAGAATATCAAAGCGAAAGTCATACCATCTTCCTGTCTTGTAATTCTTAATTAAGGGATCCTGACGCCTGTTGTTGAGGCCATTCGACCGCACAACAATATCGCTTCCTTTTACCGCAACAAAAACATCTGGGCCGCCCTCAAAGCGTTTGAATTGCCAGAAGATGTCCACAGTTTCCCGCCTATCTTTGTCCCAGTTGGCAGGTAGATACACGCTGAACTGGTAACGGAATTGATCACCCTCACTATAACGCGATGCCTTGTGGTGCATCGTTGTAGATTCTGCCCGGTGAGCTTTGTACGAAATATATTCTTTGGCATTCGCAATCTTATGACAAATGGAGAATTTGCCACCACGCGAAACAGTACCAGATCGGCTGGCAGCGTCTTTGGCTTCTGGCAAATCTTTTTCAAGACCAGACGTCACTTCATCCGCCTCATAGCCGGTAGAAAAAACTAGGTCTTTGCTATTATTGCCGCCAAGTAAAACTATGGATACTAGACAATACAGATATTTCATTTACTTCTTTCGATACCCTTACACTGCTGCCGACTTCAAAGACTCTCAAGATATAGTTTAATAGAGGGAACATGATTTGATAATCAAGGCAATTACCGTCGTTGACTGATCCTGTACGGACTGATTCGTAGTCTTCGGCTGATCCATGACTTGTTCATGCGATGTCCTGTTGCAGCAGCCAGTCCTCGAGTGTCACATGCACGATGCCTGGTGCTCGCAGCAGATTCGTCCGTTTTGGCAGCACGGCAGACAGCCAGCCGTACTGAACGATTCTTGACAGCGTATGCATGGGTAGCCGATCTTTCGTAAGTAATGCCACATTCGCAGCCAGTCGGCTGAACGTTGCAGGAATAATGTTGGGCTGCGGACCGATGTGGATGACCGTTTCCACACCGCGTGCCAGTGTTGCATCCACGGCCTCCCAAAGCAGTTGCGGTTTGTCGATCCACTGAGCGACAACATCCCGGGTGTTGTCTCCGTCATAGCTGAAATCACCAGTTGCCATTGAGAACAGAGGAGTTGTGGGGGCGGTGAATCCACCTTCGATGGTGTGCATCAAAAACTGAGCGCGATCCGTAATGTTTCGCTGCCACACAATGGGCGTATGGAGCGGTGGCCATTTGTCGTCATTCAACCTGACGGAAATACGTTCTGTGGTGATCTCTCCCTTCCGTTCTTTCAATCGCTGAACAGTGTCTTTCTGGCCGATCAGTAGCATCGAGTTTGGAGCCAGAAACGTTGACACGCCGATTACCCCATTCCCTTCAGCGTTGATCTCCGCGCAAAGCCGATGCACGTTTTTGCGTGGTATAAATTTTCCAGAGCGGGAGAACAAAACACACAGGGTGACGTCGTCTGCTAGTTCAGCCGCATCTCGTGACATCATGAGGGGAATCTTCAGGGCATCATCCAGCGTTAACACACCGCCAGCAGTTAATGCGGTCAATTCGCCAAGGCTAAAACCATACATCATGCTTGCGTTGGTAAGTGAGATATCGAAGAATGTTTCGAGAATCTCAAGCTGTGCCAGTTCCATGGCGACAATTAACGCAATCGACTCGTGGTACTCTTTGAGAGTAGCTTCCTTTTCAAGTCGGACTCGTTGAGCCAGGTCGACCGGAAACTTCATCACGTCGGTGCAGATGTCGCTCGCACGCTGAAGGTATTTTTCAACGATGTGTCCGTACCTCGGGTGACGAAGCAGTTCTGGTGTTCTCCCGAGGTTCGTCGCATTGTAACCACGAAACGCAAAGGCGCTTTTGCCAAGCCCTTTGGCTAGCTGCTCGCGAGTCACAACTGGAGGCGTTTCGGTGTTCTGGTTCATTTGGTTGTGTCGTTGTCAGGTTCGAAAGGGGGGGTGATGTCGACGCGTTATGCTCGCACCTGTTGCGGTTATTCCTGTCAGGCGGCACGTCTATCGAAAACAAACGGTTCTGCCTTGTCTTCGGCCTGCTGTCACACAGGTCGTCAGCTTTTGGCGATCTCATCTTCAAGCCATTCAAATTCCCCCTGCATAAATCTGTGGTTCAATTTGAGCGTCGCAGCGTCATTGTTGCGGCCAATGTCACTGAATAGTTTTTTGATGCGTATCGTGGCTTCCTTGCAGTAGTAATCCGCCAGTTCAACTGCATTTGCTGCGTTCGGCCCGTCTGCTTTCAAACTGTCCGCATACGAACATGCCGCTGACATGATGAACAGTTCCGTTCCAATCTCCACGAAACGGTTAATCAGCAATTGCTTCTCCGCCATTTTTTTCTGATGGATCGCCATCTTGTGGAACAGTGTGCGGGACATTTTCTTGCTTATCCGCGCCACTGTTCTCATGTGACGATTCAGTCGATTGTCCATGCCGAATTGACTGGCGGACAGCACAGGTATCCAAAGCGTTGGATACCACAAGGCATAGACCTTCATCATCTTGAGGAATGCCATGATCTTGCCACCGAGTGACACACCGGGTTTGAAGAGTGCACCAATATGCTGCAGATGGAAATCGAGTGCTTCGCGCGCGATGAACAGATGCATGATCTCCGATGAGCCTTCGAAAATAAGATTCACGCGAGAATCTCTCAGCAATCGTTCAATCGCTATTCCTTCCTCGCCTCGTGCTCGCAGCGAATCCGCGGTTTCAAATCCACGGCCACCTCGGATTTGAAGCGTCTGTTGCAGGAGTTCATAGTGGGCTACGGTGTTGAATAGTTTGGCTATGGCCGCTTCCAGTCGAATGTCAAAGTGTTTGTTATCCGCCATCGTGGATGCCACCTTCCAGACGGCGTCCATCGCGAATGTGTCCGATGCAATCTTCGCCTGCTTGCCGGCAATCGTTTCATGTTCTCCAATCGGATGTCCCCACTGGACGCGTTTGTTCGTCCATTTTCGATTAATCTTCATGCACCATTTGCTGCTGCCAGTCACGCCAGCGGGTATCGAAAGTCGTCCGGTGTTGAGTGTCTTGAGCGCCAGACGCAGTCCGTCGCCCTCTTCCAGAATCATGTTTTCCTTTGGGATTTTGACGTCCGTAAATCGGATCACACCGTTGTAGAGCGCCTTGAGTCCCATGAATCGACAGCGGTGCAAAACTTCAACACCTGGTGTGTCCATTTCGACAAGGAACGCGGTAATCTGCTTACGTTCTTTGCCCCGCACAATCTTTGGCGGTGTGACGGCCATGACGACGATAACATTGGCCTTTGTGCCGTTGGTGCACCAGAGTTTCTCACCGTTGATGACGTAATGTGAACCATCTTCTGTCGGTATCGCCGCAGTTGTCATCGCTCGCGGATCGGAGCCGGCATTCGCTTCTGTCAGCGCGAATGCAGAAATTGCACCGTCACGAAAACGCGGGAGAAATTTTTCCTTCTGCTCGTCTGTTCCGAACATCAGTAGTGGCTGCGGAACACCAATGCTTTGATGCGCAGATAGCAGAGCGGTCAGGTTGCCACAGTAACTTCCCGTTAGGTGCAGCGCCCGATTGTAGTTGACCTGGCTTAAGCCGAGTCCGTTGTATTGGGTGGGGATCTTCATTGCAAAACATCCCAGTTCTGCAAGTCCCTTTAACACGCTATCAGGAATCTCACCCGTTCTGTCGACTTCATCTGCATCGTAGTTCGCTTCCAGGTATGCTTGAAGCTTTTCAATAAATTCGTCACCAATCCTTTTGTCTTCGTCAGTCTGACGAGGAAACGGGTGCATCAGGTCCCACTTGACCTGTCCCTGATACAACATCGCAGCAAAACTTGGGTGAACCCATTCGGTCTCTCGCGAATCCTCAGCGAATTCCAGCGATGCCCGTGCTTCTTTGCCAATATTCTTATCGAACATACTCATAATGCACCTGCTTCTTTCCGTTGTATTGCACCTGTTTCCTGCGTGGTCTGCATAGATTCACGACGGGTAAAACGTGCCGTTCGTATTCGCCATACTCAGCAGCAGTTGGCTTGGTTCGAATCGATGCTGATCGAATCTGGCCTGGAATTCTTTGAGGTCCGCAACGATATGTTTGGCACCCACTGAATCCGCGTAGCGCAACAGCCCGCCTCGAAACGGTGGGAACCCAGTGCCATAAATCATGCCCACGTCAATCGTGCTGGCAGAATCAACAACGCCTTCTTCAAGACAGCGGGAGGCTTCGTTAATCATGACGTAGATCAGACGTTTGAGAGTGATGTCGTCGTTGAGCGTGAACGCGGTTTTTTTACACATCTTTCGCACGTTGTTGCTGACCTTCTTTTGCCTGCCTGTATAGATATAGAAGCCCTCTCCAGACTTCTTGCCTAGCGTGCCCGCCTCGTACACCGTTTTCAGGATCTCTGCAACATGCATGCGTTCGCCATATGCGCACTCCAGGATTTGGGCAACGTGATATCCGACGTCGATCCCCACTTCATCGGCAAGTTCCATCGGGCCCATCGGTATGCCGAATTGCCTGACAACATCGTCGAGTCGCTTCGTGTCAATTCCCTCCTGAAAAAGGTACGCCGCTTCGTTCAGGTACGGCAACAGAATACGGTTCACGATGAAGCCCTCTTTGTCTTTGACAACAATGACCATCTTGCCAAGTTGTCTTGCAAAGGCGACCGCAGTAGCGAGTGTGTCTTCGCTGGTCTTTTCTGTGGTAATGATCTCCAGCAGTGGCATGCGATGGACCGGATTAAAAAAATGAAATCCACAAACTCTATCCGGACGGTTTGTGCATTGGGCCATTTCGGTCACAGACAGCGACGACGTATTAGTAAATAAACAGGCACTTGGCTGTACAACTTCATCCAATTCTTTGAAGACCTGTTTCTTGATACTCATGCGTTCTACGACGGCTTCAATGACAACATCAGCGTTCTGAAATCCGTCATATGTCGTTGTTGGTGATATCAGACTCATCTGCGCATCGACCTGCCCCTTTTTCATGCGACGTGTCTTCAAAAGATACGTGTAGACATCGCGGGCGGTTTTCAGCGCAAGGGCAAGTGCCTGATTGTTGAGGTCTTTGATCCGGCAGACAATGTTGTTTTTGGCCAGCAACTGTGCAATGCCACCACCCATCACACCAGCGCCAACGACACCCACTTTTTTGACGTGCGTTAGAGTCGGTGTCGCATCGGTCCATTTTTTCTTTTTGTAGCGTTCATTAAGGTAGAACACGTGAATGAGGTTCTTGGAGATTTCTGACGCACCGAGTTTGCCAAACCCCTCGCTTTCAAGTCGAAAAGCTTCCTCTCGAGATGTACCAACGATACTCTCGATGGTTTCCAGCGCAACCAATGGGGCAGGGTAATGACCAGCCGTTGATTTCAGAACATTCTTGCGAGCCTGACTGAACAGAATGCTACGACCGACCGGGTTCCCCTCCAACAGTCTGGCGATGAAGGGTTTCCGTCGTCGGTGAACAGTTTCCTTTTTCGACAGAATAGCTCGTGCAAATGTTTTTGCCTGGTCAACAAGGATCGGATCGTAGAACAGTCGATCGACCATTCCTAATTTGAGTGCACGATTCGCATCGAGGACTTTCCCGGGCAGAATCACTGACAGAGCATTGCCAATACCAATGAGTTCCGGAAGGCGGACGCAGCCGCCAAAGCCAGGAAGAATGCCAAGTCTGATTTCGGGCAGACCAATTTTGACGCACCCGGCGAAACCGGCGACGCGATAATCGCAGGCGAGCGAGAGTTCGTAACCGCCGCCCAGACACGCACCGTTGATTACAGCCACGGTTGTCTGCGGAAGTTTCTCAAGCTTGTCAAACACCTGTTTGCCACGGTCGCATTTTTCGCTGGCTTCCTGTGGTTCAGTGATCGAATCAATCTCTTTGATGTCGGCCCCGGCGATGAAAATCGATTTCTTGCCGCTCGTAATCAGCAGCACTTTGATGTCGGAACGTACGGCAAGCTCGTCGAGTTGCTGCTCCAGTTCCGTCAAAGCGGCACCGCTAAGAATGTTCACGCTGGAATCTGGAGTATCAAACTCAAGAGTTCCAACTTCGCCATCGATGGTTTGTTTGAAATAGCTCATAGCAGTGCTGACTTGTGAGTTGTGATAATTTCTACGTAGGTGGCAGTACTTTTGGTCGTTGCTGATAGTCGATGCCAAACGATTTGCCTCGATCTTTTTTATTAGTTTGTCTTTCTGTGCGCTACTTGGTGCCCTGTGTGGTCATGATGCTCGTTCGAGAATAATCGCTCCGCCCTGTCCTCCACCGATACACAGCGATACAAGTGCATGTTGTTCACGTCGACGATGAAGCTCTTTCAGAGCCGTCAGGATAAGACGGTTGCCAGTGACACCGACCGGGTGGCCAAGTGCAATGGCTCCACCGTTGACGTTAAGCCGTTCGTGTTCCAGTTTGCCGATGGCTTGAGTCCGGCCGAGTTCCTTTTTTGCGAATTGATCGGACTCGATCAGCTGCACACATCCCAGAACCTGAGCTGCAAATGCTTCGTTGATCTCAACAAATGACATTTGATCCAGTTCCATGCCGGATTTTTTGAGAACCGTTGAAATGGCATAGACCGGACCGAGACCCATCACAGTGGGACTAAGCCCTTCGTACGAATACGATTTGACGTAACCCAGTGGGGGCAGCCCTAGTTCGTCGGCTTTCGATTCCTTCATCATCAAAACCGCACTGGCTCCGTCAGTGATAGGACAGGCATTGCCGACCGTCACGGTGCCGGAGTTTCGATCGAAATACGGTTTGAGTTTCGCTAATGCTTCGAGTGACTGCCCCTCGCGCGGACCGTTATCAGTTTCACAAACCGTTTCATACTTCGGTTGCACCGGTACAGCCATGATCTCTTCGGCAAGTTTGGCACGGCTTGCCACAGCCTTGTTATGACTGGCGAGAGCAAATTCGTCCTGTCGCTCCCGTGTAATCCCGCACTGCTTCGCGATGTTCTCTGCAGTCTGGCCCATATTCAGACCGCATACGGGATCAGACAATCCACAGACTACGCCAACAATCGGCTTCAGGAAATGCGGACGGAACGATAGTATTGTTTGTAGTTTTTGAAATGCCGTTTTTGACCTCATCAGCCCGGCAAACAATGCCGTCATGTGCTCGTTATAGATGAGCGGAATGTTCGTCATCGACTCTGTTCCACCGGCAATCACAATATCATCGAATCCACTGGCTATTTTTTCGTACGCACTGGTCACCGACTCAAATCCAGAAGCGCAGTTGCGTGAGACCGTATAGGCGCGAGAGCGTTCGGGCAGTCCGGCCATCAAAGCTGCTACACGCGCTACGTTGGCTGCATCAACCGGGTTTGCAACGCAGCCCATCACAACTTCGTCGACAGCGTTCCCATCACTTGACGAACGGTCCACCACCTCTCGAATACC
>ERZ802824.1998-NODE-1998-length-10510-cov-64.1813_pt1 | contig 10510 bp, 11 predicted proteins | sample MGYA00345650_ERZ802824 | MGnify/ENA primary metagenome ERZ802824 (study PRJEB30503, sample SAMEA104212361) | marine metagenome | biome: Westerlies Biome; feature: [SRF] surface water layer (ENVO:00010504) within the epipelagic zone...; material: water... | reverse complement strand
TTATATGGCGTCTCTTTTGGTGCTGCAGTTGTAGCTAAATATGCCTCAAATAATCAAGAAAATGTTAGTTTTATAGGTTATCAGGTTCCACTTATTGATTCTGCAAATGTACCTCTGCTTTCTATAGTAAAAGTTCCTTTATACGGAGATTTATTATCTAGAGCATTGCTGGTTCCTGGTGTTCTAGAACGCATAGAAGAATATGAAGATTTAATGAGTAAGAAATTAATAGATCACTACATAGGACAATTTAAGGTCAAAGGAACTGAAAATTTTTTTAAAAAATTCTTTATAGGAAATGCTATGGGTAATAGGCTTAATGATCATAAGATTATAGGAAATAATTTCACTCCAAGCTATTTTGCCTATGCAGAAGATGATACAGAAATAGATTCACAACTAGTTGAAGAAGCCATTAAAAACTATAATAATCCAATAGTAAAAAAATATTCTGGTGGTCATTTTTTTTCAACTGGCATAGAAAGAAAAGTGGCTCAAGAATTTATTGATAATATACAAAAATAATATGAATAATAAAATACCGCCACCAATAGTTACCCTTTTCTTTGGATTATGTATTTTTTTCTCTAAATCTTATTTCCCTATCTACAAAAGCGATATTTTAAACTCAATGGGTGTTGTTTCTTTCTTGATAGGAATTTCAGTTCTAATTTCTGCAGTTCGTTCATTTAAAAAACAAGATACTACTGTTAACCCAATTAATATAGAAAAAGCCTCTTCATTAGTTGTAACTGGTATTTTTCAATATTCTAGAAATCCAATGTATTTAGGTATGGTATTTATTTTGCTTGGATTGACCTTAATATTTAATCTTATTGGTGGCATATTATGCACAATACTTTTTATGCTATATATTTCAGTATTTCAAATTAAGCCTGAAGAAATTGTTATGGATAAACTCTTTGGTAGAGAGTTTGCTAATTACAAGAAAAGTGTTCGAAAATGGCTTTAATCATATATAGAAACCTCTATTAACTATATGCAAGTCTAACTACGTAACTAAATATACCTACTGCCAAACAAATATAAATAACCCAATTTACCCAATTATTCATTTTCTTTATTCCTACTTTTAAAAATATTCTCAGGCTCCCAAAGCTCGATTAATTCATTTTTTAGGTTAGTTTCTTCACTATAGCCAACAAAAAAGATTAATCTACCTTGTCTATCCAGTTTTGAATCTCCGAAAGTCAAAATCTTATTTTTATCCATATTTCATTATAATAAAAAAGGGAGCATTTGCTCCCTATTAAAAATATCAATCTAAAATTATTCTGCTGTGTATATTATCTGACAATTTTCAAGAGTTTCGTTGACTACTTCATCAACATATTCTTGAGAAGCATCCCAAACCCTACCCCATGAGGCTCCTGAAAAATAATCATCTATTGCAGCGCCTGTTTCAGCACTAGAATTGCCAACAGCTCTTAAATGAAACATTCCTGTTTCCGCAGACCCGCCTCCAATAGGACTAAATACTCCAATACGTATATCATGCCCTGCATCATTTAAGGCTTTTTCTAATTCAGTCATTTTTTCAACATATTTTTGCCAGTTATTTAATTTAATTCTCCAAAGTCTTTCAGAACCTGGTCTTAATTCAAAATCCTTAAGTGGTTTAAATGTTGCAGCATACATCACGGTTCTTAATTGTTTAAAGTCAGATGAAGTATTCATTGGGTCGTATAAATCACTTGCAGCAAAAGCTTTTTCAATTGATGGAAAAGCATTCCACACAAACATTTGTCCAGGATAATCATTTCCTAAACTGGTTACACAAACACCAGCGACATCTGAACCGATTGATTCAAAAACCTCTGGATTTTCTTTCATAAAATTAATATATCCATTAACGTCTTTTGCCTTAACCATTAGGGTATTAAAAGCTCCTTCAGGTGCTGACATAATATTAAGTGATAATGCTAACAAGCATAGTAATCTAAAATTTTTCATTATTTTCTCCGAAATTATATTAAGTTCTAATTAAATATATCAAAATTATAAATTTACGTCTTTCTTAAATATATATAACTTTTATAGGCTTTAATATCTTTTAATTTTAAAAAATAGTTAATATTTTGATATGCTTTAAAGATTAAATATAAAAGGAGTGACTGATGAGAATCTTAGTAACATTTGCATTGTTATTTTCAATAAAAATTAATGCTGAAACTTCAGAGCAATATACCTATAGAGCTGAATTTTTCTTTGGAAATATGTCAGAAGGAAAAAATTACGATGACGTTAGAAAGCAAAATATGGAATATTTAAAATTTCTAAAAGAAAATAATTTAAACTATGGTAGGGCCTTATTTGTTCCTATTTGGGCTGGAGAAAGAGAATACGACATAATTGAATATGGATGGTGGCCAAATGGAGTTGAGCAATATAAAGAATGGGGTGCTTACATGAATGATTATCCTAAGTGGGCAGCTGATAATAGCGAGTTTAATGGCGAAAGTGTAGTTGAAGTTAAAAGAAGCATCTCAATGAGAGGAGTCAGAGCAAGAGGAATCAGAATTCCTACTGAAGAAATGGATAAATTTAAATTTGTTGATTTTATGCAATGTTCTTATACCAGCGTAGGAAATTTAAATAAAATATTGGAAATCAATGCAAAAATTGAAGCTAAGGAGATTGAGCTTGGCAACAGAGCTGGTTATGGTGAACATATCTTAAGACCTTACAGAGGATTGGATGCAGACACTAAGTATGACTTTGTAATTATGCGACATTATTACAGTGCTAAAAAAAGAGGCGATATAATTTCAAGCTCTCCAGAATTTAGAAATATGATGCGTGAAACTGGTTATTGGGCAGAACTTCAAACAAATGCAAAGTGTGGCCCTCAATCAACATATAGAGTTGAATGGTTATACAACTCAAGTGAAGATTAATAAATAAAATTATTTGTTTTTATTTTTAACAATATAGTATAGGAGACCTATGAAAATTAGGTTTCCTATTAAATATGTTGTGTATGACATATTGTGATTATATCAAAAAATATTTTAATTATTTTCTTAAAATTGATTAGATTTGATAAGATTAGATCAAATGTTAAAAAAATTTATTATCTTAGGTTTATTTGTTATTTCTAGTTGTTCAGATAATCAAACTTCACAATCTCTGCCTAAACCTCCATTTAATAATCTTGATGACTGTATACTTTTTATAGACAATTTAGATGCGAAGAGAGGATATCCACCAAGAGAAAAAGATTCTGTTATTTACGAATGTGAAAATAACCCTTCATTAATTGCCCCAAACTCTTAATGGCAGAAAACGAAATTGAAGGCAAAGCATACAGCTGTTATTTAAATCAACCCAATATTCGCTCTAATCCTGAATGGTCGTTGCAACTTATTCCTAACGAAATAGATTTACAAAGGTTCAAGAAGTCTGGTCATGATATTAAAATGGCATCTTGCGATAATAAAGAAGTAGGTTTGTCGATTTATATCAGACGAAAAGTTAAACATATGGATGATGTGCTAGAACGCCCCTTGTTATTTGATAAAGATAAAAAACGTTTAGAGCTTTTTGATGAATTACCTAATGGATCTAATGTGATGATTAAATACAATGAATGGGAAGGTATAAGCAAAACTACAAATAAATTGCATAAGGGATTAGATCTTATTGCTGTAATTTTACTAGATGAGTCTCCGAATTTATTTAAGAATAGAAAATGATTGAATATCTTGTTTTTAGTGAAGAGTTTTTATTTTTAATTTTACTTTTATGTATAGGGTTTTATATTTATTTAAAAGGTTAGAAACTGTTTTCACAATTATGATTTTGTAATTGATTTTTTTGGATCATAAAAAGGTTTCTCAACAACTTCTGCGTCTACAACATTATTATCTTTTTTAACTGTTAGTTTCGTTCCTATAACTGAAGAGTTTATATCTACCATTGCAAGCGCAATATTCTTTTTTAAACGAGGCGAATAAACTGCAGATGTAACTTTTCCAACCATAGATTTATTATTATAAATATTCCAATATTTTGTATTAGGTCTAGGCATAGGATCATCATGAATTAATAAGCCAACTTGCATGTTCTTAACACCATCTTTTGAAATTTTTTGCAGTGCTTTTTTACCTATAAAATCAAAATCATTATCTAGATCTACTAGTCTATCCATTCCTAATTCAAGAAGATTAGTATTAATATTCATGTCAGAGTGATAGGACAACATACCACCTTCAATCCTCCTTATGGTTGATGTATGGCCTGCATGAAGGCCCATGCCTTTACCTTCTTGCATAATAGTTTCATAAACCTCATCACCCTCCTCGGTATTTAAAAGAAAGATTTCATAACCAAGCTCACTTGACCAGCCTGTTCTGGAAACTAAAAGATTAATGTCACCAAGTTTTAAATTTTTAAACCAGTAATATTTAAGATCTTTAATTTCATCACCAAATAATTTAATCATAATATCTCTAGACTTAGGGCCTTGAAGCTGAAGTGGTGATACATCAGGCTCAGTAATTTCAACATCATAGTCTCCATTTGATGCAAGACCTAAGGCCCAAAATAAAACATCACTGTCTGCTAGGGAGAACCAATAACAATCTTCTTTAACACGAAGTAAAACAGGATCATTTAATACTCCACCAAATTGATTGGTAAGAATTACATACTTGCATTGACCAACCTGCATATTTGATAAATCTCTAGGTGACATCATTTGAACAAACTTAGATGCATCAGGACCTTTAATTTGAACTTGTCTTTCAACTGCAACATCACAAAGAATTGCATCATTTAGTAGGTTCCAAAAGTTTTGTTCTGGATCTCCAAAGTCTCTGGGTATGTACATATGATTGTATACAGAAAAGCCTTGTGCCCCCCATCTTACAGTTGCATCAAAAAAGGGACTTTTCCTAATTTGGGTTCCAAAACCAAAATCAATCAGATCTTTAGACATTTGCAATTCCCCTGTATAAAAAATTAATTGTAGTATTTAATTAAACCAACTTCGTTAATTGTAAATACTTTTAAGGATTAATGTGTCAAAATATTTCAAAAACAATTATGAAAAAATATTTAATTCTTGGGTCATTAATAATACCTTTTAATCTGTCTGCCGAGTTTGATACTAAGTGCTCTATCTTGATAACAAAAAGACTTCAATCAAGTGAAGAAGCCTACAAAGATGCGCTTGTAAAAATCAATCAATGCAATAAATTTGATATTTTGTCAGTAACAAGTTTTCTTGAGCCCTCAATAAGTAAAGTTTACATAACAGATTTGATACAAGGATTTTGCATGTTTGACCATCAAATTGTTACATTAATAGATAACAATACATCTAATCTAAGTTGCGTACACAGAGGAAAACAAAGAAATGATAGGAAGTTTGGTAACTAAATCTAGAGCATGTTAATAACAGAAGCAATGCAAACAGCTGTAACGCCTGTTTTCTTGTTAACAGGAATTGGTGCATTATTAAATGTAATGATGAGTAGGCTTGGTAGAATTAAGGATCGTGAACGTTTAATTTATTCTTTAGTACATATGGCCTCAGGTGAGGATTACACATTAGTTAATGAAGCTATGAAAAAACTTACTAAAAGAAGTATCTTAGTATCAGTCGGAATATGGTTAGCTACTGGAAGTGCATTGTTTGTATGTCTTGTTATTATTTTTATGTTCCTTGGTGCAGTTACTTTTGTAGAGAGCAATATATTAATTGCTTCCTTATTTATAATCTGCATGACGCTTCTCGCAACATCATTATTAGCTTTGGTGTATGAAGTTTATTTAGCAACGAGGACTATTCATAAAAATGAAGCTTCAAGTGAAGTAGTCATAACAAAATTAAGAAATTTATAAAGCTGTCACAATTTATTTACAAATTGTTACCATAAGGTAATCAATTAGTATCAAATATATATTTAAATATCACTTGAAAGCCCTCCTCATTCAATTGTGAATAATTAGCTTTCATAAGATGGCAGCTTTTCCCCTGGCTGCCATCTAACTTTTTTTAAATATAATAAATAATAATTAGTTAACAAGATTTGTTGCCATTCTTATTAACATAACAATTGAAGGTATCCAAATAAGGGGTCTTATTAATTTAAATCTATAGATATTTAAAATTGCTCCTACAAGATATGCAATCCTAAATCCAAACCAAATTTGAGCATAAAGTAAATTATCTACTTCCAATATAATGGACATGCATGATAGTACTAAAAATAGTGGCAAGGTTTGTCTAAGATTATCACCAGCAGACGCCATCCTTTGAGACAAATCTGTCATATTTGAAATATCACCACCCGTATAGGTCCAATCTAAAAATGGAACCTTGTGAAGAGAAAGGCTCATTGTTAAGAAAAGATGGAATATATAAAATAAAGCAACACAAACAATTAATTCGACCATAATAAAATCCTAAATATATAAGTTTATATACTTATACTATCAAATATAAATGTAATAAAAAAATATTCTATCAAGAATTAATTAAAGAAATATCTTCAGGGCGCAACAGGTCCTTATCAAGACTCTCAAGCAAAGGCTTTAAATGCTTTGCATATGGTTTCCATCTACCCATACCTTTTTTATTAATAGGCTGTCTTACTTGCTCAGAACTTGCTGTCCTTACAGATCTGTCTGTTTCATAAAATGAAATACAGTTTTCTTCAAAAGGAACTTCTAGAAAACTTAATATTCTTTTTACTTGTCCCTCAAGGTCGTCAATAACATCTTCATTATTAACTCTGAGTATTTTATTAGGCAACACTTTATCCCAATGATTCATTAATTTTACGTAACTTTTATAATAATTCCCTGCTTCTTCAAGTCCATATGTAAACTCTTGTCCTTGTGCAAAGAGCTGTTTAAACATGCTAAAACAACAATCAAGTGGATATCTTCTTGCGTCAATTATCTTTGCATTTGGCATAATTAGATGTATTAATCCAATGTGTCTAAAATTATTAGGCATTTTGTCTGTGAACATAGGTGCATCGTTTCTATGCATTCTTGTATCATTTATAAAGTCTTTTCCAAAATCTTTTCGCTGCTTTTGTGTTAAAGACTTAAGGCTCTTTGGATAATTGCCAAGTTTCCCATATATATCATCACCTCTTAGATTTTGAGCAATTGATAAAATATTAGGGAGTTCTAAAGTTCCATCAATCATTGAATGAGATGCTAATATTTGCTCGATTAATGTTGAGCCTGCTCTAGGTAATCCTAAAATAAATATTGGGTCTGTAGTTTTATATCCTCCATCACCTAAATTTTGAAATAATTCCTCATTACAGATATTTTCTTGTGCTTGTAACTCATTATTCATTCTTTCTATTGAATAAAGACTCTGCTTATTTTTGATATTATTACCCTTCTCTAAGTGATGAAAAGCTTCATCAAAGGATCCAATAACCTCACACCCTTGAGCAAGAGCAAAATGAAAATATGCTTTATCTCTAAGTGATAAATCAACTCTTTTAACTTGATCTCTCATTGTATTGAGCTCAGAGTCTGTAAATGAGTATGTTTTTAAATTAGCTAATGAAAAGTAGGCCTCGCCATGATCTGGTTTTACTTTATAGGCAGATTGATAGCTTTGTATTGCTTCATCAGACCTACCTAATGTTTTTTCTGCATGTCCTTTAGAGGTGAATGTACTAAAATTATAAGGATTTTTTTTAAGAATATCTTCAAGTAAAATAATTGCTTCTTCATGATCACCATTTTGCATAATTTCACTGGCTTTATGTGCTTGATAGTTAAGATTCTCAGGAAATTTTTCACATAATATATTTACTTGCTCCATGGTCTTTGCAAATTTCTGTTTTTTTCTAAGTATCGACGCATATTTCATTCTTAATTCGCCATCGTTTGGTTTAAAACTAACTGCTTTTTCGAGTAAAAATTCTGCATCATCGAAATAACCCATTCTATTAGCTATTTCTGATAATAATGACATTGCGTAGGTATGCGTTGGGTTCTTTTTTAAGAATTCTCTACATTTATTCTCTGCTAGACCTAGCCTTCCCTCGTTTAGGATCTGCTCTATATACAAAAGAACTCCAGGTAAAGATTTAAGTTTATTAATTTGCTCAAGGGCATGATCTGCCGCAGGCTTATTATTATTTTCACTAAAATATTTATATAAACAGTTCCACGAAGATAATAGCGCCGGGTTTAACTCACATGCCTGTCTATAATGAGTTACAGCTTTTTTTTCATTTCCCATATCTCGATTGATATGTGCTAACTCTTGATATGCGCGACCCATATCAGGTGCATTAGCTAATAATGTTTGTATGTACTCCATAGACTTATCAAACTGTTTTAAGTATCTAGATGAGACTGATGCAAGATATAAAGTATCAATATGATCAGGATTATCTTTTAAAATAATCTCAAGAAGTTTAAGGGCTTGATCAAATCTATTTTCTTTAACAGCAAGTGTAGCCTCGTTAAGATCTACGGAAAGTGTGTCATCATTTGTATTAAACTTTTTACTACTCATCAAAGTATTATCTTAACAAAGAATATAATAAATTATTTATTTAGCATAATTAAAAAAGGGAGCTTATGCTCCCTTTTAGTTTTTAGATTAAATATTAGAAATTTTGTTTAAATCTAACACCTACAGTCATAGGCCTAATGTATGTAACACGCTCAACATCAAAAACAAAATTATTACTAATTTCGCCCCTTTCATCCGTAACGTTATCAACATAAAGTTCAGCCATCCATTCATCATTACTAATACCAGCTCTGAGGTTCATAAAGCTATAGCTATCTTGTTTACCTTTATTAGCTTCAATGATATCTGAATAGCTTTCATCAGACCAAGTTACTTGAGCTTGAATATGTCCCATATTTCCTGAAGACATACCCCACTCTTTTCTAACTGCAATATTACCTTGCATTTCAGGTGCAAAAGCTAAAGGCATACCAGCTACAACATCATCTGTTGTTAAAGATTTTTTAATCTCTGAATCTAGCATTGAAAAGGCACCCGATACAACCAAACCATCTGTATTAGTGTAATAAGTAAAGTCACCCTCAACACCAGATATTTCTGCATCTGCAGCGTTGTCTGAGAAGAATAAATTAGCCATACTTGGATCAAAAATAGATGTTTGTAGACCACTTATGTCAACAAAAAAGGCCGCGCCGTTAAATCGCAGCTGACCATCTCTTAGTACTGTTTTCCAACCAAATTCATAGTTCGTAATTTCATCTGAATCAGTAACAGGTCTAACTGTATAGGATCCATCTGGAGTTGATTGTCCAGCAGGTCTGTTTAATAGACCAGGTCTAAAACCTTCAGACCAAGTGACGTAATACATCACGTCTTCTGATTTATTCCAAGCTAAAGTAGCTTTTCCAATAACGCCATCTGTTATTTGTTTATCTGGATAATCTAGTGCATCTAGAGTTGGGTTACCTGTAACCTCTCCTGGTGCATTAAATGCGCCTGATAAGTTCGTTCCAAATCTTTGTTGATCAGTGCCACCACCAGTACCAGACATTGCATTAGCACTTCCTTCTAAATCAACTTCAATATCATACCAACGAGCACCTAATGTTAACTCTACAGTATCTGACATTGCTATATTAACTTCACCAAATACACCTTTTTGTTTATCGGTTCTTTTAATATCGTTAATAAATGCTACTGGAGGTAAATATGGACCTCTTCCAGAATTATAACCTGCAGCCGCATATTCTTTTGACTTACCTAACGCTTGATAGCCAAATACAGAGGTATCTGTTAGTACGTAGTTAGGACCCCAATTCATATCACTTGTAAGGGTTCCAGGATAAGTGAACATATTATGCTCTAGGAGCTCTAAATCACTTATAAATGCACCAGCTGTTAAGCTCATAGTGTCACTTAAATCAGTGTTAATTCTTAGCTCATGAGTCATGACTTCTGTATTTGTGTCAGATTCAACATACATGTCTGGTGCACCACATTGACCAACTCCTGCAACACCGTCTGTAGGATAAGCAACGGTATAGTCACAAATATAATATGGTAGATATTGCCCTACATATAAATAATCCGTGTAGCCAATAATTTGATCAGAAAATCTGTCTGTGTAAGCACCAGCATAAACAATATCAAGATCTCCGATTGATCCTTCTAAAGTTAAGCTTATGTTATCAAATTCGTCTGAAAGTGAATCATCAGCATATCTTTTAACTTCTAAGTCACCTAATGTTGGGTCAGCAAAAAAGACGCCATCAGATTCTATAGTTTGATTAGCAACTGTTACTAATGCATCCCAGTTATCATTAATTTGATGTTTAACACTTGCTCTAAAACCTTCATAAGTTGTTCCATTAACATTATCTTCTACAATTGCATTAGCATTATTTAAAGTTGCATTTGATAGATCTGCGTTTGCTTTAAAACCATTTCTTGCTGATTCAACTGGAACGCCATTAGCTCTCATAGTTCCTGCTGGTCTCCAACGAGCTGATGAACTTACGTTAACAG
>ERZ802824.1994-NODE-1994-length-10539-cov-15.3945_pt1 | contig 10539 bp, 8 predicted proteins | sample MGYA00345650_ERZ802824 | MGnify/ENA primary metagenome ERZ802824 (study PRJEB30503, sample SAMEA104212361) | marine metagenome | biome: Westerlies Biome; feature: [SRF] surface water layer (ENVO:00010504) within the epipelagic zone...; material: water... | reverse complement strand
CTGACGGTGCCCGTGACAGAGGTTTCCAGAGTCAGTGTATCCGAGCTTGGTGTGATATAGCTGAGAGGGAGACGGAAGTTTGAAATCCCAACCTTGAGAATAGGCACGTTGGCGCCAAAAATCTGCTGCGAATCTGTATTTTGCATATCAGGCAGCGCTGCGCGATACTCGTCGGTCAAGACGAAGTCGCGATCGTAGACCTTGCTCAGCTTGGCCTCGGAAGCGCTAGACTGATTAGGCGATGTGGAACTGGATTCAGATTTCATGTCAGTAAAAATCGTGTCACTTACGTGATATTAACGATCTTAATATGCCATAGGGCGGACAAAGCGCAAGCACGCGTCGGCATTCAAATGAGCGAAGTAGCCAATGCACGAATTTGCCCTGTGGCAAGCGCGTAAAAAGACTTTGCCGCGAGCTAGAGTATCGCTCAACTTGCACACAATGTCCGTTGAATTTCAGATTTTAGGCTCTAGTAGCGGGGGTAATTGTGCGCTCTTACAGACGGGGCAAACGAAGGTGCTAGTCGATGTGGGCTTTTCGGCTAAACGAATCGCTTACTTGCTCGAAGCAGTTGGCGAGTCGCTTGACACGATCGATGCAGTCTTTCTTACCCACGAACACAGCGATCACGCCCAGGGCATCCGCGGCCTCGCCAGACGAGCCGATTTGCCCGTATTTGCCAATCGTGACACGGCTGATGCGGTGCAAGCCAAAGCCACTAAACCCGTCAACTGGAAAGTGTTCCAAACGGGCACCGACTTTACCTTTCGCGACCTCAAGGTGCGCTCTTTCGCCCTGCCTCACGATGCCTACGACCCCGTCGGCTTTACTTTCAACTGGGGCGAGGATGGCGATCTGTTCAGCCCCGCACGGAGTCTAGCCTGGGTCACCGACCTAGGCTACGTGCCAGAGCACGTCAAAGAACACATTCGCCACGTGCACACGCTTGTAATCGAAGCAAATTACGACGAAGAACTACTCGAACGCGACGAGCGGCGGCCTTGGTCAACAAAACAGCGGATTCGAGGACGACACGGGCATCTTTCCAATAATGCTGCTTTTGATCTAGTGACAGAACTCTCCCAAAAAAGCATACTCGAAAAAGTATATTTAGCTCACCTCAGTAAGGATTGTAATAATGCCCGCATCGTGCGCGAAAGATTTGCCTCACTCGGCAGAAGTCTATCTATAGAAGTGATCGATCCTTAATGCGGCATTACTCTTGCTAGGCCAACAAACACACTTCCCAGGATTCCCTGATAATCCAAGATGAAACCAAATACACAAAAAACTAAAATCATTTTCACGATCGGTCCCGCTACGCAGGACGAGGCGACTCTTGAGAGGTTAATCAAAACTGGCGTCGATATCTGCCGAATTAATATGGCACACGCCGACCATGCATGGTCCCGAGAGATCATCCAACGAGTGCGTAAGGTCTGTGATAAAGTCGGCCGACACATCGCGATTATGATGGATGTGAAGGGCCCTGAAATACGTACAGGTGACGTCCCTGAAACTTTTGAGCTGGAACAAGACGAAATCTTTGAATTCACCAGCGCCCAAGGCATTGGCGGAGTCACCGAGGAAGGCATACGCCGCGTGGACGTCAACTATCCAGGCTTTTCCAAAGACATTAACGAGGGCGACACCATCCTGGTCGATAGTGGCCTGATCCGCTTGCAAGTACTCCGCATTGATCGTGCCAGCGTCCGCTGCCAAGTGCTCATCCCTGGCCCCATGGGTAACCGACGTCACATTAATTTGCCCGGCGTGCGCGTGAATCTGCCCGCCCTGACTAAAAAAGACCAAGGCGACGTCGATGTGGGGATTGCCGAAGGGATCGAGTTCTTTGCACTTTCATTTGTGCGTGAACCCAAGGATCTAGAAGAATTTCATGCCTATCTGGAAGGCCATGGATCGGACGCTAAGATCATTGCCAAGATTGAGGATCAGCAGGCGATCACTAACCTAGATGGCATCATTAAAGCTTCCGATGGCCTAATGGTCGCTCGCGGCGACCTAGGAATCGAGTGCCCCTTCGAGGACCTCCCCATCATCCAGACTCGAGCCATCAACAGCTGCATTCAGGGCACCAAGCCCGTCATCGTAGCGACCCACATGCTGGAATCGATGATCGAGTCCCCCATACCGACTCGCGCCGAGGTGACAGACATCGCCAACGCCATACGCGAACAAGCTGACTGCGTGATGCTCTCAGGCGAAACCACTGTAGGTAAATATCCTGTTGAATGCGTCGAGACCATACAACGCATCGCTAAGCGGATCGAAGAAGAAGATAAACAAGTGCTACGCAAAGATCTAATCTTGCGCCTGCCACGCTCTAAGATGTTGCGCTCAGCAGCCTATCTCGCTTCCGACTTGGAAGGTTCGCTAGTCGTATTCACTCGTCGCGGAATTTTTGCGCAAAAGCTCTCCTCACTTCGCCCAAATGTGCCTATTTACGCTTTTACCGACAATCCGGTCCTCTTCAAGCAACTCCTAATCATGCGCGGAGTGGAGCCCTTCCTTATGGAATTCGACCACGACCACGAAACTACGATTCAGTATGCCTTCAGCCGCCTAAAAAGCCAAGGCTGGCGCAAAGAGGGCGACCCCATTGTGGTCATTACTAAGATGTATGCAGGTGAGAAGTTGATCGACAGCACCCAGATTCGTGCGATTGACTAACAATTATTCAAAAAAAGTTCAGTTACCCCTGCCATGGAAAAGATAAAATCCCTACTACTTCCGCTCGCACTGATATTTTCTGCGATCGCTGTCTTCGAATTTGGCGCACGCTATGGTGCGACGAACATGCAAGCCTTCGCCATCGCAAGTGAATTGCAGTTCCCGCTCAATATCTTCGCAGAAAACGAAGCCGATATGGACAACAGTTCCAAAGATTACTTTGCAATGATGATCGATAAGGGGATTGCCGCCGGCGCCGTGCACCGCCAAATTTGGCATCTCAACCGAGATGCCAAAGCCGCACTCGATAGCTTACTCAGCTACGCTTTAAAAGTTCGTGGCGACGCCGTTATCGAACGCTTTGCCTCAATGGAAGCGAGCGAAGACATACCTGCGCTCAATCAAGCCAAGCTCGTGGAGATCCGCGAAGCCTTAGCCGAAGCAAGGGTCGATCTGATTGACAAGGCCCCTAAGGTTGCAGAGCAGGAAACAGAGTAATCCCAATAGGGCCGTCACTGGTCATGCCCCTACTATCTATGAGCGAAGCTTAGGCTGATATAGGCAGAACAAGAGTGACATCAGGGCCAATCCGCCCGACAGCGCCACAAACCAGTCGCCATGGCGTGTATAGTAGCTCTGTTGGCGCGACCACTCTTCAAATTGTACGATTGTATAGGCTCCACCGCCTCGGAAGTAGATAGTGCCCTCGGCGTCAAGCAATAGATCGCGCACTGTCCCGTAGCTATCAATCCAACCACTCCAGCCGCCATTGCCTGCTCGCATGACTGGGCGGCGATTCTCCACGGCACGCAAGACGGAGTGCGCAGCATGTTGCTCCGCGCCACCCTCTTCGCCATACCAGGCATTGTTTGTGGCGACGAAAAATAGATCGGCACCACCGCGAGCGCTCTCTCGGGCCAAATTTGAAAAAACATCTTCGTAACAGATTAAAGAGCCAATTCGGTAAACTGATCCACCGACCGTGAGATTCATTAAACCCAGCTCCTCCCCACGAATGAAACGACCACCGACAGGCACAAACTTATCAATAAAGCTCAGCATGGGCGGCACATATTCACCGAAGGGTACAAGCTCTCGCTTTGTATAAAAGTTAGGTGATAGTCCTGCGCCTGGCTCCACTAGAAAAACTCCATTACGCCATTCTTTAGTCACTCGATCTTCGGCGAGATTACCCATCAGAATTGGTTTTTCTATTTCATTAACGAGCCGCTCAACCCGCACCTGCATCTGCATCTGCGGCGTTCCCATGACTGGCCACGGCGTTGCCGCTTCTGGCCAGAGAATCACGTCACTCTCTAAGCTAGAAACAAAACGCGTTTGGCGCTCAAGAATCTCCAAATTCTCTAGTTCTCGATTAGTGTCCCATTTTAATTCGGGGGCAATGTAGGGCTGGACAACAGCAGCGGTGAACATTCTCTCTGTAGAATCTGGATGGGGCAGTGCCGAAAAAAAGACATAGATACAAAATCCCAGTGCCCCCATACCTACATAAAGATCCGGGCTGAACCAGCCCATCCACAGCTTGCGCTCTCTCCGCATGAAGCGATGCCGTAAGGTATGTGCTAGGCAGAGGTTAAAGAAAATCAAAAGAAACGAAACGCCGTAAGCCCCTGACCAAGCTGCGATTTGCAAAACTACTGGACGTTCCCACTGGCTCAGCGCCAAAGGGGCCCAAGGAAAGCCCCAAAGCAACCAAGTGCGCGACCACTCTAGTACAACCCATGCTCCAGCTATCCCGGCAAAACCAAGAATGCGTAAGAGAATATTTCGCGCGACTAATTGCGGCAGTATGCACTTAGCAAAAAATAGCCATGCCGCGCAAATCACCGCCAAGATACCGCTCAACGCAATTGTGCCAAACCAAGTCACATGCCTTAGCCAAATCAAGATCACAAACCAACTAACCCAAGCCGCGCCAATCGCTACCAACCAAAAAACGCGCCGAGTCGGCTTTGTGTAGAGCCATAGAAGCAAGGGCACAAAGGCAATGTAGGCAGCCTCCGCAAAATCAAAAGGCGGAATACAAAGTATCCAGAACAGAGCGGACAATAGACCAGCTATAATCCCCCAATATTTGGAATAGCTCAAAGCCCCCTCTTCCGATGGCTTCGATTCCAGACCGCCTAAGGGTGGAACTCCAAACTCACCAGCTTGCGATTGCTCCATATTGAATCTATTCAACATACTGACTCCACTCTTGAGCTTCACCTTGCTACCTGGAAGCCGGCGCGTTCGGGATAGTGCTCGATGAATTCTAGAAAGATATCTTTTGCGACGGGCCCAGCGGTAGAGCCGCCGTGGTAGCTATCGAGGGAGCTCGTACCTTCGACCATCACGGCGACCGCGATCTGCGGATTCTCCACTGGGGCGAAGCCAACGAACCATGCTAGATTGACCTCCTTACCATGCGCACGGAAGTCGGCTGTGCCCGTCTTGCCTGCAATGCGAAGGCCATCAATCTGCACGAGCCGCCCCGTACCCCTATCACCAACAACGCGCTCCATCCCCTCCCAGAGCTCAGCTCTTTGCTTGCGTGTTAGCCCGACAGGTTCGCCACCGTGGTTGACCTGCTGCGCCTCAACGTAGCTTAATGCACGCAGAGTGGGCTGGGTGCGTGTTTCGTCGCGCGCTATAGATGCGATAAAGGTCGCCATTTGCAGAGGGGTGACGAGCAGAAAGCCTTGGCCGATTGCGGTATTGACCGTATCGCCTGGGACCCAACCAGACCCTACGCGCTCGCGTTTCCAATCCTTAGTCGGTACAACCAGACGTTTAGTCTCATAAGGCACTTCAATCCCTGTTCTCTCAGCTAGCCCGAAACGCTTCGCCTCCGCGCTGAGCACGTCGATGCCCATGCGCAGACCTTCAGCGTAGTAAAAAATATTACAACTGCCCTCGATCGCAGCGGCCTCGTCGACGACCCCGTGACCATAGCGTGCATGGCAGTGGAAGATTCGATTGCCTAACCTGAAAACGCCTTGGCAGTCATGCTCTGTCTGCAGAGTGAGGGTGCCATGGCGCATACCAGCGATGGATGTGAGTAATTTAAAAGTCGAACCGGGTGGATAGGAAAGCTGTAGCGTCCGGTTAAGCCACGCGCCACGCTCGTTTATTTCTCCAAAGGTTTTTCGTGGAATGAAGGGGCTAAGGTCATTCAGGTCGTAACTTGGGTGACTGGCGATGGCGAGCACCTCACCCGTGCGCACGTCGAGGGCAATCGCAGCACCCGTACGCTCGCCCGGTGCTGTCTCGGCGGCCATCTGTAAGTCAATGTCGATACTAGTAATTAGATTCTCTCCCTGTCGGGGCGTCTCCCCGTCGAGCAGACTATCTTGAAAACCGAGTGGATCAACGCGCCATATCTCGGTACCAATTTCTCCTGAAAGAAGGTCATCGAAGGAACGCTCAAGGCCGGTCTTCCCAATTTTCGTTTTGAAGGTGTAGGTCTTGATCCCGTCATTGGGGATTGTATCTGGGTCGGGGTTCACGTTTTGCACATAACCAAGAGTATGCGCAGCGGCCACGCCATAGGGATAGTAGCGTGCGGTGTCGGTATGAATCTGAATAGGTGATTGAACGGGCACCTGCTCAATCAAGCGAGCATACTCATCGGGTTTAAGGTCAGAGACCAAGGGCAGCGGCAGCAGGAGCTGCTCATTGAAGTGGCGGATGATAGTGCGGGTGGAGACGGCATCATCACGCCCAGTGATCAGGTTGATCTGATCGATGTAGCGTTGGATCACATTCTGGCGCGCGACCCATTGAAGTTCGTTATAGTCAGGCGTCAGCTGTGAGTCTTCACGTTCTTTTAAGGGCGCCAGCTGGTAAGCTTCTTTAAGCGCTGCACGTTCCGCTCGTATGATCTTCGAGTATTCTTCGCGAAACTCACGGCGGAGGTCGTCTAGGTAAACGACTGCGGAGTAATGTGCCCGATTACCAACGAGGAGGTTGCCCTTGCGATCGTAAATATCGCCACGGGCCCCTGGCTTAAGAACCCGTCGTTCGGTCTGGCGCTTTTCAATTTCTTCATACTTGTGCGCTGCGATGAGCTGCCGCCAGCCGAGACCTATAACAAGGGTGGCGGTGGCCGCCATAGCGATCCAAAAGAAAAAAATAATGCGTGGGTTTTCACCACGATGGACGTCATACCCGCTCATCGAATCGGCAAATCTTCCGGCTCTGAATCAAGCCGACAGAGCACAAATAGCATACGCTCGAAGTTAAAGAACCAAGGAGCCACGATTAGCAGTGCAAGGTGCGAAGCCAAGCTGGTCACGAACACTTGCAAGCAAAAGCCTAGATTGTTGATAAATGTGGCTCCCATTGCTAATGTGAGTAGTAGGATGCAAAAAAAGTTCACGCCATGCGCTAAAAAAATGGGGTGATAATTGCACTCGGCTCGAAAACGGATGCGCATTTGAAAAATAAATGCGCCTGCGAAAAGAAAGCCGAAGGTAAATAAGCCGAAACCAGAAGGCAGCGCAGCATCGACCCACAAACCTGTGAGTAATGTACAAATGAAGTAAGACTTATGCGGCAAGTAAAGTGCAGGGAAGACCAGCATGGGGCCTAGCATGAGAAGGTAGATCGACCAGCCAACGAGAGCCGAGTTGATCAACATCGTTAGATAAAGGAGGAGCGCGTTAGCTCCGAAAAGGAGGATGCCGCGCGGATCAAGGAACATCGTCTTGAAGGTCGATGGGATAGAGTGGAATGAGGACAGCCACTTCGTGCAAACTAAGTAAGCGGGCATCGAGCTCTACTTCGCCTGCTTGAAAGATGCCTGTGTTGCCCGGTTCAAGCCAAGAGACACGCCCAATCATCAAGCCAGGAGGAAATGTGCCGCCTAGCCGAGTCGAGAGGAGTTTGAGCGGTCTCTGCGTACTGGCGACTACATCTTGTGGGGCATCGTGCACGGCACCGAGCGGATCGCCAAAGCCACTTTGAGGCAGCCCTTGGTAAACGACGGGCCGCTCATCACCCTCAAAGTTAGCCGCCATACGAAAGTTAGGACTCGTGACGAGCTCGACGCGACTAGTGAATGCACCCACTTCGACGACACGCCCAACGACACCCCCCGAAAAGACAACCGCAGCACCTGCAGGGATATCGAAGTCTTTGCCCTTACGAATCACGATCTGCTGCCACCATGCGTTTAAATCACGTCTAACGACACGGGCGACTTCATAGCGAAACTCGCGGCGACTCGGCAAATTTAGAATAGCTTCGAGGCGCTGGATCTCGTTTTCGAGCGTCTCTTTGCGTTGTGAGTTAAATTGGTAGAGTGATTTCGCACGGGCCACTTCCCTACCCGCTTCGATTAGTTCGACCTTCGAGTGACTACGCCGCGCCCAGAAATTTTCGAGGTCATTCAGGTATGAGGTGGCCACCCAGGCAGGCGCTTGAAACTCAGAAAAACTAGCTTTAAGAAAAGACTTAACCGTCGTCGGAATAATCCACCAAGCAATCAGAAAGGCGCATAAGGCGACCAGCGGTTTGATCCTATCGAGGCGGAGTTTCGCCACGTCGCGCGCTATTTAGGGTTACCCGTAAGGTCTTTCAGTAGAAAGGCTAGTTCGTTTAGGACTAAGCCCGTTCCATTGGCGACGGCGCTGAGCGGATCGTCTGCGATCACAACGGGCAGGCCTGTCGCATCGCTGAGTTGCTGGTCAAGCCCCTTGATCATGGCTCCACCTCCTGCGAGGAAGAAGCCGCGATCTACTAAGTCGGCGGACAGTTCAGGGGGACAACGCTCAAGCGCATTACGCACGAGATCGACGATAGAGTCGATGGTGTCGGAAAGTGCGTCACGTATTTCTTGCGAAGTAATGGTGATTGTCTTAGGCAAACCCGCGACGGAGTCACGCCCGCGCACTTCCATGGAAATTTCCTCTTCGAGCGGGAAGGCCGAACCGACTCGGATCTTGATCTCTTCGGCCGTGCGCTCCCCGATCATCAAATTGTAAGCACGCTTCATGTAGTTGACGATCGCGCTATCAATCTCGTCACCACCGACACGGATACTCTTGGTGTAAACCACACCTGCGAGTGAGATAATGGCTACTTCAGTCGTGCCACCACCAATATCGACAATCATATTAGCCGATGGTTCGTCGATCGGCAGACCAACGCCAATTGCAGCCGCCATGGGCTCTTCAAGCAAAACGACATCACGGGCACCCGCGCGGATAGCAGAATCTTTCACAGCTCGACGCTCCACCTCGGTGATACCGGAAGGAACGGCCACAACAATGCGAGGGGCGACAAAAGTTTTTTTCCGATTCACCTTATTAATGAAGTAGCGGAGCATGGCCTCGGTAATCGCGAAATCGGCGATAACGCCGTCTTTCATCGGGCGGATGGCGGTGATGTTGCCAGGAGTACGACCCAGCATTTTTTTTGCTTCGGAGCCGACGGCGCAGACCTTTCTGGTAGACGAGTAGATGGCCACCACGCTGGGCTCGCGTAAAACGATACCCTTCTCCTTAGCAAAAACTAAGGTGTTGGCGGTACCGAGGTCGATGCCGATGTCGTTTGAGAGAAGTCCGAACACAATATGATAAAAGTTAAAAGCGCTGCGCTAGCTGATCAATAAATATAGAGTTTTTCTATGAAAGCGTTTGAATGTCAAATGATTACCGAGGCTGATTTGATTGGGGCTTTATTCTTAGGGACCGCATGTAGATAGGAACAATGGGGACCGGCTTACGGGTGACCGCTCTACTCAATTAGCCGACCAGCTTGAAAAAGACACGCTTGCCCGCTTGGAAAATCTGCTCGCCGACGGGCGGGGAAATTGGACGACTGGGATCGTCCTGCTTTTCGCCGTCGATCTTAACTCCGCCTTGCTGGACGAGGCGGCGGATTGCACCCTTACTCTCAAAGAGCTCGGACTGCGCCATGACTTCGAAAAGTGGCGCAGTCGGCGCGTCGCCAATCAGATCGCTCCAGGTGAATGTAGGCATATCGTCTGGTAGCTTATTCTTAGAAAAGACTTGCTCGAACTGCCCCAATTCCTGTTTGGCTGCTTGCATGGAGTGAAATTGGCCGACGAGCGACGAAGCAAGGCGCTTCTTTGCCTCCATCGGGTGGCCTTTTTTAAGATTTTCAATTTTGTCCACAGGGAGTTCAAGCAGCAAGCGGTAGTAGTCCCACATTGTATCGTCGCTGATCGACATAATCTTGCCGAACATCTCTTTCGCATTGTCGGTAAAAGCGATAAAGTTATCTGCGCTTTTGGACATCTTCTTACTACCGTCGAGGCCAACAAGAAGTGGCATAGTGATAACGGCTTGCTCTTGCTTTCCCGCATCCTTCTGCAGGGCGCGCCCAACGAGCATGTTGAAAAGCTGATCCGTGCCACCGATTTCAACATCAGCGTTTAAGACAAGGGAATCGTAGCCTTGAATCAAGGGATACATAAACTCAATCATCGAGATCGGTGCCTGGCTGGCGTAGCGCTTGGCAAAGTCGTCGCGCTCCAACATCCGGGCGACCGTCATTTTTCGAGAAAGTTTTAGGCAGTCCTCGAAGCTCATTTCGTCGAACCACTCACTATTATAAAAAACTGTGGTCTTTTCCTGGTCGAGAATCTTGAAAGCTTGATCAAGGTAGGTTTGCGCATTTTCTACAATTTCCTCCTTGGTTAAGACAGGGCGCGTATTGGAGCGACCTGAAGGGTCACCGATCAGCGTGGTAAAGTCCCCGATGATGAGGAGTGCCTCGTGCCCAAGGTCTTGGAACTGGCGCAACTTATTAAAGACAACAAGGTGCCCAAAAGTAAGGTCGGGACGAGTAGGATCAACGCCCAGCTTGACACGCAGC
>ERZ802824.1981-NODE-1981-length-10610-cov-11.0329_pt1 | contig 10610 bp, 9 predicted proteins | sample MGYA00345650_ERZ802824 | MGnify/ENA primary metagenome ERZ802824 (study PRJEB30503, sample SAMEA104212361) | marine metagenome | biome: Westerlies Biome; feature: [SRF] surface water layer (ENVO:00010504) within the epipelagic zone...; material: water... | reverse complement strand
ACATGGTCAATTTGACAGAGCTTGGTCTCTCGATGAGTTGATATTGGCTTTTAAAACGGAGCTTCGGAGGTTTTACTTCCGAAGCTCTTTATTGCTACTCATTCGATAGAGGGGTCAGTTTTAAATGTAGGACTGTATGCGCCTTTATTTGTTCCCTTGAAAACAACTAGGGTATAGACATTGATATTGATTAATGGAACAAGCGCCGCTCTGCGGCGCTTTTTTTTGCCTGCGGTTATTGCCTGGTTATGCGCTGAGGCGGGGTTTTCGCAAAGAACTCGAAAGACTTGCGAATAGCTTCTGTGGTGACGTTAATGCGATTTCGCTGAGCTGAGTTAAGCGTCATTAAGAGTGATGTTTGCAGATGTGTAATGGGCAGCGACGCCTCCGCAGATTCCAGATAAATGAATACATAGTTGTCCTCGGATTCAGCGCCAATGACCCGCACAGGGACAGGCTTCTCGTCTTGTTGCCAGAGCCGGGTGTTGTAAGCCGCGTAAAGTGAGATCAGTGCGCGTTGCTGCAGATCATCTAGGTTCGGTTGAAGCTCTCCCTGATGGCGAAGCCAGGCTATGGCATCGTGATAATGCAGGCGGTGAGTGATCTGTGCTTGGTGTTGATCGGAACTTAGCTCCACATCGCCCCAACTAATGGGTTGACGATGAGAATTCGCACCGGGTATCGCGCATAGGCAGAGCAGTGCGATAACGCCCGAACGAATGTGAGTTAACCCAAGCACGTGATTAATTTGATATTGCTTGTTGCGGCGTGAGAGGCAGTTCCGGGCCGCTCTCAGCATCGTTGTCCTTGGCAGTTTTTAATTCCACCAACATATCAGCCATTAGATTGCGCTCTTTGCGCTTTCGCTTATACAGCTCGAGCCGCGATGGGCGGATTTGCGGTGGAAACATATTATTTGCGAAGTTGGCATCGGCGGTCTGGTGATGTTCGTCGAGAGCCACTCGCTCGATTGCGGCGGATTCAATCAACAGATAAGTGACGATATTAGCATCGCGCCGCCAGAGTTCTGCTGGCAGCATAAGTTCGCGGCTGTTGCCATCTTTGTAGTAGATCTTTAATGGCAGCGGTGACACCACGCCGCCAATATTTTCAAAATCCAAGAAATATAGATACGGATCGTCTGCAAGTGCGCGATCTAGAACCTGACGCTGCCAGTCTTCCAGTCCCTTTAGTTCCTGTTGGTAGTCGTTGCGATCTTTGTTCGACACGGTGAACTGGTCATTCTCGTTATATAAATCATTGAGTTCGGGGAAGCGTTCGAGCCGGGTCACTAGGCCGGCTTCAGCATTACGTTGCTGCATAATCGGCGCCGGCTCCAAGCGTGCGTTTTCTTCGCGGTCGAGTGGGAAATCAATTTCTGGATCTAAGCTCTTAATGCGGTACTCGCGAACATCGGTAATGGCGATGTCCACGTGGTCTGTCGAATAAAACCAAGCACGCCAAAACCAATCTAGATCCACTCCTGATGCATCTTCCATGGTTCGGAAGAAATCGGCGGGTGTAGGACGCTTAAATTTCCAGCGTTGTGCATAGGTACGAAAGGCGAAGTCAAACGCTTCCCGGCCCATTACGGTTTCTCGCAGCACCGTGAGCGCCGCTGCCGGTTTAGAGTAGGCATTCGGCCCGAATTGCAAGATCGAGTCGGACTGAGTCATGATTGGGACCTGGTCGGTCGAGGTCATATAGTCGGGGATATAGTCGAGGATATTAGGCTTGCCACCAAACGCAGGATACTGCTCTTCCCATTCCAGTTCAGCGACATACTCTAAAAAGGTATTGATGCCTTCATCCATCCAAGTCCACTGGCGTTCATCCGAGTTGACGATCATCGGGAAATAAATATGGCCAATTTCATGGATGATGACGCCGATTAGGCCATATTTGATTCGGCGCGAATAAGTAGGCGTTGCGGGCGTCCCAGAGTCACTTGCGTCAGCTGTTGTCTCAACCCCTTTATCGTCCCTGTTCTTCTCGGGTTGGGTAGGCCGATACCCGTTGAATGTAATCATTGGGTATTCCATGCCGCCGCGTTCCCAAGTGTTAACCGACTGTGCTGTTGGGTAGGGGTAATCGAAGGAGAATCGGGAGTACACCTCCATAGTGTGGATTACCGCTTGAGTAGAGTAATGCGACCAAATGGGTTCGGCCTCGTTGGGATAGAATGACATTGCAAGCACTTGGTCATATTCGGCGCCGGGCTGTTCGTGCAGCATTGCATCCCAAATAAACTTCTTGGAAGAGGCCCAAGCAAAATCCCTCACATTTTTCGCACTAAATCGCCAAGTGCGTTGTCCTTCTTGCTGTTTGGTCTCATTCGCCAGCGCCTCCTCAGGTGTGACGATAAAGGTCGGCGTAACGCTGTTTGCCTGGGCCAAACGCTGCCGCTGCTCGGCGGTCAATACCTGTTTTGCGTTGGTTAATTCGCCGGTGGCTGAAACAATATGGCCCTTGGGTACAGTGATGGCTACGTCATAGTCGCCAAATTCTAAGGTGAACTCGCCGCGCCCTAAAAACGCCTTATGCTGCCAGCCCGCATAATCTGTATAGGCCACCATGCGAGGGAACCACTGGGCGAGAAAAAAGATGTTGGTGTCGTTGTCTTGGAAGTGCTCGTAGCCGCCACGGCCCCCAATAGCTACTTCTTCGATGATGTTGAAGCGCCAAGTTACGTTGAAGGTTACAGATTTTCCTGCTTCAAGAGGCTTTGGTAGATCGATCCGCATGGTTGTGTCGATGACGGTAAACGGCAGCGGTTCGCCCGCGGCACTGGTGACTTGAAGATCGGTGTAGCCATGCTGGTTGTCGTCAAAAGACTGGGCTGCTCGCATGCGATCGAAGCTGACCCGGTCTGTAGTGGAGGAGACGGCTCGCGAGCGTCGGTCTAGAGAGTTTTCAGCGAAACGGTTTTGGTCGAGCTGCAACCATAGATAATCCAATCGATCCGGTGAATTGTTGGAATAACGAATAGTTTGCCGAGCCTGAATCGCGCGCTCTTCGGCATCGAGCGTTACGTCGATCTTATAATTTGCCTGCTGCTGCCAATAGCGGTTGCCCGGCGCGCCCGACGCGGTGCGGTATACGTTCGCGGTAGGAAGAGCTTGCTCCAACTGGGCAAACGCCCGCGCGCCACTCCCGGGTTCGTTCGCTGCGACGTTGTTGCACAAAAAACTAAAAATAAGGCAAAAAAAGGTACCGAAAGAGGCAGAGCGAGCAATATGTCTTGGCATGGTTATTCCGATAAATTATAAGCGCTTAGTGGAATCTCAATGCAACAAGAAAACTTTACGTTCTGCAAGCGACTGTGGCTTTAGCAGTGTAGATTAAAAGCTAGAGGTTTGACCTTGGATAGCATTTAAGGGAATTTTTAATGCAAGACTACGATTACATTGTAATAGGCGCCGGTAGTGCTGGCTGCGTTTTGGCGAATCGTTTATCAGCCGATCGCGAACAAAGCGTGATGCTCCTAGAGGCAGGTGGACGAGATAAGAACCTATTTATTCACATGCCAGCGGGATATGCCCAACTGGTGCCGAGCGCTAACGCGCAGAATTATGGGTTTACTACCGAGGCGGATGAACGTCTTGGCGGACGTTCGTTTTACTGGCCTCGGGGGCGCGGCTGGGGTGGATCGTCGTCAATAAACGCAATGGTATACATCCGTGGCAATGCTGCCGATTACGATCAGTGGAGCCAAGCAGGCAATCAGGGTTGGTCTTATGATGAGGTACTGCCGTATTTTAAGCGCGCCGAGAACTTTAATGGTGATGGCGATTCAGAATACCACGGCACTGGTGGCCCGTTGTCGGTAACAAAATCGAACCGAACGGACGATCAATTGTTGGACGTTTTTGTAAAAGCGGGGCAGCAAGCGGGGTTCCCACTTACTGATGATTTTAACGGGCGGCAGCAAGAAGGCTTTTCCCGTTACGAGCATACTTTAAAGGGCACGCGCCGCTGCAGCGCAGCACAGGCGTATCTGCATCCAGTACTCGAACGTCCGAATTTATCAACGCTGACGGATGTCATCGTCGACCGAGTTGTTTTTGATGGACGTCGAGCCATCGCTGTAGATTTATTAATTAAGGGACAACGTCAGACGCTTAAGGCGAATAAAGAAATTATTCTGAGCGCGGGTGCGTTGAATTCGCCGCAGATACTGCTGCGTAGCGGGGTAGGCCCCGGCTCTGAATTGCACCGGCATGGCATTGAAGTAGTTCACGAATTGGCAGGTGTAGGTGAGAATCTTCAAGATCACATCGGGGTCGTTAGCCAGTTTGCTTGTACGCAGCCGATCACTTTGCATCGTTCTTCTGGTTTTATTCGCACGATGCTGGCGGGCGCTCAATATCTTCTTCAAGGCCGCGGTGACGCTTCCTATCCGCCGACCGCCGGGGGAGCGTTCATACGGTCGCATCCGGACAAATCTTTGCCAGACATCCAAATTCACTACGCCTCGGCCGCTGTCAAAGATGTTCATGGTCGTTCAGGTGTTCCAACTGAGCATGGCTTTTCTAGTGTCGTTTACGCTTGTCGTCCGCAGAGCCGTGGACGCATTGGTTTGCGCACAGCGGATGTCAAAGACGCCCCTGCGATTTTCCCAAATTACTTCTCGGTCGAACAAGACCTCATCGACACACGGAACGGCTTCAGAGAAACCCGGCGGGTTTTTTTACAAGAGGCCTTTGACGAGTATCGAGGCATCCAACTAAAACCGAGTCCGGAGATTAACGTCGACGATGATGCCGAACTAGATCAGTGGATTAAGGCAACCGGCGAAACGCTCTATCATCCTGTCGGTACCTGCAAAATGGGCAGTGATCCGCAGGCGGTAACGAACGAACAGGGTCAGGTGCATGGCGTGCAGGGATTGCGCGTTGTCGATGCCTCATTGATGCCCACGCTGATTGCGGGCAATACCAATGCCCCGACGATCATGATGGCGGAAAAAATTTCAGATCACATTTTAGGGAAGGCGCCATTGCCGCCCTTGTCGGTTATGGCGGGATCTGAAGCGTGACAAAGCGCAACTCTAAACTCGTCTACTCCACGGAACTTGGACGCATTAAACCCCCCGCTGAGGAGATCAAAGAAACGTCGCGCAATGATGGCGTGGTAAGGATTCAGCGCGAAACTAAGGGGCGGGGCGGTAAAGCAGTTTGCGTTGTTAGCGGCATAGCATCGCACGAGCTCAAACCAATCTGTAAATTGCTTAAAGCACGTTGTGGTAGCGGCGGCGCGGTCAAAGATCAACACATAGAAATACAAGGCGACCACCGCGACCTTATAACGACAATGCTAGAGGCCCGGGGGCTAACCGTGAAGCGTGCTGGCGGTTAGCCCTGGCCGCCCTTTAGATGGCTACCACAGGTCGTATTTCTGCAGCTCTGCGCGCCCAACCACCATGTGATGAACCTCATCGGGCCCATCAGCGAAGCGCAGATGTCTTAGGTCGGTATACATGGAAGCCAGCGGTGTCCACTGGGAGATACCGGTTGCGCCGTGAATTTGGATAGCTTGATCGATAATCTGGCAGACTTTTTCCGGCACCATAGCCTTAACCGCGCTGACGTAGACTCGGGCTTCTTTGTTGCCAAGCACATCCATGGCCTTCGCGGCTTGGAGCACGGCGAGGCGCATCGCATTTATTTCAATGCGTGCACGTGAAATCACCTCTACGTTCTTCCCTAGTTTCGCGATAGGTTTGCCAAATGCGACTCTAGTCCCCGCCCGTTTAACCATTAGCTCGAGAGCTTTTTCTGCTTTGCCAATAGAACGCATGCAGTGATGGATGCGTCCCGGCCCCAAGCGTACTTGGGATATCTCAAAGCCCCGTCCTTCGCCGAGCAGTATGTTTTCTTTAGGAACTCTCACATCCTTGAAGCGTATGTGCATGTGGCCGCGGGGCGCGTGGTCCTGCCCGAAGACCTGCATACCTTCAAGAATCTCGACCCCGGGTGTGTCCTTGGGAACCAATATCTGGGATTGTTGTTTGTTGGGGGCCGCATTAGGACTGGTTTTAACCATGGTGATCATGATCTTACAGCGCGGGTCGCCAGCGCCGGAGATATAATACTTTTCTCCGTTTATCACCCACTCGTCACCATCGAGTACCGCCTCGGTGCTGATATTTTTTGCGTCTGACGAAGGCAAAGCAGGTTCTGTCATTGCATAGGCCGAGCGGATTTCGCCATTTAAGAGAGGTTCGAGCCATTGCTTTTTCTGCTCTGGCGTACCGACTCGCTCGAGGACTTCCATATTGCCCGTATCGGGTGCGCTACAGTTGAGTGATTCGGAAGCTAGAGGGGATTTGCCCAACTCAGTAGCGATATAGGCGTAATCAAGATTGGAAAGGCCCTCGCCGGTATCTGCGTCCGGAAGAAAGAAGTTCCATAAGCCGGCAGTTTTAGCCGCTGATTTGGCGCCTTCCAACAAGTCCAGCTGTCGCGGATGCCATGACCAGCGATCGGTTTTCTCTGATTCTAAAGCGAAGAATTCTTCGGTGATGGGTTCCACATTTGTGGTGATATGGTTTTGCACTGCAGCCATCAAAGGTTGTGCCTCATTCGACATGGCTAATTCGAAAAGATCGCTTTCAGTTGAAGACATGATTTCCCCTCATTATTGTTGAGCCGTTGATTTAAAGCTGCCAAAGTTTGTAACAAGGACGCCGAACTGGGGCAACTCTAATTTTAGTGTCAACGTAGGTAGTTTGGGTTGTCTAAGCGCGAATGAGATGATTTGGCGAATCGTTAAAGTCATCCTGGAGAGGATATGAATAGATTAGAAGGAAGAGTGGCTATCGTAAGCGGAGGTGCTTCGGGGCTTGGTAGAGCGAGCGCAATACGCATGGCCGAAGAGGGCGCGCGAGTGGTGGTTGCGGACATCGACAGTGAATTGGGGCTCCAGACATGCAGTGACATAGGGGCCGGCGGCGGTATGGCCATTTTTCAGGCGCTTGACGTTACCGATGAGGAGCAGTGGCGGTCGTGTGTAGATTGTGCGGTCAGTACTTATGGTGGCCTGAACATCTTGGTTAACAATGCTGGAATCGCCGTGGGCGGCAGTATACTGACAATGAGCTTGGAAGATTGGCAGCGCCAGCAGGCAATTAATCTGGATGGAGTTTTTTTAGGGATTAAGCACGGCATTCCGGCGATGATCGACAGTGGCTCTGGCTCGGTAATTAACATTTCCTCCGTCGCCGGTATAAAGGGGGCCGCCAGTCTCGCGGCATACAACGCTACCAAAGGCGGCGTGCGGCTGCTGACCAAAGGCGTCGCTAAAGAGTGTGCCGCAAACCGTTGGCCGGTGCGCGTCAACTCGGTACACCCGGGGATTATTGAAACGCCGATTTGGGATAAAATGAATCCAGAACTCCTCGAATCGGGGATGAATACGATGGACTTAGAAACCATGGCTGGGCAAGCGGTGCCCACGGGTCAGTTGGGCAAGCCCTTGGACATTGCCAATGGTGTGGTGTTTCTTGCCAGCGATGAATCCAGTTATATGACTGGAACCGAACTCATTATTGACGGGGGTTTATGTGCATAGGCGAATTCTCGCTTGCGTCGCCGTGTTTGCAACGGTGCTGCCGTTGCATGCCCAAGAAACGCTGGAAGATCTGCAAGGTATTGTGCGTGGGGCCTTTGCAAATGTTGAATCAGACGTTCAACAGCATTGGCGTTTTGCCGAGGTCTCGAATGATGGGGAGGTAGAGCGTGTTGCTAACTTCGACCCGAGGCGGCCTCAAGCCGAGCACTGGGAACTGCTTACGACCAATGGCGAGTCGCCAAGTCCAGAGCAACAAAGCAAGTTTCGCAAACAAAAGCAGGAACAACGTGAGCGGGAAGCCAAGCGCAATGGTACCGAGGAAGCCGATCCCCTAGATTCTATTGACATGACTTCTCTGCAATTGGTGACAGACGACCCCACGGGTTGGGACATCAGTTTCCAGCCATTAGGTACCGGTGAGAGTAAGAAAATGATGTCGAAAATGCGCGGTTCGCTGCGCATCAGTAAACCTGAGTTGTGTCTTGAGTTGTTCGAGTTCGCCAGTCCTGGTCCGGTCAAGCTGCAAATTGGCGTTAAGGTAGAGCATTTTCTAAGCCGTTTTGAATTTGCTCCCTTAGCTCGCGGTACCGAAGACTCTGAGCGCTGCGGGCGCTTGCTCCCAACACTCATGCAATTTGAAATGACGATGCGAGCCTTCGGCGTAACGGCCGTTGATCAAGCAATGCGCGCTAGCTATAGCGACTACCAGAGGGTTTCGACCACAACTCACTAAGGGTTAGCGCCCAGGGACTTACGCCGCAGTCGTCGCATCCCCACGAGCCATCGGTCAACGTCGTCGCCTTTGCGCCTTACGTATTCCTCTACTTCTGGGTGCGGGAGTACATAAAAACGTTCTTCTCGCATGCTTTCTACTACAACGTCTGCCAACTGTTCAGCTTCGATAATGCCGTCTGTCATACCGTCGCCAAGGTTTTTGGGTCCCATCGCGGTATTAACGCCCTGAGGACATAAAACGGAAACCTTTATGCCGTCGTCTGCGTGCGTAATTGCAAGGAACTCCGCCAATTTTACCGCAGCGGCTTTAGTGACCGTGTAGGGGCCGGAATTAAGGGCCGCCAGCAAACCTGCAGCTGATGCAGTGTTCAACAAATAACCAGAACCGCGCTCAAGCATGCCGGGTAATACCGCTCGGGCTGCGTACATGTGCGACATGACGTGCAAGTCCCACTGTTTTTGCCATACATCATTGGTGGCGTCGGTTAGTACACCTGAGCCCCCAGCGCCTGCGTTAGAACAAAAGACGTCAACCTGGCCGAATTTCGCGATGGTGCTCTCGGTCAGTGCGCTGATCGCCGCTTCGCTGGTCACATCGCAGGCTTGTCCCGAGCAACGCTGGCCAGTTGGGTCGATGCCTAAGGCTGCATCCTTGACCGCCAGTTCATCGAGATCGGCCAGTACAACGGCTTTAGCACCTTCGTGCAAAAAGGCCGTGGCCATTGCCTTACCTATGCCGCCGCTGCCCCCAGTAATGATCGCAACTTTGTCTATGAGTTCCACGTTTCCCCCTGTCGTCGTGTTAAAAGGCGTTGTCTTCTAGTGTACAAAACAAATAGCGTAAGAATAATCAGGTTGATCCAGCCCACAATCATTGCGAAGGCGAAAGACCATTCGTAGTTGCCGTGCAGGTCGAATAGCAGGCCCCCAAGATAGCCGCCAAGTCCCATGCCGAGCCAGCCAAAAAAAGCAGTAATACTCATGGCTCGAGCCGCAAAGCCTGCCGATACCATGGTTCTTGCACAGACCAAGATGGCCGACATTACGCCTGAGTAGGTAAAGCCGAAAAAGACCGCCAATGCATACAGCCATGGACCCTGAGTTAGGTACGGGAACCAAACGACGGAAATCGTTTGTCCAAGCGACATCAACATATAGGCGGGCAGGGCACCGATGGTGTCGCCGAGCTTTCCTCCGAGGATCCGCCCGAATGCACCACTGAACATAAGCAGCATTAATACCTGCGTTGCAGAATTGACGGGCATGCCGCTGTCGGTCAACAAAGGCACCAAGTGAACGATGGGTACGGACATACAGATACAACAGAATATGATCGCGGCGCTGATCCATGCCACCGCTATTTTTTCATCGACTACAAAGGTTTGCTGCGCTTCCAGCGCGGTCGCCGGGTTTTGTCGGGTCGGTGACTCGCGAATTAAAAATGCGATAGGAAAGGCGAGGCAAAAATAGCCTGCTGCAATGATCAAATAAGCGGTTTGCCAGCCGTAGGCGCCGATGGCGAGGCCCGCGCATAAGGGCATAACCCCCTGGCCGACCGCGCCGCCTGCTGCGGTAATCCCGAGGGCTAATCCGGGTTGTTGGCGGAACCAGAATCCTACGTTGGCGTAGAGAGGCGAAGTTAGAATGGAATTTCCGAATGCGCCAAACAAAAAATACAGGCCATAGAATTGGTAAATGTTTTGATTCTTGCTGAGCAGAAAAAGACTCAACGTCATTGCGATTGCACCGATAAAACCGAAGTAGCGGCTGCCGTAACGATCGGCAATGTAGCCCCACAGCATGCCAAACAGGGCTGAAGAAAAAGAGATTACGGTATAGCCGAAGGCGGTCTCGCCGCGGCTCCAGCCGAACTCGGCAGACAGTGGTTTTAGAAATACCGATATAGAACCCAGAGCCCCAAAGGATAGGGCGCTCAATATAAAAACAGCAAACACCATAACCCATCCGTAGATAGGGTCGCGATCAGGAGTTGTGGTCGGGTTGTTTATCATTTGTGCGCGATTATTGATCTCGCACGTAGCGAATTTCGCCGCCAACAAAAGTGTAGTCCACTTGGATATTGGCGAGATCGGCATCACGAGCCGTCAGTAAATTGTCTGTAAGCACAACCAGATCAGCAAGCTTGCCTACCTCTAACGAGCCTTTCATGTTCTCCTCAAAGGCTGAATAGGCGTTATCCAGCGTGTAGCTCCTTAGAGCCTCCATTCTTGTCATTGCTTGCTCCGGAAAAAATGCCTTGCCGTTATTCATCATGCGCGTCACGGACGCGGCATACGATGCAA
>ERZ802824.1978-NODE-1978-length-10627-cov-12.2317_pt1 | contig 10627 bp, 9 predicted proteins | sample MGYA00345650_ERZ802824 | MGnify/ENA primary metagenome ERZ802824 (study PRJEB30503, sample SAMEA104212361) | marine metagenome | biome: Westerlies Biome; feature: [SRF] surface water layer (ENVO:00010504) within the epipelagic zone...; material: water... | reverse complement strand
CAACTATTTTCTTTCCTACTCCCGGAATATCTTCAAATTTCGATCTAGCAATATTTTTAGTTCTTTTTTCCCTTTGAAATGTAATAGCAAATCTGTGTGCCTCATCTCTTAATTGTTTTAAAATATTTAAGGCGGGAGAATTTTTTGCAACTCTTAAAGACTCTGACTCTCCAGGAATAAACAATTCTTCTAATCTCTTTGCTAAAGCAATAATTGGAAGGTTTAGATTTAATTTATCTAAAGATAATTTTGCTGAGGATAATTGCCCTTTACCCCCATCAATAAGAATTAAATCAGGTAATGGATTTTCTTCATCAAGCTGTCTTTTATAACGACGAAATACCACCTCTCTCATTGATTCAAAATCATCGATTCGATTAACGCTGATATTGTACTTTCTGTATCCACTCTTAAATGGTTTACCATCCTTAAATACAACCATTGATGCTACCGTGTCTGTTCCACCTAAATGAGAAATATCAAATGCTTCTATTAATCGAGGTGGTTTAGATAAAGATAAGATATCTTGAAGCTCTGTAAGTAGCCTTGGAATATAATCTTTGCGTTTTTCTAAGTTTAGCATCCATTCATTCAAAAGAAGCTTTGCATTCCTACCCGCTAATCTTAATTCTTTATACTTCACTCCTCGCTGAGGAACAGTAAATTCTACCTTACGATTATTCTTTTCGGATAACCAACCTTTTAGTTCTTCAAATTCTTTAGGAAGCTCTGGGAAGTAGATATTATTAGGTATGTATGCTGCATTCATATAAAAATTAATAATGATAGAGCGCAATATTTCAGCAATTGAATCATTAGTATCTACAGAAATTTTTTCTCTACTTAATATTCTACCTTCTCTAATACGTAATATGACAACCACATGATGATTATCCTTACTTTGTACTCCAATAACATCTCTATTTGTAAAATCAGCTTCTAACTTTCTTTGACCTCTTTTAAATGATGTGATTGCTTTAATCTGATCTCTTACTCTTGCAGAATCTTCATACATCAACTCTGAGGAAAAAAACTGCATCTGCTTTGTTAATTTTTTTTCTAACGCCTTAGTTTCTCCTTTTAAAAATAGAATCATGTCATCAATCATGCCCTTATAATCTGATTCTGTAATTGTTTGAATACCTAATCCTTTCTTAACAATAGTTCCATCTTCTAATTCGATATAACAATTACGGATAGGAAATGCCCTGTATAGAACATCCAGTAATCTTCGCATTGATTTTACGTCTGTATATGGTCCAAAATAACGAGACTTATCACTCTTAATTGTTCGAGTAATATCAATCCGAGGAAATTGTTCATTTGTAATCTTTAAATAAGGAAAAGATTTATCATCTTTCAAGCGAACATTATACTTAGGTTTAAACTTTTTAATGAGTGTCGCTTCAGTAATGAATGCATCTGCTTCATCCTCACATATTATCCACTCAAAATCAAAGATTCTATTAATTAGTGATTGATCTTTAGGTGATCGATAAGATTTTTTTTGAAAGTAAGATTTGACCCTCTTTTTAAGATCTTTTGCTTTACCAATATAGATAATCTTATCTGTTTTATCTTTGAATTGATAAATACCAGGCAATGCAGGCAAACCAGCAATTTTAGACTGTAAGTCTATGTTAGGATCTCCAGAATGTCTTTGTAAATAACACTAATACAGCAAAGATTTCTAGCCTACCCAATAACATACAAAACATCATAATATACTTACTTAACACTGGCATTAAACTATAGTTATTCATTGCTCCATAAGAACCCCAAGATGGACCAATATTACCCATTCCTGATGCTGCTGCACCTAATGCAGATTGAAGGTCATCACCAAGCATAACAAATAAAAAAGATGCGATAAAAAAGAAAGACACATAAAACAAAAAGAAAGCTATTGTTTTTCTAATTACTTCATCTGGAATTATCTTCTTACCTATACGAATAGGTATGATAGCTTTTGAATGCAATGATCTCTTTAATTCTGCTCTAGCATACTTTACAATAGCAACAATTCTAATAAGCTTGATGCCTCCGCTGGTTGACCCTCCCATTGCACCAACAAACATTAATCCAAATAGTAAAAATTGCTTTATAAATGGTTGCCAAGCACTATAATCTGTAGCAGTATATCCTGTTGAAGTAATAATAGCGACTACTTGAAAGGTAGTGTCTAAAGTATTTGATCCTTCCTCATACCAATTGCTCGTAAATAAAATCGCCATCGATGCTAATGCAATTAATCCTATATAGTATAAAAATTCTCTATCTCTTATATATCCTCTAGGTCCCGCTTTAAGAACTCTAAAGTGTAAAGCAAAGTTTGTTCCACCAATAATCATAAATAATAAAATAATTGATTTAACATACATTCCTTGACTGTTAATACTGTCATTAAAAGTTGAAAATCCACCAGTTGGCATTGTAGTTAATGCATGACAAATGGCGTCAAAAAAAGGCATTGAATATGATAATAGTGTAAATTCCAAAAATGTAAACCCTATATAAAATGAAAGCAATAGTCGTGCCGTATCTTTTATTCTTGGTGTGATTTTTTCTGACGATGGACCTGGATATTCGACATTAAAAAGCTTCTCTCCTGAAACACCTAATAAAGGTAATAATGCAATAGTAAATACAACAATCCCCAACCCACCAATCCATTGAAGAAATGCTCTCCAAAATAAAATACTTTTAGGAAAACTCTCCACATCACTAAGAATGGTAGCTCCTGTGGTTGTTACTCCAGAAACTGCTTCAAATAGTGCATTTGTGTAGCTTGTAAATAATCCAGAATAATAAAAAGGAATAGACCCAAAAATTGATGCAACGACCCAACTTAATACGATAACTAAAAATACGTCTTTATTTGAAAAAGAAGTTGCCTTTCTACAGAGATACCAAACAGGTATACATACTGAAAAACTTATGCCTGCTATTTTAAGTAAATATGTTGACTTGAATTCTATAAAATCAATTAATGCTGGAAAAAGTAAAAATATTGACAAAGACATTGTCAGTATTGATAAAAATCTAAATGTAGGCCTTAAGCTCATTATTCTGATTGAAATATCTTATTCACTTCATTTACTTTTGAGTGAATACAAAAGATTAATACTGTATCATTTGGTAAAACTTGATAGTCTCCAGCTGGTATAATCAAATGTCCGTTATGATTTACGAGCGCTACAATACTACCATGAGGTAAATTCAAATTTGATAAAGGCAAACGTACTGCTTTAGAATTTTTTTCTGCTTCAATTTCTATTGCTTCCATATCAAGCGTACTAAATAATTGAATGACATTATCTTTATGGTCAATTCTAATTGCTTTAACAATTGAATTAACACTCACAGTGTTTTTACTTACAATTGAACCCATTCCAAGGTCAGACATATTTTTTACATAATCAGGATTTGTAACGTGAATAATTGACTGTTTTACTTTTAATTGCTTAGCAAGAATACCAGCTAACAAATTAAGCTGTTGGTCTTCTGTTACGGCGATAAAAGAATCTACCTCGTTAATGTTTTCGCCCTTTAAAAATTCAACATCTGTTGCATCGGAATGTATAACTATAGAATCATTTAATTCATTTGCTACAGCAACTGCTTTATCTTTAGCATTATCAATTAATCGTACAGACATTTCAGCTTCTAATTGTCGAGCAATCAAACGTCCGATCTTACTTGCTCCAGCTATCATGACTCTTTTAGAGTTTGAAGAAGAAATCCCTAAAGAATTAAGCAGCAAATCTAAATTTTTTGACTTTGTAAAAAAGAAAACATAATCATCTGGCTCAAACTTGAATGATGATGAAGGAATGGTCATTTTTTCATCTCTCATAATAGCAATTACAAGACATTTAAAATCTGTATTTTTTTTATGGAAATCTTCTACTGTACTACCAACGAGATTAGATCTATGATTAATCTTTTTAGAAAATAATACAGCTTTTCCATTCTCAAACTCATAAAATTTATCAGCGTAAGGATGCTTAACTAATCGAATAATTTCTTGAGCAACAGCAGCTTCTGGGTGAATAACCATATCAATTCCAAATTTTTCAGGAATGACAGAGTGTCCATTTTTACTGTAGTCAAAATCTCGAAGGCGAGCTATAATTTTCTTTGCACCTAAATTATGAGCCTGCATGGAGGAAATAAGATTAGTTTCATCTGAATCTGTAAGAGTAAAAACGTAGTCTGCGTCTGCAACATTGGCTTGCTCAAGCACTTTTTCATCAGAACCATTACCCTTTATGACAATAACATCTAAATGCTCATTTGCACGTTGACACTTTTTATGATTTGTATCTACTACAGCAATATCATAGTCAAGTTCACTAAGAGACTTAGCAACATGAAAACCAACTTCACCCGCACCAATAATTACAATTCTCATTACTTAACTGGTAATCTATAAATAATTCATAGAAAAACAACCCAAATTCGGTTATTTTTTACGTGTTATTTTGGCTCCAACCTTAGCTAATTTTTCTTCAATTTTATCATAACCTCTATCGATATGATATACTCGACTTATATTAGTAGCACCATCTGCACATAACGCTCCAATAATTAGTGCTGCAGAAGCTCTAATATCTGTTGACATCACATTAGCACCAATAAGGCTTCTATCCCCTTTTATTGTTGCGCAACCATCTTCAAGATGAACATCACATCCAAGCCTATTAAGCTCTAAAATATGTGTAAATCGATCAAAATATATATTTTCTTTTATTGTTGAATTACCTGAAGCTAAACTCATTAAGAGCATCCATTGGGCTTGAAGATCAGTTGGAAATCCTGGATATTCATGAGTTTCCATATTACATGCTTTAATATCTAAGCCATTTGAGGTAACAGTAATAGATTTCTTATCTTCAATGATATCGATACCGGATTTTCTCAATAAATTAATTACACTTTCCATATGTTTTGGTTCTACATTATTCAATTTGACTTTTCCGCCAGTTGCAGCCACTGCTATTAAAAAAGTACCAGCCTCAATTCTATCTGGAATTACATCAATACTATCCACTCCCCCTAAAGACTCTACGCCTTCAATAGTTAGTATATTAGTACCGATTCCTGAGATTTTTGCGCCCATTTGATTCAGCAAAAAACATAGTTGTTGAATTTCAGGTTCTGCTGCTGCATTATGAATTTCGCTTTGACCTTCTGCCAAAACAGCTGCCATTAAAACATTTCCAGTTGCTCCAACAGAAATTTTTGGAAATCTAATTTTATTGCCAATCATTTTTTTTGCTTTTGCAATTACATATCCCGCTTCTAATGTAATATCTATTCCTAGTTTTTTTAAACCTTCTAAATGAAAATCAACAGGTCTGGGACCCCAAGCACATCCTCCCGGTAAAGACACTTTTGCCTCGCCAAATTTGGCAATCAGTGGACCAAGTACGTAAAAAGAAGCTCTCATTGTTTTAACAAGTTTGTATGGAGCATAAGGTGTATTTAGGTTTTTTGGATTAATAAAAATATTAGATTCTTCAAAGCTAACTTCTCCACCCATCTCTTTTATTAAGTTCCCCATAGTAATAGAATCAGATAATTTGGGTACATTGCTAATAGTTAAGGGCTTATCATTTAAAATTGATGCGGCCATTAAAGGAAGTACTGCGTTCTTAGCTCCACTAACAGTTATATCACCAAAAAGCTGATTTTTACCTTCTATTTCAAAGTAGTCCATAACTATTTATCTATTACACAAAAAGCTACCGCATAGTTCCCATCATGGGATATAGAAATATTGATATCTTGGTTAGAATGACTTAAAACGTAAGGTTTTCCACTGCTACTGTTTAAAATTTGAATAGATTTAAAGGTATGATTAGCTGACATATCGTAAGAGGACAATGCTTTTTTAATTGCTTCTTTAGCTGCAAATCTTCCAGAAAAATACTGAGATTTATCTCCTTTATTTTCTGATTCAGCAATTTCTTGATCAGAAAATATTTTTTTCATAAACCTTAAACCTTTATCAGAACTTAGTATAGATTGAATACGATCTATTGCAACAATGTCAACACCCAGATTAAGCATTATTAATCTCATCTATTATACTAACAACTTCAGAGATGTCTTCAATATCCCAATTTGCACCAGAGTTTTCTACTCCAAAAGCATCTCCATATTTAGCAAAAATAGTTTTTATACCTAAGCTATTTGCACCGACCATATCTCTTTCGGGCCAATCTCCCACCATTAATACTTCATCTTTTGATAAATGTAATCTTTTAAGGGCTAATTTAAATGGTTTTGGAGAAGGCTTTCTTTCTTCTGAGTCATCGAATGTAATTACAGTATCGAAGGAATGATGTAGGTTTAGATAATAAATTCTCATCCAAGCTTCTCTACTCGGAGCATCTGATACAATAGCTAGCTTTATACCACTTTTTAACAAATGATTTAATGTTTTTTGCACATTGGGGTATGCTTTTAAATTAGCTTCTTTTGCTCTTCTGTAAGCTACGATTCCAGCTGCGAGATATTTATGGTCGACATATCCAATTTTATTTACTAAAAATTTATCGAAAACTACTTGATTTTCCCATCCATCAGATTCATATATTTTCATTATTTCCTTATATGATATATCAACATCAAGATCTAAACCAGCTTCTTTCATTGAGGAGATAGCACTCATCACAGCTTCCTTCTTCATTTTAACAAAATCAAGAAGAGTGTTATCTAAATCAAAAATAACAGCCTTAATCATCCCTCATACTTCTCAGGATTTCTAACGCGATCAATTTCATATTCTGCCATCTTTCTCCATTCTCTGTCATTTCTAGCTTTTTCGAAATGGTTAATAGATGTGTTTTTATTTCCTTTACCACCACAATATTCAGCAATACCTAATTCAAACCAACCACCACCAAAGTTCTTTTTTAAATCAATTGCTTCTAGTGCTGATTCTTTAGCAGCTTCGCAGTCATTTAATTTGTTATGTGCTTCTGCTAAATGAAACCAAGATAGAAATTCTTTAGGTTGTAGCTCAACTGCTTTACTTAAAGACTCTGCCGATCTATTAAAGTCCTCTAATTTTGCATACGTAATACCCATCGCATGATACGCAGCTCCGTAATTAGGTTTAATATCAATTGCTGTTTTAAAACTTAGAATTGCATCTTCGTATTTTTCTAAATCAATAAATATTTCACCTAAGCTTTTGTGAGCTTTATAATATTTCTTATTAAGTCTAACAGTCTCAGCAAAAGATTCTTTTGCATTTTCTATATCACCATTTTCTTTATAAGCTAAACCGAGATTGTACCAACCCTTATCAAATGTTTTTTTAATCCCCAAAGCACTTTGATAGTTTTGAATAGCTAATGATAAATTACCCATCTTTTTTTGTAAAACTCCCATCTGAAAATATGCTTGATATAACCTACTATTAATTCCTAATACTTGTTGATATTTTGATAATGCAGACTCAAGATTACCATTTTTATAATCTCTATTTGCACTATTATATAGCTTCTTTGCGACGTTAGATATTGATACTTTAGATTTTTTATAATTTGGATCAATGGATAATGATTTCTTGTAATTCTCAACAGCGGATGTAAAATCTTTTTTGCCTTCATATGCTTTGGCTATTCCGTAATATGCTTCGACTGAATTAGGTACATTCAATATTACATCCGAAAATCCTGCTATAGCATCATCAAATCTTCCATCTTGAACCGATCTATTAGCATTAATCATTTTATTTCTCAATCCATTCAATCGGTCAAACTCTTTTCTGAAGGAATCATTTGTTTTGTCTAAATCAATAGCAGCTTTAACTTTCTCTCCAGCTAACTCTAAATTACCTGAAGATAAAGCTTTTTGAGATTCTTCATAAAGAGCTGAAGCAGATGTTTGAGCAAATATAGTTGTTGAAAATAATAAGATAAAAATAATGTTTTTCATTGTACCGCCTTTAAAGTATTCATTTTTTTTAATTATCACTTAATCTAAAAATCTTTTAAAAAAATACTAAATGTTATTTTTGTGCCGAAGGCGGGACTTGAACCCACACAGAGTTTCCTCCACTAGCCCCTCAAGCTAGCGTGTCTACCAATTCCACCACTTCGGCTATCTTAGTCTGTAGCTTCTTCTGGTAGAAGATCTTCTGAGGGTAAAGTGTACTCATTTGGAACAGCTAGTTCTACTTCTCTTGATGCAGCATCTTTTTGAATAATAGATTCAGCAGAAGATGCAGATTCTCCACTTAAAAAACCAATCACTAAAGCTAGACCAATAAATGTTATTCCAAGCCATGTAGTTAGTTTTGTAATGAAATCATTTGCTCCGGAAGATCCTAACATAGAATTAGCAACACCACCCATCATAGAATTTAATCCACCTTGGCCAGATTGCATTAATATTACTCCGATGAGCAATAAACTTACTAATGTATGTATTACTATTAAAAATTCAACCATAACACCTCTTATAATTTTATTTGTTTAACAATATCTTTAAACTTTTCAAAGTTAGCGCTAGCGCTTCCAATGAGAAAACCATCAATTAATTCTACGCTAATAAGCTCATTAATATTATTAGCATTAACAGATCCACCATAAAATAATTTAATATTATCTAAATCTGCAGTTGAATATAAACTTTTTAATCTATTTTTTATATAAGAAAGCATTTCATGAATATATTTATTTGTTGGTACATCTCCCGATCCAATTGCCCATACTGGCTCATATGCAATAGTTAAGTTTTTTTGATGTAAGTCTTTAGGTAATATTGATAGCTGGTTATCTATGATGCTTTTTGTAAGATTGCTATCTTTTTGTTCTAATGTTTCACCTATACATAAAATAGGATCAGCTTCACTTGATAAGATCGTTTTTAATTTCTCTGCAATGATATCATTATTTTCTTCATACACCAACCTTCTTTCAGAATGACCAACGATGCATGAATCTATTCTAATAGAATTGATTGATGTTGATCCAGTGTAAGCACCTTTCTTATGAAGATCACAGTCCTGCATACCAATTTTTAAATCTAATTTTAAATAATCTTTCACTGACCTTATACATGCATGCGATGGAAAAATTATAATATCATGAGAAGAAAATAGTTCCTTTTCTTGATTAAGCTTATTAATAAAATCTATTGAACCTACTTCATCTAAATACATTTTCCAGTTTGCTGCTATTGTTATTTTTTTCATTATTTTTTCAACATTTCTATAGCTGAGAGTCTATTTCCAGACAATAATTCTAAGCAAGATCCTCCACCAGTAGATGCATGAGAAAATTCCTCAACTATACCTTTTTTATAATTTCTAATAGCTGCAATTGTATCACCGCCACCAACAATAGAATTACAGTCTATATCTATAATAGTATCAATTATTTTATTTGTCCCTATAGCAAAATCTTTATTTTCTGCTACCCCTAGAGTACCATTCCAAAATACCGTTTTTGATTCTTTTATAATATCAGTAAATAATTTAATACTTAATTCCCCTATATCTTCGCAAATCATTGATTTTTTAACCTTATCATTTGTTGCATAATGTAATTTACCACTTCCAAAAGTATTTAATTCTCCATTAAAATCTAAAGGAAGAATGATATTGGTTTTACTTTTTGAAGCCATTAACATAAGTTTTTTTGCTGCATCAATTTCGTCTATTTGCACTAAAGACTTTCCCATATCATACTTATTTGCAGCTAAAAAGGTGTTTGCCATTGCACCTCCAATAAGAATATTGTCTGCGATATCAAAAAAATGCTTAATTACGTTAATTTTGGTATCAATTTTTGCTCCTCCAATAATTAAGGTTACTGGACCTTTTGAATCAGATATATTTTCAGAAAGAAATTCCATTTCTTTTTCTACTAATAATCCCATTCCTTTTGTTGAAAAATAATTAGTAATCCCTGCATTCGATGCATGTTCGCGGTGAGCAGTACCAAATGCATCATTTAAATAAATTGATCCGTGTTGAGCTAATTTAGAAGCAAATGATGTATCATTATTTGTTTCTTGTTTATGAAAACGTAAATTTTCTAATAAATGAATTTCTCCACTCTTCAAATTCCTTGAAACATCTATAGCATCTTCAGATATACAGTCGTGAGAGAATTTTATAGGCATCTCTAATAATTGAGCTAATCTTTCTCCGGCAGGCATTAAAGAAAGATTGTGGTCAACCTTTCCATTTGGCCTCCCCCTATGAGACATTAAAACTATTTTAGCGCCTTCATCAAGACAATATTGGATTGTTGGTAATGATTTTAGTATTCTATAATCGTCTGCAACCATATCATTTTCAACAGGGACATTAAAGTCAACTCTGATAAGAACACACTGACTAGTATTATTATTAGATTGAAAATCTATTGATGTAATTTTGCGTAACATAACTGTCTAGATAATACTAAAAAATCTAAACAATACCTTGGTCAATCATAGAATCTGCTACTCTAACAAATCCTCCAATATTAGAACCATCTACATAGTTAATAAAGCCGTCTTTTTCAGATCCATATTTAACACATGTAGTATGAATACGTTCCATAATTTCCTTTAATAGACCATCCACTTTTTCTCTGGTAAGTGGAATTCTTGTACTGTT
>ERZ802824.1977-NODE-1977-length-10629-cov-15.7968_pt1 | contig 10629 bp, 9 predicted proteins | sample MGYA00345650_ERZ802824 | MGnify/ENA primary metagenome ERZ802824 (study PRJEB30503, sample SAMEA104212361) | marine metagenome | biome: Westerlies Biome; feature: [SRF] surface water layer (ENVO:00010504) within the epipelagic zone...; material: water... | reverse complement strand
TAATTTCACCAGTTGGAGAGATATAAAGCGGACGACCAAGATCATCTTTAGCCTGTACTGGTGTTTTAACCATAGCGTTTGAACCCAGACCAAGCGGTACATCATTTAATCCAAAACGAAGTGCACCCTTAACTGAAAGCAATGAGCCCTCACCTTTAGTTGATGATGTAAATGTGAAGTTATTTTTTACACTGTCATATACTACTTTAACGCCACCAACAGCCTCATTTGAGATTGGATTTACCATTTGATTAATTCTATTCTCAAGTGCTTTTGCTAATGTGTCTCCCTTATAATTTCCTTCAGGAACCGTAATCAATGCACTTACACCATTACTCACAACCGTAAACTGATTTTCATTAGCTAATGATGTAACAGTGAAGGCTTTGGTCATATCCATGAGGCCTTCACCACCAGCCGCAATTGCAGGTTTTGATACAAGACCCGTAGGAGGCGTGTAACCTTCCACACCAGCGCGTGGGAAACCCATCACGTTGTTACCACCTTTACCAATTTTATTGAAAGCATATGCTGCATCATCAGTTGGATCGACACCACCAGTGGTGGTGAGCCCGTACCTTCCCACAGCAACGCTAGATGCGGATTGAGCTAGAGAAACTCCAACTGCTGAGTTAGCGGCAAGTGCTTCTCCTGTTGACCCACTAGTAATATTGAAATTATTTGCAACAGTATCAAATTTTACTTCCATGCCGTATCGTTTGTTTTGTGCGCGAACGTCAGGGCCTGTTGCTACGAAAGGACTTCCATTCAAAATAGCGTCAGTAGTTAAGTTAATCTCAGCATTTTCTCCAAAAGCTGGTATCCCCAGTCCATTAGTGCCGCTATCCAATTTCTTACTATAAGCTGTAAAGGTATCAAAACCAATACCAGTACCCTTACCGAGATCTCTATTAACTCCATCAAAGGTTAATCTTTGGTTTGTTTCATCATAGCCAATTTTAAAGGAGGGACTTCTTGCATCAACCCAATCAGTTTTTATTGAGACTGTAGTAAGCCCATACTCCGATTTATTACCACTGGTTTTATCGGTGCTAGTTGTAAATGCAATAGACCCGGTTGCACCAGTGGTGGTGTCACCAGACGACCTTTTTGCTGCATCCTTAATTTCTCTAACCATCAACTTATTTGAATAGTGCACGTCTTCCACACCTTCGACCATACCCGCGGTGTTTTCAAAATAACTTTCAAGGTAAGCGGAAGGTTTAGCAAGAACCCTCAATGGATTAGCTACAGAACCGCCGCTAAGGGCTGTTTCGACTGTTCCAGTGGGTTTGTAGTCAAGAACATATATTGTGTTGCTACCTGAAACAGTTGCCGATTTGACAGTCACATTATTAGATCCAACAGCAGTCATGAAAGCTGTCGTCGGTGCGTCAGTTCCTATTGGCTGAAAACGAAAAACTTCAGGTGCTGCAGGCAGTGTACCAGTTGTTAAAGTAACCGTTAAAAATCCGTCTGAGTTCGTATCGTAGGCAGCTTTTGCCGGTTTATTGAAAGCGTCAAAGGCAGTTATATCTGGCGTATCGAGAACATTTGAGTATGCAAGATACCTATTCACAGCATTACCCAATGTCCCACCAGACGCGACTTGATTGCCAGACCCATCGGCCATGATTTGGTCGTTTTTGTGAACGACCGTTATCACATCATAGGCTGTTGGTATCGCATTATTCGCTATCGCCGTGCCGGTAACATGTTTAAATAATCTGCCTTCAACACCCAGCTCGGCAGCTTTTGTTCCATCTGCACCCTCTCCAGAGGACGCACGTGAATAAGAATTGAGACCTTCGGTCATTAGAACTTGGGCATGAACTAACAGTTTGTCTAATGTTAAGCCTTCTTTGATCGTATTTACGTTGGACTCAACTATAGATGCGGTGTGAATATCTATTTCAATTGGAGTTAAAAGGCCAGTTGATTTACCATCTCCAGATGTCTTCTTAAGGTCTAGAGAGAATTTATTATCTACGTCTTCAAGAAGCTTGATTTTTTTATCATCACCAAAACCGTCTCTTAGAGCATTTTGTGCGGCAGCAGCTAGTTGTACGCCGTTGTAAGTACCGGGTGGTATGCTTACTGAAACGGGGCCACTACTATCGACGTCAACTAGCAAAAAGTCATTGCCCCAGAATGGTGCATTTGTCGGGAGAGGACTAGTGCCAGCGTCAGTATGATATTCTATTGTACGCTTGTAGTGCATAGGATCAGTAACGATCTCAACTGTTTTACCGTCACCAAGATATGTCTGCAGGTTGAGGCCAGTCAGCTTAGCAGGAGTAGACGCCGTACCGGCTCCCAAATCATCAGCTCGATAAAGCGGTGAACCTTTTCCCTCAAGGATGTAAGCAGGATCAGCTGGAAGTGTTGTTTTTTGCCCAAATTTATCAATAAACTGTAGTGTACCCTTTGCATCTGATGCACGTGTTAGTTCTGGTTTGATTTCTGCACCGTCTACAAACATTTTCGTGTCGTATTTGTAAGTTTGATCAGCACCAGAAGGATCTTGAGTCTTGATATAAAAAATAGTTGCTGACTTTGGATTACCCATATTATCAAAAATGGTAACCGAGGCCGAGGCTGAAAATGTTTCTGCATCGGTTGAGTCAAACGTCACACTACTGGGTATCACTGGAGCACCAGCTGGCAAATTAATCCCCATTCCCACATTATTTGTCTCTTTGGGGTCTCCGAATTCAGTCTGAAGTTGCAACTTAACAGCACCTGTCAGTGTTGCATCTGAAACCGCACCATCCGAGTCTACTGGGTAACCAAGTAAAAACTGCCCATTACTATCTACAATGTATCCCGAGTCATTTAAATTAAATGCACCATTTCTCGTGTAAACAGTTTGACCCGAATTACCACCAGCTTTAAGAGCAAAAAATCCCTGTCCAGAAACAGCCATATCCAACGAATTGGTGGACTGGACAATGTTACCTTGAGAAAATTGCTGCGTTATCGACTTTGATTGAGCACCCATACCGACAACGTTAGTTTGCAAAGGGGTTGTACTAAAAATATCCCCAAATTCCGCCCTACTCTTCTTAAACCCGGAAGAACCAACATTTGCAATGTTGTTAGACGTGGTTGATATATCAGTTTGAGCGCCCTTTAAACCGGTAAGTGCTGTGAAAAAAGACATGTGTAACTCCTATTGAGCGAATTTAATTTTCATTGTTGGCTGCAATTTCTATGCCAAATAAGTTTATTGATTTGCCGTCATCTAAAGTTCACTGCTGATGAAACATCTAAGTCTCCATAATCTTCAACGTTTAAGAGAACCTGTTTCGTTTCCCCAGTGCCAACAGATGCTGAAATAACTTTAGAATAAATTGATGGACTTAATTGCTCAGGCCCATTCCCAGTATCAATTAAAGCCTCAATTTTAATGCGCTTATTGCTAGCCAAGATTTCTTCTGGGATATCAGACCATTTGAACCCAACAAGTCCGGCGGCTCTTGGACCTAAGTCCTCTTTAAACAGTGAATTATTTGTATCTGCATCGACATAATTAAGCTGCGTGGATATCGTGGCCTCTGGTAAATCCAGTACACCATGCAATTCTCCCTCGTCGTCAGGTCGACCAATGTTGCCAGGCACTAAGACAGAATGTCCAAGAAGGTTGGATGCCGTGGCAATTCTGGCTTGATCAAATTCTTCCACCAATTTTCCGAGCGAGGCATTCATGTCTTGAATTCCTGTTACAGTTGAGAACTGTGCCATCTGAGCAATAAAATCTCCGTTATCCATAGGAGCAAAAGGATCTTGGTTTTGAAGCTGCGTTGTCATTAATTTTAGAAAATCAGATTGGCCTAACTTATCACTGTTGGCCTTTTGAGCATCGCTTTGCTTATTCAAGCCTAATTTCTCAAAAAGTGCGGCTTGAGCGCTGTTTGGATCAATTGTTGTCATAATGGCTCCTATTTACCCATATTGATTGTACGCATCATCAGACCACGGAGGGTGCTGATAACTTCGACGTTATTTTCGTATTGTCTAGAAGCCTCGAGCATCTCGACCATTTCTTCCTCAGTATCAACTGCTGCGGTATATATGTACCCATCCTTGTCTGCTTTTGGGTGACCCGGTTGGTAGGACTTATCTGGTGCCCTATCGATTGAAACTATGTCGACTACATCCACTGACGCTACTCCACTCTTCTGAAGATCGTCAGCATAGATAGTTTTAAAAACCGGCTTGATAGCTCTGTATGCTTCGGCTTCCGATGAGGCGACTGAACGCGAATTGGCTAGATTACTTGCAACGGTATTTAGACGAACCATCTGGGCCGACATACTCCTTGCAGCAATATCAAATACATTTTTTATATCAGCCATCTATTCACCTTTTATAGCTGACATAAGGCCAGATATCTTTCGATTTAAAAATTCTAATGATGACTGATAGCGCATAACATTTTCTGAAAATTGCATTTGTTCGACATGTAATTCAACGGTGTTCCCATCCTTTGAGGGAGTTACGTTTTGCCTAAATTTAACGCCCTGCTCATTAGAACCAATACTCATTTTAAAGTGCTTTTTATTGGTTGTATTTACTTCACCAAATCCCATTTTATTATTGAGCATTTCAGTGAAATCTAAATCTTTCGCCTTGAAATTTGGTGTTCCAGCATTCGCTATATTGGATGAAAGGATTTCATTTCGCTTAGATCTCAGTGCTAGCGACTCTGAATGTACTTTGAGATGGCCTTCAATGAATTTCAATTTTTTATCCAAACTTACCTTGATTTGGTTCGAATATTGCAAGTAGTGTGCCAACACGATGGAGAGATTAAATGGAAGACCAAAAAGAAGAAGTTCTTACCCCATATACGCTGGCAGATCGTAATGAGACACTTGTGAAGTATGCAAATTATTCGTTTAAGGAGGCACTTTCAGAAGTAAAAGATGAACTCCAGACAGAAAAAGACTTTCATAAGCGGCTTGGACTTTTAGCTGCTAAAAGCTGGATTTTAAGAAAAAAGTTGTACGTTACTCTGCATGATCCATATATTTCTGCTTTAAGCGAAATTGAGGATACAGACATTTTTGATGGACTAGATGATGAAGACCACAACGAGTTTGATAGTCTATTCGACGACGATACGCCCGAAGTGAAAGTAGAAGTTTTGCTGCTCAAAGCAGCCACTATAGATGGAAAGAAAATCACAAAGGATACTATTGTCGAAGTAGCAGAAAAAGAAGCAGACAGTCTTATAAAAGCTGGTACAGCAAAATTAAATGCAGGTTAAATGTAAGACGAGGTTACCAGGCAATATACTTACTCACTAGCCATAAATTTATAATTTAAATCGCTATAAAAGTGGAAATCGCCAGCTCAAATCGTAAATTTCGAGAGTTAATCCTGAATTCCTCATGGCTACTTCTCCATTAATACCCTCCACATACTTGGAAGTATCAAGAAAAAACGATGCTGGGCGCGGTGGCGTAGGAAGGCTTAACAAATCCTTCAATTCACAAAAACTCTCTTCAGATAAATTTATCGTAGCTGAAGCAATAGGTCTATTTTTTTGAAATTTTATAGAGCCAATCGGACCTATATCTTGCTCTTGCCGTCTGAAAACAATCGTGCAGTTAACTTTGGGAACTTCAGAAATATCACAGGAAACAGATATTTTCGATGTATTTTTGATACTACTCTTAATCATATCACTACTTAATAACGTGAGGTGTAACGAAAATTCTTTAGTTGAATTTTTGTGCTCTATGTCACGCATTAACTTCACTTTCGATCATTTCACGTAGGGACTTAACGGCGGCTGATTTGATTTGTGAAACTCTGCCAGTTGAGACAGAAAGTACTTCAGCAATTTCGTATACGTTCAACTCTTCAACATAATACAGCTGCAATACCAATAATTGCTGCTTATTCAAGCGGTCTATATTTGCTCTCAGTATACTTTTTAGCTCACCATTCAGGATTTTTTCTTCAACACTTGGATCACCAGAAAATAAAAAATCGCCATATGCTTCTGTTGCTTCTTCTATACTTTGATGCTTACTAGCTGCAAAATCGTGCTTCCAAGCCATTAATTCCGATACTTCAATCTTTAACTCTGATGCTACTTCTTCTGCATTTGGAAGCCGTTTCTGTTCAATCTCCAATTTTCTACTGGCCTTATCAAAATCCTGCTTTCTTTTAATAGTTCCCCTGCATAGGTTAGACGACTTTCGGAGAAAATCGATTATGGCACCTTTCACACGCAAACGAGCGTAGTTTTCAAACACAACTCCTTCATGTGGTTTATAATTATGCGCCGCCTCAATCAGACCAACCATCCCGATCTGAAGTAAATCTTCAACCTCAACCACTTGATGCACGCGCCCCACGTAATAATAAGCTATTTTCTTAACGACACTCATATTTTTATTAATAAGTTCGTTTTTATCATCATATTTTTGCGTGTAGCCATGCATTGGAATTTTACCTACTTCACTTATCAAAAAATCTGATACTATTTGTTTTACAGGAACGCGCGTTATGAATATTATTTGCTATTTCAGTTAGCCGAGCATTTAAATGTGTATTCACTTTAGAATTTAGAACAAAAGGTTTTCTTGATAATATTGAGTTGCTTATAACTTGACTACTTGGTAGCCAGCCCAAGAACGATAATTCAATGTCTAAAAACTGTGCTACTATTTTTTGAAAACTATTAAAACTACTTCTAGCATCATCCGATCCCTTAGCCATATTGACTACGATGGAAACACTTTCCAAATTCTTCTCTAAATTCAAAGCTTTTATAAAGGCATAAGCATCCATAAAGCTGGTAGGCTCTCCAACTAAAACAATTATAATTTTATTACAGGCGGCGGCAAACTCTACGCTTGAGTCTGAAGCACCAGCAGGCGTGTCGACAAAAAGAAAATCAATATCAGTTTCAAGGTGATCTAAAGATTTAATTACCTCCCAGCGCTTCTTGCTGTCAATATTCATAAGCTCTAATACACCTGAACCACCCGGTATAAGTTTCAGTCCAGAAGGCGTATCGTGTATCACTTGATCAATTTTACAAGTCCCATCTAAAAGGTCACTGATGCTGGCTGAAACTTTTTGATCCAACATAATATGTGCGTTAGCCAAGCCAAAGTCAGCATCCAATAACGCAACCCGCTTATTATCTAGGCAAAGTTTTACCGCACAATTAACTGCAAGTGAAGTCTTACCAACACCGCCTTTACCACTAGCAATTGCAATTGTATCTACCATTATTTACAAAATCTCTTCTTTAATTTTTTTAAGCAAATATGCCTCAATTTGATCTACTTTTGCATAATAAGCTCCATCCTTGACTTTATCCATGCCAGAAAAAAACATGCATTTATTATCAAGTTCTATCATGGCTGAAATTTCTGCCACCGAAAGGTCGTAGGTATCTAACTTTGTAAAAGCCCAGTAATACTTTTCTGATGATTTAATTTTGTAGTCTTTTTTCAAATGCTCGTAACTACTGCCAACAGGTACAGTTTGTATAACACTGATCTTTGCTTCAGGATTTGCTTTGTATAGATCAACCATAAGAAGGTTCAGATCGTTTTCCTGATTTGAAGTGTCAATTATTAAAGCCTGACGCTTTGGCGTATTGCCTTGATACTGCGACAGATTGAGGCTTTTTACTGCTGCTAGCAACTTTCTTTTACTTTGGTCCGAAAATGAAAGATAATCGGTTTCATTATCACTATCTTGTTGGAGTGAGACGAATTTATTCACAAAAGTACTTTTCCCAGAGCCTTTTTCCCCAGTGATTACAAATATATCTGATTCATCAAAATGCTTACATTTGCCGTTCACAAACGCTTTAGCCAATTTACGAACTGCCGCTCCAACCTCGGTTTCATTCGATAAATCATCAAAAATTTTAATTGTCCCCGGCATAAAGCCTATAAACCTGAGCTTATCTATTGTTCCAAATTCGACGGCGTCGCTATCACTGTAGCTATCCATCAGGAGCTTCAGTCCAGATAGTTCCTCAGAAATTTTCTCTATTTTATTTGCCACCACTGAGTATAATTCATCAGAAGATTTCGTGTATTGCCCTGCTTCTGCTTCCCCAACTTTTCTATTCAACACAGAAGAAAACTTATCTTGCCGATAAAGATCGCCTAATATTAATGGTTTACTTTCTTTTTCTACCTTTACTATTTCCTCGTCCGTAGCAGTAATTTCTATCTGCCCATCAATTCTCTGAGTTGAAATGATAAGCGCATTGTCACCCAAACGCTTTTGGATTTCCTCCATCGCCAGAGCACTGTCTATCGCCCTCACCGTAATCTCCGCCATTTAGTTTGCCTCCATTACAGAACAGTTCAATTATTCAGCTTCTTCAGTAGCTTCATTGCCGCCAACCGTATAGGCTATCTCCACACTACGGTTTTCAGGAAGTTCAGTAAAGCTTAGAACGTTAACAGCTGAAAGTTGGGCCCTAACAAATTGAGCAACATGGCGTCGGATCTGTGGTGCGACAATAAGAAAAATCGCTTTGTTATCACGACTTAGTTTTTCCGTGGCCTCGTTAAGGTTTTGTAGAATCTTTTTTGCTAATGCCCCATCAATAAGTAACATTTTTTCATCTGGGTTCTGTCTAACTGCAGTTAAAATCATTTGCTCTAAATCTGGTGCCAGAGTAATCAAAGGTAGCGTGTCTTTGAATTTTGTTAGTCGCTGTATTAAAAGAGGTATCAATTTAGGCCTGACGGCCTCCGAAATATCATCATTAGACATTTTCTGAATACTCAAACCACCCAGCTCTGTGAGTATCACTTGAAGATCTGAGATCGGTACAGACTCATTTAGCAAATTTTGTAGTATCGTCGTCAGCTGATGCAGAGGAACTAACTTAGGCACAACAGATTGGACTAAATTTGAATGTGAAGCTTCTAAATTATCAAGCAAATCCTGAACTTCATCCTGCCCCAAAAGCTCTGATGAGAAGTTATTGAGAACCTGCCCAACATGGGTAATTAATACAGAAGTAGGATCAATTGTTACATAGCCTTTGGATTTGGCATCATTTGCTAGCGCTGGCTCAATCCAATATGCTTCAACGCCGAAAGACGGCTCAGTTACTTTTATGCCTGCAAGTTCAACCTGTACTTCGTCACCGGGTATGGCTAAAACTTTATCATAGTAAATAAGATCATCCGCCACAATTTTCTCCCCAATTTTAATTTGGTATTGAGAGGGTTCCAGATCTACATCATCCCTTATTCTTATCCCAGGAATTACAAACCCTAATCGTTTAGAAATTTCTTTACGTAATTTTGTTACACTTGGAACAAGACTATCTTCATTTTCTTTTGATACTAAACTTACAAGACCATAGCCAATATTTAAGGAAATTTTAGAGGCGTCTTTCACAGAAGTGACATCAAAATCAGAACTATCTTCTTCACTATCAGACTTTTCATCTTCATCACCTTCAGCTGAAACTGATCGCTCTTTTTTTCGCGATAAATAACCAAGCAAGCCTGCAATCCCAGCAAAAACTATGAATAATTGATTTGGCATACCTGGAACTAAGCCGAGGGCTAAGATTACGAAAGATGTGGGTAACCAAGCGGCAGATAAATTTACTTGTTTAGTTATATGCTGGGACATATTTTGTGCAGAAGAAACTCTTGTAACAATAATTGCCGTAGCTATTGATAATAACAAGGATGGGATCTGAGCTACTAAGCCATCCCCTATAGACAGAAGAATATAAGCTTCCGCTGCTTGACCAATCGGTAAATCGTGTTGAACTATACCGATTATCAAACCACCTATAATATTTACAAGTAAAATTAAAATTCCGGCAATTGCATCGCCTTTTACAAATTTTGAAGCACCATCCATGGAACCATAAAAATCTGCTTCTTGGGTGACCTCCTCTCGCCGAGCCTTCGCTTCGTCGGGAGTGAGGATCCCAGCATTTAAGTCGGCATCAATAGCCATCTGTTTTCCAGGCAATGCATCAAGAGTAAAACGTGCAGAAACTTCAGAGACGCGACCAGCGCCTTTTGTGATTACCACAAGATTAATAATTACCAGGATCGAGAATACAAAGATACCAACAGCATAATTTCCTGATACTATAAATTCACCAAATGCCTCAATAACCTTCCCAGCTGCACCTGGACCAGTGTGTCCCTCTTTCAATACAATTCTTGTGGACGCCACGTTTAACCCTAGTCGTAAAACTGTAGCGATTAGTAGAAGGTTTGGAAAAGAAGAAAAATCCAGAGGACGGTGTGTATGCATTGCAACCATTAAGATCAGCAAAGAGAGTGTGATATTTAGGACGAAAAAAGTATCAAGCAAAGCAATAGGAAGCGGCAAAACTAGCATTGCAACAAGAGCGATTATACCAAATGGGAGTAGTGAATTAATTAAATTTGGCCTAAGGCCCTTTAATGCCATCGATTGCGCTTCTTGCATGTCTATTTCACCCTACAAGTGTCAAGATTTTGAATGTATAAGATACTGTTTTTATTCATAAAATCTGCTCATTATTTTTTTCATTTAATTATGTAGTTTTTATAAGCATTAAGTATGCCAACCCTAATTTGAGGTCATTTTTTACCGATTTATATGGCCAGTTTGCGG
>ERZ802824.1972-NODE-1972-length-10641-cov-22.0754_pt1 | contig 10641 bp, 8 predicted proteins | sample MGYA00345650_ERZ802824 | MGnify/ENA primary metagenome ERZ802824 (study PRJEB30503, sample SAMEA104212361) | marine metagenome | biome: Westerlies Biome; feature: [SRF] surface water layer (ENVO:00010504) within the epipelagic zone...; material: water... | reverse complement strand
TACTGCTACGCGCATGTGTTTATTTTTGCTGCGAATGTACGGCATATCTGCTTTAAAAAAAGAAGCACGCCGCTGTTTATCAAAAAAATAACAGTTTGTTTGTTTTGTAACTTTAGGAAATAATCTTCCGCTGTATCCTTTGTGAAAGGCCTGTGATTAATTCGTAAGAAATGGTCCCTGCCGCATTGGCTAGCTCTTCTGCGCTGGCATCAGGGCCAATAACGATAACGGTATCGCCCGCCTGACAATCGATATTCGTAACATCTACCATAATCATGTCCATGCACACGTTTCCAACGATGCTTGCTTGTTGACCATTAATCATCACATAGCCCTTACCGTTTCCGTAGATTCTGCCAATTCCATCAGCATGACCCAACGGCAGTGTTGCTGTTTTGGTTTTGGCCTTTGCTACAAAAGCACGGTTGTAGCCTAAGGTATCGCCTTCTTCAAGTGTATGTATTTGAGAAATCACCGTCCGCAACCTAAGTACCGGTTTGAGCTGAACGTCAACACTTGGATGATTCCCATAGCCATAGAGGCTAATGCCCGTGCGTACCATATTGTATTGTGACTCCGGAAAATGCAAGACCCCCGAGGTGTTCAACACATGAAAGGTTGTTTTGGGATGCGCAGAGCTAAAAACACCCACAATTACTGAAAAGGTTTTTAGTTGTTTTTTGGTGAATGCATTTTCGCCTTCATCGTCAGAAGCAGCCAAGTGAGAATATACCCCTTGAAGCAACAACCACAGGGCGTTATCTTTAAAAAGTGCTAACAGTGCCGTGGCGTCTTTTGGGTCAAAACCCAACCGATTAAGCCCAGTGTTAAATTTTAAATGGACGGGGTAATGGCTCACATTTGATTCCTTAATTTTTGATAACAGCGCATTCAAAATACGTTGTCCATAAACGCTTGGTTCAAGCTTATATTCAATCAGTGCGTCGAGGTTTGGCAGCTGTGGATGGAGCACCAAAATAGGTGTGGTTATGCCTGCTTTGCGAAGGGCTACGCCTTCATGCACATAGGCAACACCTAAATAATCAACCCCTTGAGCGACCAAACATTTTGCAATCTCAACGGCATCACTACCATAACCAAAAGCCTTCACGACAGCGAGCAGTTTGGTATTAGCTGACAATTGATTTCGTAAGAAAGTATAATTGTGCCTTAAGTTGGGCAGGTGAATTTCAAGAACGGTTTCGCTCATATTGCCTTAGGCGTTTTTGCTTTTTTTCGGTGTCACCGTTTCGGAGGTGACATTCATTTTACGTACTTTTTCACGTACCATAAGTTTGTGAAATGCGGCCCTACTCAAAGGCTCGTATTCTTCGGTTTCGCCCAGCATCACTAGGCTGTCGTTTTCTCCTTTGCGAAAACTATGATGGGCCAATTGACCGGTTCTAGTACATATCGCATGCACTTTAGTTACATATTCGGCGGTAGCCATCAAATTTGGCATGGGGCCAAAAGGGTTGCCTTTAAAATCCATATCTAGCCCGGCAACAATTACACGAATCCCACGATTGGCTAAATCGTTACAAACCCGGACAATCTCATCGTCAAAAAACTGGGCTTCGTCTATTCCCACCACGTCGCAATTATCTGCCAATAGGCTAATATTGGCTGCAGCAGGTACCGCTGTGGAAATAATTTCGTTTGCATCATGAGAAACAACCTTGTCGGTTCCGTAGCGATTATCAACCTCAGGTTTAAAAATCGCTACGTTTAAGTTGGCAAACGTTGCGCGTTTTAATCGGCGGATAAGTTCCTCGGTTTTACCAGAAAACATAGAGCCCGTGATGACCTCAACCCAGCCATAAGATTCGTTTTTGTGCCCTGTGTTTTCGAGAAACATATTATCCTACTGTTTTCAAACGCTTTAGTGCGTAACTACCATTCAAAAGTATTAAATTTAGGCAGCCAAAATTATGGAAGAAGAAAAAGTTTTAAAAAGTACTGCCGAAAAGGCCTTAATGAGCCTTGCGCATGAAATCTTGCGTAAGCGAAATCGCATGTCGCTTTCAGATATCCACGACAAAGCAGCGGCTATCATGGCCATCGGTGAGGCAAAAACAGAAACGCAAGAAGCACCAGCGGAAATAGCGGAAACACCTTCTGCTCTTGAAGATGTTTTGCATCAACCCGTTACTGAAATTGCTTTTGAAACGGTGCGTATAGATTTTGCCGAAAAGCTTTTTGAGGGAAACAATGCCGATTTTCAGCGCATCATGTCCATGTTAAATTCAAAAGAAAACAAAGCGGAAGCAATATCCTTTATTGAGCAACAAGTGCGGCCCGATTACGATTGGAGCGATAAAGAAAGTGATGTTGCTGCGTTTATCGCGCATATTTCGCAGCTTTACGAAGCGTAGCACTCCTTAATAAAAAACAAGGTTTGGAAAGAAACACAACACAGCACGAAAGGGAAGGCCTCTGGTTGGTCCCCACACCCATAGGAAACTTGGGTGATATTACGCTACGCGCATTAGAAGTATTGGGAGCTGCTAACCTTATTTTAGCTGAAGATACGCGGACCACTGCCAAGCTACTTAAGCACCACGACATAGACACGCCAATGCGGTCTTTTCACATGCATAACGAACACAAATCCGTGCCCAGAATCGTTTCAGAATTAACCGCTGGTGGGTGTATTGCCTTGGTTTCAGATGCCGGTAGTCCAGGCGTTTCGGATCCAGGGTTTTTATTGGTTCGCGCGTGTCTGGCTGCTGATATTCACGTTGAGGCACTGCCCGGAGCTACGGCACTAATCCCTGCATTAACACTAAGCGGACTCCCCAGTGATCGCTTTGTCTTTGAAGGATTTTTGCCCCCAAAAAAAGGGCGTCAAAAGCGTCTATCGGCTTTGGCTGAAGAAACACGCACTATAGTGCTGTATGAATCCCCGCATCGAATCCTAAAAACCCTTGGCCAACTTGCCGAGCAGCTTGGAGAAAATCGTGGGGCAACAGCCTCAAGAGAGCTAACAAAAAAGTTTGAAGAAACCGTTCGCGGCTCATTAAAAACACTCATAGACCATTTTACACAGAACCCGCCCAAAGGTGAGTTTGTGATCGTGGTAGAAGGATTATCGTAATGCATTGGAATATAAAGGATACGCCACTTCAAGAAACCACAGCACATCTAATCGATTGCTTGGGTGTTGATGCTGTTGTTGCACAGCTACTTGCACAACGGGGTATAACCACATTTGAAGACGCAAAAGCTTTTTTTAGACCACATATAGGACAGCTCCACGATCCGTTTTTGATGAAAGGCATGGACAAGGCTGTGGCAAGACTGCAACAGGCTATTGACCAAAAAGAGGCCGTTATGGTTTATGGCGACTATGACGTAGACGGAACCACCTCGGTAAGCTTACTGACGCATTTTTTACGTAGCCAAGACCTTGATGTCACACCCTATATTCCAGACCGCTATGCCGAAGGCTATGGACTATCAAAAAAAGGAATAGACACGGCAAAGGCAGCCAATATAAAATTTATGATCGCCTTGGATTGTGGCGTAAAAGCCATAGAGCAAGTGGCATATGCAAAAACATTGGGCATTGAGCTTATTATTTGCGACCACCATACACCTGGCGATGCGCTCCCAGATGCCTTGGCTGTTTTGGATCCAAAACGAAGCGATTGCGCCTATCCGTTTAAAGAGCTTTGCGGTTGTGGTGTAGGCTTTAAACTCATGCAAGGATTGTTACAGCAACAAGGGAAGGAAGTAAATGAGGTTATTGCCTATTTGGATTTTGTTGCGGTTGCCATTGCAGCAGATATCGTTCCCATGATTGGCGAAAACAGGGCCTTTGCGTTTTTAGGGCTTCAACAACTCAACACCCATCCAAGACCCGGCCTAAAAGCACTTATGCGCGATAAGCCAACAGGGCAAATTATTTCGGATGTAGTTTTTGGTATGGCGCCTAGAATCAATGCTGCTGGACGCATGAAGCACGGACTTGACGCTGTTGAATTGCTGCTTTCCGCATCGGATGAGGAAGCCAAAAAACGAGCACAAGAAGTCGAAACATACAACAGCTCGCGTCGTGAGGTGGAACAAGATATTACCAAAGAGGCCTTGGCGCAAATAGTAGCAAATGAAGAAGAAAACAGCGCGGCCAACGTCGTCTATGCACCGCATTGGCATAAGGGCGTAATTGGCATCGTTGCTTCACGGCTTATTGAAAAATATTATCGACCTACCTTGGTGTTTACCAAAGCAAGCGAAGGGATTTTGGCTGCCTCTGCACGATCCGTGCGTGGATTTGATGTGTATGCTGCCATAGATGCGTGTAGCGCGCACATTCTTCAGTTTGGTGGGCACAAATACGCAGCTGGGGTCACCATAAAGGAAGAAAGCTACGAGGCCTTTAAGGCGGCCTTTGAAACACAAGTTGCTCAAACAATAACAGCGGCACAAAAGGAACAATCCCTTGATATTGACGTTGCGCTACCCTTTGCTTCCATCACGCCAAAGCTATTGCGCATCCTAAAGCAAATGGAGCCCTTTGGCCCTGAAAACAGAAGTCCTGTATTTTATACAGAAGGGGTTGTGGATAGCGGATATGCGAAATTGGTCGGACAAGACAAAAGCCATCTTAAAGCAAGATTCGTTCAAGAATCCAGTTCACCCATAGATGCGATAGGCTTTGGGCTTAGTGAAAAAATGGAATTGCTCAAAAAAGGAATGCCCCTCCGCATTGCCTACGCTGTAGAAGAAAACGTATGGCAAGGAAATGTAAGCGTTCAGCTTCGACTAAAAGACATTGAATAAAAAAACCCTCAGCATTGCTGAGGGTTTTTAAAATAGTCTTTTAATAAAACTTGATTAAAAGTTGTATTTAAGTCCTAAAGAAAATGTTCTGCCATATCCAGGGTCAACACGGTTAGATGTGTTGATTCCATACCAAGTGTTATCAGAAGAAGTAGCTTGTGTGTTACCATCCAAGAATTCGAAGTAGAATGTATCAAACATATTGAAAACACCTAAAGAAGCATCAAGTTTGTCGTCAGCAAAAGGAACTTTGAAGCTGATAAATGCATCTACAAGGGTGTAGGCTGGTAACATAAGCAGCTTGTCCGCGTTTCCAGCTGTATCAAAAATAGCATCCCCAAAGTTTACTTCTCCATACATATTAGCAGTATGGTTTAAAGTAAGTGCAAAGTTTACGTCTTCTGTAATAGCATATTTGAAGTTACCACCTATTGTTGTTTGAGGAGCATTCCCAGTTTTAACACCGTCAATATAGTTCATGTCCCCTGAGCTAATAAGTTGATCGTTATCGTCAAAAGTACGAGTAATCACGTCAGACGTGTACTTCCAATCGCCAAGGGAAACGTAACCGTCCAATGAAATGTCATTTGTTGGCTTGTAAGCCCACTGAACTTCAATCCCTTTGTGTAAGCTTGAAATAGCATCAGATTTGTCGTAAGAAACAATGATGTTGTTACTGTCAAAAGTTGTACTCGTTAAGAAACGATTATCCCATTTTGTTGAGTACAAGTCGATAATTAATCTAAAGTTTTCCGTTTCATACTGATATCCCAACTCAATACCTGTGATTTCTTGATTGTCTTCTGCAGCAGTGTTTAATGCATTCGAATATCTTATGTTGTCATACAAGTCATCGTGGAACGGCTGACGCGAATAAAAACCAGTATTCGCATAAACTTTAGCCTTGTCACTAATATTTAATGACCCGCCAAGTTTTATATTGAACCCATTATTTGTGATTTTTTCTGCTTTTTCATTTATGTTAAAGAAATCTTCTTTTTCGTGAGATTGGCTTGAAACAGAACCTTGGAAAAATGCTGAAAATTTATCGTTAGCATATTCAGCTTGACCAAAAACAGAACCAAGATTGATTACTTCTTCGTAGTCGTAACGAATTGCGTAATCGTCTCTTTCGCCGTTACCAGGCATGTCTAGTGCATCCCATGGGTTGTATCCATATGTTTGTGAAGCACCACCATCTCTGTTGTATGTGTTCAACCCTAGCTTGTCAACAATACTGTACCAGTGTACACCATTATAGGTACGTAGGTCAAAACCAACATTAATAGTTAGGTTTTCATTAACCTCTTTGGTAAAGTTAGATACGATACCATATTGGTTATGTCCGTTGATTGACCCAGCAATAATTCCTTGATTACCAGAGTTACTTTCATTTGCTATATTATCAGCAATAGTTGCATCAAAGTCAATCCAGCCTGGAGTACCAGTGCCATATTCAACATCTCCTCTTGGAAGTGCAAAGCCTCCTCTACCATTAGTTCCATAAACTACAGTTGACAAGTCAGAAGTATCATTAATTCTCCAGTCCCATGACAAGTTGTACAGAGGCTTGTGATAAAAGTTTCTTCCTCCAGGGTAAAGATCGCCATTTCTGTAACCACCCCACTCAGCATAAGTATTTCCGTGATCTAAGTATTGTTGGATTGTGTCTCCACCACCAGCTCCGTGCCATTGTGGTGCGCCTGTAATGAACATATTGAAAATATTGTTTTCATTTGGCTTATATCCAATAGAGAAATAATATACTTGGCCTTGACCCTTAGATGTATATGTCATACCATCTCCTTGCCAGTGACCAAACAATGCTGCAAATGCCCAACCATTATCTTGAAGACCCGTTGAGACATAAGCTGAGTTTTTAAAGTAGTTGTTTGTTCCAAGTGTTGACTTAACAAACCCTCCTGCTTTTTGATCTACAGTTTTCGTAACGATGTTTACAGTACCACCAACAGATGAAATAGCAAGTTTTGAAGAACCAAGGCCTCTTTGTACTTCAATAGTTTCTGCAATTTCCATAAGACCAGACCAGTTAGACCAGAATACCCTACCATCCTCAGCAGAGTTTACGGGCTGTCCGTTGATAAGAAAAGCTGTGTTTGTTTGATCGAAACCACGTAAATACATATATGCATCACCAAATCCTGAACCATTTCGAACGTGAATAGAAGGAGTGGTTTTGATTGTTGAAATTAAGTCAAATTGTCCGCCTAGGCGCTCAATATCAGCAGCTTCAACTCTAGAAACGGCAATAGGTGTTTGTCTGTCCTCTGCAAGGTCAATTACACCGCCCATAACCACAACTTCGCTAAGAGTTGTTGTAGCAATAGAATCCTTTTCCTGTGTTTGCTGTGCAAAAACAAATGTAGTTGCTAAAGCAGCAAATAATGTTAATCGTTTTTTCATTTTGTTAGTTTTAAAATTTAAACAAATATCTAAACACTTTAACATTCTAACGTTAGCGCCGTGTTAAAGAATTTTAACATTCTATTAACTTTTGAAACGCGCAAGAAGTTGGGCAGTAGAGCTATCGTGTTTTACTGGGCTTGAAGTATCCATCTCATCTAAAATAACGGTTGCTAATTGCTTACCAAGCTCAACACCCCACTGGTCATAACTAAAGATATTCCACACCACGCCTTCCACAAAAATTTTGTGCTCATACATGGCCACAAGTGCGCCAAGTGTTTTTGGTGTTAGCTTATCTATAAGAAGCGTGGTCGTAGGCTTATTGCCCGTAAAAATTTTAAACGGCACCAATTTTTCTAAGGCATCCCCAGATAATCCTTTTGCAGATAATTCTTCCCGAACTTGCGCTTCGGTTTTGCCGCTCATTAAGGCTTCGGTTTGTGCAAAAAAGTTAGCCATCAGCTTGTCGTGGTGGTCTTTGTTTCCGTGAAGTGCGTCAACAAACCCAATAAAATGCGCTGGAATTAATTTGGTTCCTTGGTGCATCAATTGAAAAAAGGCGTGTTGTGAGTTGGTTCCAGGCTCTCCCCAAATGATATTTCCTGTGTTGTAGCTAACGTTTTCGCCTGCTCTGTCAACAGATTTGCCGTTACTCTCCATGATGCCCTGTTGCAAATAGGCAGGTAACCGGTTCAAGTATTGGGTATAAGGAATTACAGCCTCTGACTGTGCGCCTAAAAAGTTGTTGTACCACACGGTCAGCAAGGCCAACATAACGGGGATGTTCTCTTCAAATGGCGTCGTTGCAAAGTGTTCGTCCATATCATTGGCACCATCAAGTAAGGCTTCAAAGTTATCGGGGCCAACAGCCAAAGCAACGGAAAGCCCAACCGCACTCCAAAGCGAAAAACGGCCGCCTACCCAATCATTCATCGGGAATACATTTTCGGACTGAATGCCAAAAGCGGCTATAGCCGCAAGGTTTGTCGATACCGCCACAAAATGATCGCCAACAGCTGTAGTGCCCAAGGCATCTACAAGCCATTGTTTAGCCGTAGTCGCATTGGTCAGGGTCTCTTGTGTGCTAAAGGTTTTAGACACCACAACAAAAAGCGTTGTTGTAGGATTTACCTTTTTAAGTACTTCCATCACATGGTCACCATCAACATTTGACATAAAGTGTACGTTGAGGTGGTTTTTATAATATGCCAAGGCCTCTGTAATCATGGCAGGACCCAAATCAGAGCCGCCTATCCCGATATTAACTACATCCGTAAAGGCTTGACCCCTACTGCTTTTTCGTTTTCCAGCAATAACCGCATTGGTAAATGCCCTAATTTTTGATCTAACGGCATATACTTCTGGCACCACGTTTTTACCGTTCACGCAGATATCGGCGTTTTCTTTTGCCCTAAGTGCCGTATGCAAAACGGCGCGGCCTTCTGTTTGATTGATGGTTTCTCCAGAAAAATAGGCCTTTCGGGCATCTTCTAGGCCTACTTCCTTAGCCAAACCTAACAAGGCGGCTTGAATGTCTTTATCAATGTGATTTTTAGAATAATCCACAAAAAAGGAATCCCAAGCAATAGAAAATTGTGCCGCACGACTTGCGTCATCAGCAAAATAATGTTGCAGTGTTTTAGAATCTTTTACAAGCTGTGCAAGCTTGTTCCAACTCTTAGTTATTGTTGGGTTGGTTTTCGGGAGTGACATATGTTATTGATGTTTCTGAATTATAAAACGTAATGCAATCTAAGGTTTCTTTTAAGGGCTGCATATAGACCATATACTTTTCTTTCAATTTGGGTTCAATAGGCTTGGCTTCGGGGAGTTTTTGTCTAAAGGGATCTACTTGTTTGCCATGCTTCCAAAAACGATAACAAACGTGCGGACCTGAAGTGTACCCTGTCATGCCGACTGTTCCAATAAGGTCGCCTTGCTTAACTTGTTGCCCTTTACGCACTTTGCGTCTCTTCATGTGCAGGTATTGTGTTTTGTAAGTGCCATTGTGACGGATGGTTACATAATTCCCGTTCCCTCGGGTATAGCCAGCTGCTACGACCGTTCCGCTGGCAGTAGCGCGAATGGGAGTCCCTACCGGTGCTGCAAAGTCAGTGCCGTAGTGTGGCTTGGTGCGTCCGTAATAGGAAATACGACGACGCTTATTATACCTTGATGAAATGCGTGAAAACTGTACAGGCGCTTGCAAGAAGGCACGGCGTAGATTCTTCCCTTTTTCGTCAAAAAACTCCGTGATACCACGTTCCACGTCAGATTCAAATTCAATGGCGTAATACGGTTTTTTTCGGTGCTCAAAATAAGCTGCATGAATGCGGTTTAACCCCACATAAATGGAATCGTCTACATATTTTTGAGTGTATACTATTTTAAAACGATCGCCTTTTTCCAAACGAAAAAAATCAATGCTCCAAGCATAAATATCTGACAAGTCATAAGCCAATAAGGGGCTTAATCTTTGTGCTTCTAAAGTCTCTGACAAGGAGCTCGTAATAACGCCTTGTGCTTCAAAAGTTCGGATCGTAACCTCTTTTTTTTCCTTTTTTGCAAAGACAGAATCTTTTAAGTTTACCACCACATAGTCCAGCATGGACGGTTGATAAATAAATGCCACGGGGGAGGACAGCGAATCTTTTGAAAATAAAAAAGTATAAGGTCTTTTGGGCTTGATTTTTCTAAAGTTGTACGTCTTTTTAACCTTACTGTTGATATTATAAATATCGGTGTAACTAAAGCCGTTTTCTAGAAAGATGTCTGCAAAAGTATCCCCTCTTTGAACCGTATCTCGAACTACTTCAAGGTCGTTTAATTTGTATCCATAAGCAAAAACATCTGGCTCAGGTGGCGCAACAGGCGTTGCATCGGCCTTTTCTGATGAACAACTACAGCCCACAGTTATGGCGGCAATAAAAACAAAAAGAAAACTATTTTTCAACAACAATTTCAAATGGGTTTTTTAATCCTTTAAATGCATCTAAATCTGCGACAATACTACCAACGCTCAAGTCGGCTTGCAAGCGCAAGGGAATTTTATTGTCGTCGCTGCTAACCCAAAGGGTAATGCTCTCACTACTTCTGAACACGCGCCCAGATTGTACGTAGGGACGAAATTTTAATGTTTTGACCTTCCCAAATTTTGTCTTAATTATTTCTCGGCCTAAAAACTTGAATTTGAAGGGGTAGTTTTCCGCATCAAAAAACAAATTCACAACAACAAATTCATCTTTTTTAATGGCATCAACGTCTAGGTGCTTTCGCAAATAATAAACGAAAGAAATCAAATCTTGAACTTCTGGGTCAGTACTGTAAATCCCTGTTGTTTCTTCTTTAAGATCGATAACTGTAGCCAGCTTCTTCTCGTGGTCAAAATCAATGGTGAGGTGTTTTTTATAGCCTCCTTCATTGATGTTG
>ERZ802824.1969-NODE-1969-length-10651-cov-10.7959_pt1 | contig 10651 bp, 9 predicted proteins | sample MGYA00345650_ERZ802824 | MGnify/ENA primary metagenome ERZ802824 (study PRJEB30503, sample SAMEA104212361) | marine metagenome | biome: Westerlies Biome; feature: [SRF] surface water layer (ENVO:00010504) within the epipelagic zone...; material: water... | reverse complement strand
GACTAGCAAGTTTGATTATCGCAGAAGTACTTTTTTCTAAATTCAGTTCATTTAGCACATCAGATCTGTCTAGGTATCATAATTATTTAGTCCAAAGGAGTACATGTGTAATAATTGCAAAAAAAATAAACCTTAATAATTTTATTATTTTTGGTAAATCTGAATTTTCTAAGGACGGATTAAAGGATTCTATATTATCCAATATTTTAGAATCTTTGATAGGTGCTGTATTCGAAGACTCAAACTATGAAACAACTAAAAGAATGGTATTAAATTTATGGAATGACTTAATTAATGATGAATTTCTAGATCAAAATACACTAAATCCAAAAAGTGAGCTTCAAGAAATTACTCTTTCATTAAAAAAAGACCTTCCAGACTATAAAACAGTATCAGTTGATGGAAAGGATCATAATCCTGAATTTACAGTTTCTTTATCAGTAAAAGGCTATAAATCAATTTTAGCAAAAGGAAAAACAAAACAAGATGCAGAAAAGAATGCTGCTACAAAAATGTTAAAGTTGATTAAGTGATATGAGTAAAAAAAATATTGTCATAGGTATTGTGGGCCCAACAAACTCTGGTAAATCGACCCTTTTAAATAAAATAATAGGAGAAAAATTATCTATAGTTACTCATAAGGCCCAAACTACTAGGTCCGGTTTAAGAGGCTTAAAGGTAATGGGTAACACACAAATGGTTTTTATTGATACACCAGGAATATTTGATGCAAAAACAAAATTTGAAAAAGCAATGCTAGATAATGCTTTTGGTATCTTAAATGATGTTGATTTAATTTATTTACTTATCGATTGTAAGAAATCACTTGATAAATTAGATTCAATTTTTACAGAAAAAATAAAAGTTGTTAAGCATAAAACTTTCTTAATTTTAAATAAAATTGACTTAATAAAGCGCTCAGATCTTCTTGAGAAGGTAAAAATTTATAATGAATTTATAGACTTTAAAGAAACTTTTTTAATTTCCGCAGAAAGTGGCGATGGTGTTGATAGTCTTTTAGAGGCATCTAATAAAGAATCGGTTCTTGGACAATGGCTATATCCCGAAGATCAAATTGCAGACACATCTATGTCTCTTATTGCTTCTGAAATAACTAGAGAAAAACTTTTTTTATTTGTTCATGAGGAAGTTCCATATCTCTCAGTAGTGGAGACTGATTCTTGGAAGTCCAATAAGAATAAATCTATTACTGTTGAACAAACGATCTATGTCGGTAGAAAAAATCATGTCGGGATTGTTCTAGGTAAAGGGGGTAAGATGATAAAATCTATAGGTATTGCATCACGACTTGATCTGGAAAAGGTTGTGGGAGAGAAAGTGCATTTAAAAATTAATGTTAAATTCAAAAAAAATTGGACTGATAATGAAGAGCACTATGAAAATATAGGATTAAATTTTTTAGATAATAAAGAGAATTAATATGAATTTAACTGACGAGGGTATAGCAATAGGTATTAAAAAATTCTCCGATAGTACTAATTTAATGAAAATATTAACGAGAGATAATGGTGTTTATTCTGGATTAATAAGGCTAAAAAAAAATCAAGGAAATGCTGGCATAAATATTCCAGGGAATACATTATCTGTTAATTGGCGAGCCAGACTATCTGAGCACCTGGGCTTTTTTGATACAGAGTTAATCAAATCTAGGAGCTCTAGTTATTTGAATAGTTCTGTTAGCTTAGAAGTTTTAAATTCAATTTGTTCATTAATGGATATATTTCCAGAAAGAGAAGAGTGTATAGATTTATACATTGTTATAGAGGAAATTCTGGATAACCTTGATAATAATAGCCTATGGCCTTTTTTGTACATTAAATTTGAATTATTATTTATTGAAAAGATGGGGTATGGGCTCGATTTATCCTCTTGCGCTGTAAATGGATCAACTGATAATTTAAATTGGGTTTCACCTAAATCAGGTAGAGTTGTAAGTGCATTAGGCGCAAAAGGATGGGAAGATAGACTTTTAAGATTACCAGATTTTTTAAGCCAAAATAAAGAAAAAAATATAAGTAAAAAAGATCTTCTTGATGGCTTAAACCTTACTGAATTTTTTTTAATTAAAAGAGTGTATTCACAACATGCAAAGAATCTTTCATCATCACGTAAAAGATTAATTGATTACTTAAATGGTGATTCATTTGTTATCTAAAATGTATTTAAAATAATGAAACTTATTGACCAATATGAAGATGTTGAGCTTGTTAATGCTTTAGAAGAGCGATATTTAGCCTATGCTTTAACAACTATAATGGACAGAGCCTTACCAGACTCACGTGACGGTCTAAAACCTGTGCATCGAAGGTTATTGTACGCAATGTACCAACTTAATCTTAAACCTTCATCCTCCTTTAAAAAATCAGCGAGAGTTGTTGGTGATGTTATGGGCCGTTTTCATCCTCATGGAGATCAGGCAATTTACGACACTCTAGTTCGCCTTGCTCAAGATTTTTCAGTTAGATGGCCTCTGATTGATGGTCAAGGTAATTTTGGAAATATTGATGGAGATAATGCGGCCGCTATGCGTTATACAGAGGCTAGACTTACAGATATTTCTCAGCTTTTATTAAATGGAATCGAGGAGAATGCAGTTGAGTTTCGTTCAACTTATGATGAGGTCGATAAAGAGCCAATTGTACTACCAGCTAATTTTCCTAATTTACTTGCAAATGGATCATCTGGAATAGCTGTTGGTATGGCGACATCAATTCCTCCTCATAATATCGAAGAATTATGTAATGCATCACTATATTTAATTAAACATAGAAATGCTAGTTATGAGAAGCTTTTGGAATTTATACCAGGCCCAGATTTTCCAACTGGTGGCGAGATTTTTGAAATAAAAGAAAATATTATTGATACCTATAAATCAGGTAAAGGTGGCTTTAAAATAAGATCTAAATGGAATATCGAGCAAGAAAAACGCGGCCTTTGGAAAATAGTTGTTACCGAAATACCTTATCAAGTTAGTAAAGGTAAGTTAATTGAAAAAATTGCTCAATTAGTTATAGATAAAAAATTACCTATGCTAGATGATATTCGTGATGAGTCTGCAGAAGATATTAGGCTTGTTTTAGTTCCAAAAAATAAAGAAATTAATCCAGAAAGTTTAATGGACAGTTTATTTTTATTGTCCGATTTAGAAACTAGGTTTTCAGTAAACCTTAATGCCTTAAGTAATAATATACCTATAGTTCATGGCTTAAGGGATCTTTTACTTTCTTGGCTAGACCATCGAAAGGAAGTTCTTTTAAATATTTCTAATTGTCGTCTCAACAAAATTGAAGAAAGACTTGAGGTATTGTCTGGTCTTTTAATTGCCTACCTTAATATGGATGAAATTATTAAAATTATCCGCGAAGAAGATGACCCGAAAGATGAATTTATTAAAAGATTTGAGTTATCAGATTTTCAAGCCGAGTCTATTCTTAATATGCGTTTAAGGTCATTAAGAAAGCTTGAGGAAATAAAAATTAAAAGTGAATTTGATGAGCTTATTCATAAAAAGAAAGAATTAGTTTCTTTGTTAAATTCTAATGATGAGCAATGGAAATTTATCTCAAATGAAATTAAAGATCTCAAGAAACAATACTCCAAAAGTTCTTTGTTAGGAAAAAGGAGAACATCTATCAACCTTATACAAGAGGAAATAGTTTACAAAAATGATTACACCCCACCAAGTGAACCTGTATCAATTGTTTTATCATCAGAGGGCTGGATAAGATCTTTGAAGGGAAAGTTAGAAGAGTTGAGTGAATTAAAATTTAAAGAAGAAGACTCCTTATTTATGAGTGTTAATGCAAATACTAATGATAAATTAATTATTTTTTGTTCAAATGGAAAATCTTATTCATTGAATGTTTCTGACCTTCCTTCAGGAAGAGGGCACGGAACCCCTTTAAAAATTTTATTTGATATAGAGGAGGATCACAGCGTTATAAATATTTTTACATATAATAAAGATAAAAAGACTATCTTAGCATCCTCTTCAGGTAATGGTTTTATTATTAAGCATAATGATATGATATCTAATCGTAAGTCAGGTAAGGCAATTTTAAATATTAAAGATGGAGAAAGAGCTTTATTTTGTAAGCATATTTTAGGCTCTCATATTGCAATCATTGGTAAAAATAAAAAAATGTTAATTTTTTCCTTAGACGAACTTCCTGAGATGTCTAAAGGAAAAGGTGTCAGGCTTCAGAAGTATAAAGATTCAGGTGTTTTATTTATACAGACTTTTAACCCTGAAGAGGGGCTAATTATAGAGGATTCTGGAGGTAGAAATAGAGTTTATAGTGATATTAGTGATTGGTTAGGAAAAAGAGCTCAGGCAGGGCGACTAGTTCCAAAAGGATTTCCTAAGCTTGATTAAAGAAGAATGTTAGGAAGCCATGTTGCAATTATTGGGAACATAGAAAGCAATAGGAGCATAAATATTTGAATAAAAATAAATGGTATAACCCCTTTGTATATATCTATTGTTTTTATGCTATCAGGTGCCACACCTCTAAGATAAAATAAAGCAAACCCAAATGGTGGAGTTAAAAAGCTTGTCTGAAGATTAATAGCCATCATTACACCAAGCCAAACTGGATCTATTCCCATCTTAAAAAGTATTGGAGCAACTAAGGGTACAACAACAAATGTTATTTCTATAAAGTCTAAAAAGAAACCAAGTATAAACATTGCAATCATCACAGCAATTACAGCACCAATTACTCCTCCAGGTATAGATAATAAAAGCTCTTCAATAGTTTCGTCACCACCTAAACCCCTGAACACAAGGCTAAAAAATGTTGCTCCAATGAGTATGACAAAAACCATGGATGTTATTTTTGTTGTCGAATAGGCAGTTTCTGACAATATACTATTATCAAAAAGACTTTTGAGACACTTAATTATTGAAAAAGAAAACAAAGAAACAAGCACTAGAGAAATAATTATTAAAAATGAATTTAAAGAACTTGTATCAACTCTATTAGGCCTCAAATCTAAAAATATTGAAGCAATTATTAGAGTAATAAAAACTATAGCTGAAATAATAGGCCACAATTTCTCATTGGATGTCTTATAGGTTGCTAGAAGAATTGCTCCAATAGCTCCAACAGAGGCTGCTTCTGTAGGTGTAGCAAATCCAGTAAGAATAGAACCGAGTACCGATACTATTAAAAATAAAGGAGGGAAAAGTATGAATAATATATTAGAGTTACCAATATCATCCTTATCTTCATCACTAACTGGGGGTATTGAGGAAGGGTCTGTAAAAGACTTAATGATTTGATAAATAATATAAAAACAAACAAGAAGGACCCCGGGTATTAGCGCGCCTGCAAACAAATCACCAACTGATAATGTTTCGGGAGAGAAAACCCCCATATCTAACTGAGATTTTTGATAAGCATTAGATAACACATCACCCAGCAGAACTAAGACAATTGATGGAGGTATTATTTGCCCTAATGTACCAGCCGCTGCAACAGTTCCTGTTGCAATTTTAGGGTCATAACCTTTTTTTAACATTGTTGGAAGAGATAATAGTCCCATTGTAACAACTGTTGCGCCTACAATTCCAGTCGATGCAGCAAGTAGGGCTCCAACAATTGAAACTGAAATACCAAGCCCCCCTCTAACTCTTCGAAAAACTTTATCCATATTTTCTAGAAGTTCTTCTGCAACCTTTGATTTTTCTAACATTGTTCCCATAAATACAAACAATGGAACTGCCATTAATATCTCATTAGTCATAGTTCCAAAGATTCTTTGAGGGATAGCTCTCATAAATTGCATGGGAAAAACATTAAAATAATCCCCAAGGTAAGCAAAAAGAATTGCGGACCCAGCCAAAGAAAATGCTACTGGATAACCAAGTATTAATATTACACAAGCAAATGCAAACATAAGAAGATCTAAGTGCTCAATCATTTTTTTCCTCATAAAAAGAAATTAAATTCCTAAGAATTATAGAGAATGATTGAAGTAACAATAATATTGGAAAAATTATTAATACAGTTTTTAGGATAAAAACAGCATTTAAACCACTTGTTTCTGGAGATCCTTCTAGAATCTTCCAAGATCTTAATACATAAGGGAAACTAGTTGAGAATGTTAGCAAACAAAATGGAATTAAAAATAGTAAGGAGCCAAATATATTAATAAGTGATTTATATTTTTTAGATGCCTCACGATAAATTAGATCAACTCTAACGTGCTCATCCTCTAGAAGTGTATAACCGGCCGCAAGTGTAAATAAAGATCCATGAAGGTAAATTAACAACTCCTGGAGCTTTAAAAAACCTATACCATAAATATATCTTGCCATGACGATAGATAATTGGACAATAACCATCATAATTATAAACCAAGAGATATTTCTACCAATTGTTAAATTAATTTTATCAAATAATGACGAAATTTTAATTAAAAGTGACATTTAATTATTTTTTATTGATCTAGCTTTCATATAAGCTTGCTCAGATTTACTTGACCATTCATTTAATCGGGCCATTGAGTCTTTAAATGAATAAAAAATCCTTTTAGATATTTCTGTTCTTGTTGATACTTCCTCTATTACTTCTTCTGATATAACTTTTAACTCACTCATAATGTCATCAGAAAAGGTTCTCATTTTAACTTTGTGTTTATTTATAAGTGTATCTAATGCTATTGCATTATGATGATTAAATTCTGATAAAGTATATGTGTTCTCAAATGCTAGAACATGCCTAATAATAGATTGCTCAGAAGTTGAAAATGAGTTCCAGGTATCTAGATTTATTCCAGTTGCTAAACCAGCCCCAGGTTCGTGAAAGCCAGGCCAATAGTAGTATTGAGCTGCCTGATAAAATGCCAAAGATAAATCATTCCATGGACCAACCCACTCTGTTGCATCAATAGCACCAGACTTTAGACTTGAAAAGATTTCTCCCCCAGGAATAGCAACAGCTGCTGCCCCTACTTTTCTAAGAACCTCTCCTCCAAGTCCTGGCATTCTTATTTTAAGACCATTAAGATCATCTAATGAGTTTATTTCCTTATTAAACCAGCCTCCCATTTGAACGCCTGTATTTGCAGATTGGAATGAAATTAAATTAAAATCGCTTGTTAGCTCATTCCAAAGCTCTTGACCACCTCCATGATCTATCCAAGCATTTAGTTCATTTGCTGTCATTCCAAAAGGTACTGCTGTAAAAAAGTTAAAACCTATATTTTTACCTTGCCAATAATATTCTGCGCCATTGTACATATCTGCAAGCCCGCTTGAGGCTGCGTCAAATGCACCAAAAGCAGGAACTAACTCACCTGCCGAGTAAACTTTAATATTTAATTTTCCATCCGTTGCGGCATTAATTCTTCTAGCAATTCTTTCTGGTGAAGTACCCAAGCCAGGTAAATTTTTAGGCCATGTTGTTACCATATTTAGTCTTCGAGTATTTTTTGATATTGCTGGAGTTGATAATGTGCTTGCTAGTAATAAAGATGATCCACCCCCTAGAAGAAAATCCCTTCTTCCAAATTTTTTAGTATTTTTTGTCATAGATTTTACCCTAAATTTTAATTAGATTAAATGATGTTGCCACTTATTATTTATTAATACTTCAGATGAATTGAACTTACTTTTATAGTCCATCTTATTACATCCTTCTACCCAATATCCAAGATACACATAATTTTTATTTAAATTCTTTGCGAGTTCAAAGTGATCTAAGATCATATACTTTCCTAAAGAGTTTTTTAAGATTTCTTTACTGTAAAATGAATAAACCATAGAAATTGAGTCATCTAGAAAATCTGAGATTACGCAAGCAACTAACTCTTTTTTGTAATAGTATTCATATATTTTGGTTTCGACACCCGGAGCTTCCATCATTTTTTTATAATCACTATAATTCATTCCATTCATTTCACTTTGATCATGTTTAAATTTTAGATAATTTTTAAATAATTCAAACTGTTTTAGGGATGGTTTAGTTTTTAATTGTTTTTCATAAATACCATAATTTTTTTTAATTACTCTTTTTTGACTCTTGCTCGGATTAAAATTTACACAATTTATTCTAATTGATTTACATAAACTACAGTTATCACAAACTTGATTATACAAAATATTGTGACTTCGTCTGAAACCAAACTTTATTAAAGATTCGTATTCATCTTTATTCCTTGGATCATCCATTATCGTAAATATTTTTCTTTCTTCTTTATTCTCAATGTAAGAACATGCTTCTGTAAAAAAAAAAAAAAAATTATGGCTATATTTATTTATTAGTTTATTCACTTTTTACCTATTTATAACTAGAAGTTTAAATAATTAATCATAAGAGTATATGATATCCATAAAAGTATAATAAGTGGTACCCCAGATATTAAAAAATCTTTAAATTTATAATCACCTGGCCCCATAACCATTAAATTTGTTTGATATCCAATTGGTGTTGCGAATGAACAATTTGCGGCAAAAATTATACAATAAATAAAAGGTTCAGGTTCCATATTTAAGTTCATTGCTAAAGTTATAGCAATAGGAGTGAATAGAACGGCTGTTGCATTATTGCTTATAAAGTTAGTAATAATGGCAACTATTAAAAATAATATTGATAAAACTGTATTAATAGAAAGGTTGGTTGTTAGATTAGTAATTGTTTCAGAAATAAACATTGCACCACCTGTCTCCTGTAATGCAATTGAAAGCATTATAGTTGAAGCAACAAGTAGATAAACTCTAAAATCTAATGCACTTACAGCATCCTTAATACTTACAACCCTAAAGATTAACATTAAAGCAGCACCCATAACGGCTGCGGCTGCTATATTAAAAATACCCGTCGATGCTAAAAAAATAGTAAGTAAAAAAATTAGCCTTGCTCTTACCGCAAATCGCATTGAAGGAAGATATATGGCAGACCATTCAATTGGAAAAATATCTTTAATTCCCCTTAATGACCTTAATGATTTGTCTGATCCTTTTAATAGTAAAGTATTTCCCGCACCAAGCTTTATATTTCTAAGTGAGTCTCTTTGAATATTATTATCACTTTGAATTCCAATAACTTTGCAATTGGATTCATATTCAAAGTTAGTTTGTTTTAATGTTCTTCCAATTAAAAATGATCCTGGAGAAATAGTGGCTTCAATCATCATTTCAGTTTTTGAAGAAAAGTCTTTTGTATTAATACTTTTGAAAACTGAGTCATTTCTTCTTAATGCATCTGTTAAAGAACCCTTGGTCATTGAGATTGTTAATTCATCACCGTTCTTAATAGTTAAATCATCAAAAGGAGGGAGTAATTTTTCATTATCTCTAGTTATTAAATTAACAGCATAGTCTTTTAGCTCTGGGAGAAGACCGGATACGAAAGTTTTTCCTAATAAGGGGTTTTCTTTTCCAACCTTAATCTGAACGATAAATTGCCTTCCTTCATCATTTGGACCTTGATTTTTTTTATCATTTTCTTCTTTATTAAGGTTTAGTATAAATGGAAGTATAAATATTGCATAAAAAAAGCCAATTAAGGCAAGAAAACTTCCTTGTTTTGCAAAATCAAAAAATCCTATTTCTTTTCCTATACTTGAAAAAACAGAACCTGAAACAAGTAAATTTGTTGATGAACCAATAAGAGTAATCATTCCACCTAAAATACAAATATATGACAAAGGTATAAGAGTTAATCTAGCAGATCTATCTAGTTGCTTGCATAATGATAATATTATTGGAATAAACATTACTATTATAGGGGTATTATTCAATAATGCGCTTAAAATGAAAACAAGGAACATAATAAATAAAAATTTTAATTGATTATTTTTTGATTTATCTCCAGAAACCCAAACGGCAATTCCTTCTAATGCTCCTGTTATTAATAATCCATGACCAATTACCAACAAACTCATTAATGCAAGAAGAGAGGGATTAGCAAATCCCTTAAGTATGACCTCAATAGATATAGGTATTCCTGACATTACACCAAGAAATGGACTGTTTTGAAAGATAATAACAAGTATTGTTATTATTCCTACTGATGTAATTTCTATAGGTATTTTATCGATAGAAAAGAAGATCATACTTACAAAAATAAGAATGAAAATAAACCACATGTATAGATCAATTGAAATCATATGAACTTAATCCATTAAAATAAATTTTGTTTTAAAAATATAGTCCTGCAAACACTTTCTTTGACTGTTAAATAAAGGAAAAATTATAGATATTAAAAAAATAGCACCTATCGGTGTAACTAAAAAAAATATAATATTATAAATTAATAATTCCTTTATTCCGAGGCTTTGGTTTTTATTGTTTAATAAATCAATTTTAAATAATTTCATACCAAATGTTATTCCCTTTCTACCTCCCAAAGAATATATATAATAAACAATCAGAATAACTGGTAAAATAAATGGTATAGCCTTTTTAGTAATACCAAAAGTAAAAAATCCTATCGCATTTGTTACTACCCAAACGATTGATGCTAAAAGTAGACAAATTAAAATATCTAAAAAAGACGCTAATATCCTTCTTAAAAAAACTTTGTCAAAATATGTAGGTTTATAATTTATCAATTCTTTTCCAAATTTTTGTATATTCTAACAGAATAATAAAGGAATCTGTATATATTTAATAATACTTAAT
>ERZ802824.1962-NODE-1962-length-10684-cov-62.4532_pt1 | contig 10684 bp, 9 predicted proteins | sample MGYA00345650_ERZ802824 | MGnify/ENA primary metagenome ERZ802824 (study PRJEB30503, sample SAMEA104212361) | marine metagenome | biome: Westerlies Biome; feature: [SRF] surface water layer (ENVO:00010504) within the epipelagic zone...; material: water... | reverse complement strand
ATTAGAAAAATCGCTTAGGCTTTACGACGCCGCGCAAGAGACCCCAGCTCCATTGTGGAAACCTACAAGATCTTGTGGATGCCTGCAGGCGCCATGCCAAAACTCGTTTTATTGCGCCAAATTCCCGCCATGCGTAAAAAATTTACTTTTAAAACTACGCGTGAAACGTGCACGGCAACTATGGCGCAAATACAACAAAATATCATTTTAAAAAATGTATGTGGCTGCCTCTTGGCGAAATTGTACGGATTCTAAGCCTGTTAAATACATGAGCGAATCAAAGTTTATCTAAAAAAGTAGCCCGCCAATACCCGCCCAGTCAGTGCGTTTTAAAAATAGTGGATGGCACCCGCCAAACCCCACCAAGCCGCGCCGCTTTTCTATGCGCGCTCTGCATACTGCTCGACCATCGCCACCAAATCATCCGGCGGCGTTTCGCTTTGTAAATAGGCGCAAGCGTTCGAACAATGCTGAAAAATCGAGCCATCCGAAAAGAAACTTGTATTGGTCACAAAAACCACACGCGCCTTGGGTCGGCGATAATTGGCGAAATCTGAAATTGCAAAAGCGCTGCCGTTTTTCAACACCAGATCTAAAACTATAATGTCAAACTCATCTTGCATGAGCGCTTTGACAGCCTCAGATTGTGATCGCGCAAAACACACATCTGCACCACTGCGCTGCAGAGCAGCGCTCCCAAAGACACCCCAATTCAAAATGACTTTCAACAATAAGCACCCTCATAAGACCCCCGCGCCGACACCAGAAAAAGAAAGGAATTGATCGATTATCAACGCAAAAAGTAATAACAAAAGGTTAATGATCACATAAAATGTTAATCATTTTGAAAGAACTTGAAACCAACCGCCGAATAGACTTCTAGTGCTGCGCATAAAGACGGATGAAATATGTTTGACTCAACAGGAAAAACACAGCCAAGGGATCATGGCGGACAGCTTGAAACCGCTTGCGCGCTTTATGGGGGGCTGCCAGAAGATTGGATCGATTTGTCAACCGGGATTAACCCCGTGCCTTATCCTATTATACCTTTTACAGCAGATGATTTTCAAAGATTGCCCAGTACATCCGCCCATAATAACCTGATCGCGGCCGCACGCGAATTTTGGTCGATTCCAAACACCGCGCATGTGGTTGCCACCGCGGGCGCATCCGCGGCGATCGCGGCCTTGCCCAGTTTGCTCCCCCCCAGCCAAGTGGCGATCGCGCACCCAACCTATAATGAGCATCAAGCCGCCTTTACCGCCGCCGGATGGCGCGTTTCCGATAGCGCCCAGGCGGCGCAGGTCGTGGTGCATCCAAATAACCCCGATGGCCGATTGTGGCGCGCGAAAGAGTTAACGCGGCCTGTTTGCATCATCGATGAAAGCTTTTGCGACGTAGCCCCGCAAGACAGTTTGATCGCTGAAGCGGGAAAACCCGGGCGCATAATCTTAAAAAGCTTTGGTAAGTTTTGGGGCCTTGCTGGGCTGCGCTTGGGCTTTGCAATAGGATCCGATCCCGTTTTAGAACAGCTCGAAAACCGGCTCGGACCCTGGGCCGTGTCTGGGCCCGCCTTACGCATGGGGGCTGCAGCGCTGTCTGATCCAACCTGGGCTCAAAACACCCGCAGGCGCCTGCACGCAGACGCCGCCCGGCTAGACAAATTGATGCTCGCCAAAGGCGCGAAATTGCACGGAGGCTGCAGCCTGTTTCGCCTCTATGAGCTGCGCGATGCCAAGGCCTGGCAAGCCAAGCTTGGGCAGCACCATATTTGGAGCCGCATCTTTCCCTATTCTAAAAGCTTTCTGCGGCTGGGCCTGCCGGCCCAATCCCACTGGGCGCGGATCGAAAAGGCACTGTCATAATGGCTTGGCTTTTGTTTTTTGCGCTGATCCTTGATGCAGTTCTTGGCGAGCCGGAGTGGCTGTGGTCGCGGGTGCGTCATCCGGCCGTTTTGATGGGCAATTTTATTTCTGCCGGCACAAAACGCCTTAACTCCGGTGCCAATCGCAAACAAAAAGGCATTGCTCTTCTTTTGCTTGGGCTCAGTATCGCAATTGGCCTTGGCTTTCTACTCAGCCTCCTGGGCCCAATCTTTGAGACGTTGATTGCCGCCAGCTTGCTTGCGCATAAATCCTTGGTTCAACATGTGATCGCGGTGGCCAAAGCCCTGCGCCTTTCCCTGACCCAAGGCCGCAACGCGATCAGTAGGATCGTGGGGCGCGATACCTCGCAGATGAATGTTGCCCAAATTGCCCGCGCTGGAATTGAATCCGGTGCTGAGAATTTCTCAGATGGGGTGGTGGCTCCGGCATTTTACTTTTTAATCGGCGGGCTTCCAGGAATGTTACTGTATAAATTCACCAACACGGCCGATAGTATGATCGGGTATAAAACCAAAGAGCTGCAAGAATTTGGATGGGCCGCAGCGCGCTTTGATGACGTGCTGAATTTTATTCCTGCACGGCTCAGCGCTGGGATTATACTGCTGGTCTCTGGGCATTGGAGCGGCCTGAAAAAACTGTCAGAAAATGCCAAAACCCATGCCTCTCCAAACGCCGGTTGGCCCGAAGCGGCAATGGCATTTGCGCTCAACGTGGCCTTGGCCGGCCCCCGCAGCTATCACGGGCGCCTAACAGATTTTGCCTGGATCCATCCAAGCGGCAACCGCCATCCGGATGCTTATGAAATTGAGCGCTCGGTTGATATTCTTTGGAAAAGCTGGGCCGCGCTCTTGGCGTTGGTGGTGATAAGTGCAATCTTGTAAGCAACTTTCCGTTAATCAGGGATCAATCCGCGAGGGAAAAGGAGGCCGTAATGCGCTTTATCAATTGGACATTCACCCGCCTTGCAAGCGCTGCGATACTCAGCCTGCCTCTACTCTTTAGCAGCCCAATATATGCACAATCCTGTGGTGGTGATTTTGCCGATTTTGTTGCGCAATTAAAGCGCGAAGCGCAAACCAAAGGGGCGCCACTCGCGCAGGTCAATGAATTTTTTCAAACAGTTGAACACAGCCCAAAGGTGCTAAAAGCCGATCGGGCACAGGCCATTTTCCAGCTGCCCTTTATCGAATTCTCTGGAAAATTAATCAGCGATCACAGGATGGCACATGGGCAAAAAAATGCGACGAAACATAAGTATATTTTTGATCAGATTGAAGGTCTCTACGGTATTCCCCCAGGGGTTTTATTAGCATTTTGGGCCTTTGAAACCGATTTTGGCGCGTTTCAGGGCAATTACAATACGCGCAATGCTTTGGTCACCTTAGCCCATGATTGCCGGCGACCAGAGCTATTTCGGCCGCAAATCTTTGCCGCATTAGAGTTGTTTTTAAGAGATGCGTTTAACCCAGAGACAACGCAAGGGGCTTGGGCGGGCGAGATCGGCATGGTGCAAATGCTGCCCCAAGATATTTTGGACAATGGCGTTGATGGGGATGGGGATGGGCTTGTTGATCTGAGATCCTCGCCTGCCGATGCTTTGATGTCTGGCGCCAAAATGTTGTCAAATATGGGCTGGAAAGGCGGTCAACCCTGGCTGCAAGAGGTGATTTTACCCTTTGATATGGATTGGAGCCTGACGGGGCTGGATACCCAAAAACCAGTTTCCAACTGGATGGCTTTGGGGGTTCAAGGGGCCAACCAGTCGCTCTATCCAGCCGATCTGGAGAGCTCCATTATTTTACCCCAAGGCCGGTTTGGACCCGCCTTTATCGCTTATCCGAATTTTCATGTGTATTTCGAATGGAACCAAAGCTTTGTATACGTGACCACGGCTGCTTATTTTGCCACCTTGCTCGAAGGCAGCCCGCGCTATGGGTTCGAACTTGAAGATCCCGGGTTGAACAGAGCGGAAATGAAAAGCTTGCAAAGCGCTCTGCGCGATCTGGGCTATGATGTCGGCAAACTTGATGGCATTCTGGGCGCTCAAACGCGTCGCGCCGTGCAAGAGGTTCAAAGCGGGTTGGGGCTGCCTGCAGATGCTTGGCCAACATGGGCTCTGTTAAACGCGCTTTAAGTCATGACAACCTCAAGCCCCTCAAGCCCGTTGCAAAAACCGGTAAAATAACCGTTGGGACGCTTACGCCACCAAGCTTTCGGCTTTTTTCAAATCCACCGACACCAACTGGCTGACCCCTTGTTCCTGCATTGTGACGCCAAATAAACGATCCATCCGCGCCATGGTGACCGCATGATGCGTGATGATTAAAAACCGCGTATCTGTGCGGCGGCACATTTCATCTAACAGATCACAAAAGCGCGTGACATTGGCATCATCAAGCGGGGCATCCACCTCATCAAGCACACAAATCGGCGCAGGATTGGCCAAGAAAACGGCAAAAATGAGCGCCATCGCAGTGAGCGTTTGCTCTCCGCCCGACAATAAAGACAAGGTGCTCAGTTTTTTCCCAGGGGGTTGGCACATAATCTCCAGCCCTGCCTCAAGCGGGTCATCGCTTTCCACCAAAACCAAATTGGCCTCGCCGCCGCCAAATAAGTGCTTAAACAAAAGCCCAAAATTGCTGTTCACCTGCTCAAACGCGGTCAAAAGCCGCTCGCGCCCCTCGCGATTCAAGCCCGCGATGCCATTGCGCAGCGTGTGAATCGCAGCTTCCAAATCGGCTTTTTCTTCGCTTAAGCTTTTATGCTCGCTCTCAACCTCTTTGGCATCTTCTTCTGCGCGCAGGTTCACGGCCCCCAACGCTTCGCGTTGGCGTTTCAACCGATTCACTTCCGCTTCTATTTCATCCGCATGCGGCATGCGATCCGCATCCGTTGATAAAGAGTTCAGCAATTCTTGCGGGGTGGTTTGCAACTCATCCTCGATGCGCTGCGCGGCGGCCGCTTTGGTTTCTTGCGCGGCCTCTCCGCGCGCCTCTGCGCCGGCACGCGCCTCCCGCGCCTCAGACGCGGCCCGTTCGGAATCCCGCTCTTGCGCAATTGCGTTGCGCAAAGCCGCTTCGCCCGTTGCCAAATTATCGCCCGCAGCTTTGCGCCGCGTTTCAGCCTGCGCAATGGCGCTGCTCAGCTCTTCCCGTTTGCGTGCCAAAGCATCGGGCACTAGCGCCGCCTCTGCCAAATCTGCCTCTGTCTGCGATTTGCGTTCCAGCAACTCAACCCGTCTTTGATCGGCGGTTTCAAGCCGCAATCGCCACCCGCTAAGCTCTTTGGTGACCTGTTGTTTACGGCGCATGCGCGCTTCGCCAGCGCGGCGCAACTCATCTTGTTCTGAGCGCTTCGACAACATGGTGATGCGCGCCGCTTCCACGGTGAGCTTGATATCTTCAACGCGGTCTTTCAAGGATTGGATATCTTCTAATGCGTCAACCGCCATCTGCGCCTCGGCGCGCTGCGCCTCAGCGCCTAAGCTTTCCTCAGCATGGCGCGCAACCGCCAATGTCAGGTTTTCCACCCGGCCTTTTGCCAAATTTAGCTTGGCTTCGGAATTGCCGAGCGCGCGATTTTTTTCAATCACCTCGCGATCTGCTTGCCGGCGCGCTTCGCGCGCGCGCTGGTCTTTACCTGCCCACTCGGTAAGCTCCCCCGATAACAGATCATGGGCCGCGCGCGCGGCGTGCAATTCGGCCTCTGTCTGAGCCATTTTCTGCTTGAGCTCTTCCAACCTGTTCACTTGCTCAAGATGCAGCGCCGCAGTCGATGGCGCATCTTCTGCCCAGATACAATAGCCATCCCAGCGCCATAGGTCCCCTTCCAAACTGACCAAACGTTGGCCGGGCTGCAAAGCCGCTTGCAAGCGCGCGCCCTCATCCCCATCCACCAAACCGATCTGCGTCATCCGCCGCCCCAACGCATCGGGCGTAGAGACATGATTACTCAAGGGGGTTATGCCGTTGGGCAGCGGTTGCGCAACGGGGTAATCGGGCAAAAATCGCCATCCTGACAGAGCATCTTCACCCTCAACCTCCGCCGCCCTTAAATCATCTGCCAAAGCCGCTCCAAGGGCTTTTTCAAACCCTTGTTCCACCTGCAAGCGATCAAGCAACTGCCCGCCCTCTTGAGAACCGCGCGCCAAAAGCTTGGCCAGAGCGGTCACTTCAGCTTCCAATGCCGTGTGTTCACCCTCGGCACGCGATCGCTGTGCGCGCGCCTCGGCCTCGCGCGCCTGCGTGTCAGAGCGCGCCGTTTCGACCCGTTCAAGCGCCTGCTCACATTGCTCTGCTTGCGCCTGCGCCTGCGCGGCCAGGCTTTCATCAACGTCAAACGCTTCGGCCGCCTCAACCACCTGTTGCTCAGAATGCTGCAAAGCCTGTTTGGCTTTTTCAGCCTCATCACGGCTACGCTGAAGTGTTTTCTCGCTGTCTTGCAGCAAGCGATGCGCAGATTGGTGGCGCGCCGACAAACGGGCCACATCTTCGGTTAATTGCGAAAGATCTGTTTCCCGCTCTTGCAACACAGCAGAGGCATCCTGCGCCTCTTGCGTCGCAGTCGATAATTTATCGTCTTGGCCCAAGGCCGCTTTCGACAATTCTTCCGTTTCCCAATCTAAACGATCAATCATCTCCGATGCGTCACGATTAAGAGCCTCTTCGCGGGTGATGTCTTGAGCCAGCTGTAGCGAACGGCCACCCAGCGTCTCGATCTTTTGCTGCGCGTCACTTTCTTGCGCGCTCAATGTCTCGCGCTGAACTTGCAACCTCTGCAGCAAAGCCGCCGCAATCGCTTCTTCCTCGCGCACTGGCGGCAAGGCTTCTTCAGCTTCCAATCTCAACTGACCATTGCTGCGCGCCATGGCTTCCGCTTTCGAGGCAGCCAATATTTGCGCCTGCAAAGCTTGGGCTGTGCTCTGGCACAGCTCATCGGCCTCTTTCCAGCGCCGAAACAACAACAAACCTTCTGCGCTGCGCAAATCTTTGGCGATAGCGCGATAGCGCGCCGCATGTTTGGCCTGCCGGGCCAGCTGCGCCAATTGACTGGCAAGCTGCTCAAGCACATCATCCACCCGCCCCAAATTGCTTTCCGCGGCATTCAGCTTCAGCTCGGCCTCATGGCGGCGCTGATATAATCCGGAAATGCCCGCTGCCTCTTCTAACACACGGCGGCGGTTTTTGGGCTTAGCGTTGATCAATTCGGCAATTTGCCCTTGGCGCACCAGCGCCGGAGAATGGGCCCCTGTTGAGGCATCGGCAAACAGCATTTGCACGTCGCGGGCCCGTACGTCTTTTCCCGACACCTTATAGGCGCTGCCCGCATCGCGCGTGATGCGGCGCACAACATCCAACACATCCACCTCGTTGAACGCGGCGGGTGCCAAGCGTTCAGCATTGTCCAATTGTAACGTAACTTCGGCAAAATTGCGCGCCGGGCGCGTGGCAGCCCCCGCGAAAATCACATCATTCATACCGCCGCCGCGCATCGCCGTGGGGCGGTTTTCACCCATCACCCAGCGCAACGCTTCAAGCAAATTTGATTTACCGCACCCGTTTGGTCCCACAACACCCGTCAACCCATCTGAAATCAACAATTCAGTTGGATCAACAAAACTTTTGAAACCTGTCAGTCGCAGTTTGGAAAAACGCACCCGCACCCGCCTTTGATTCTCTGGTCTAAAGCGTGCCTTTGACGCAGAGCAGAGTCAACAGATCACCACTGTATCTCGTGTGCTTACTTTGGTTAATGTCTAGATATCGTAGAATTGACATCCACACCATAGGGGCTGGCGCTTTGGCCAAGACAGGGTTTATAGTCAAGTAATGACGCCAATCTCTATCGCCATCGCGGATCCCCGGCACCCTGAAATCACCCAATTGCTACGGCAAAGCCATGCCTTAATGCAGGAGCTTTTCGCAAGCGATGAAAATCACTTTTTATCAATTGAAGAGTTGCGCTCACCCGATATTCGGTTCTTTGCCGCCCGCCAGAAAGGGCGCTATATCGGCTGCGGCGCGCTGGCTATCAGGCCAGATTATGGTGAGATAAAATCGATGTTTACCGATCCCAAAGCCCGCAGGGCCGGCGTCGCCAAAGCGATACTTGACCGGCTTGAAGCCCAAGCGCAACAACTTAAGCTGCCAAAATTGATGCTGGAAACCGGCGATTTGCTTTCGCATGCCCAGCGCCTCTACACGCAAGTAGGATTCACGCTTTGCGGGCCATTTGGGGATTACGAAAGGCAAAGCAGCTCGGTTTTTATGCAAAAAATACTGCCTTAAACATCACAGGCGTGAAACCCCAAAGCAACCGAAGGATCGGCCCAGATGATGGCGACATCCTCGCAGCCCACCACCTGGCGCATCGCCTGCAAAGCAATCGGCCTAACCTGCCTTGTAGAGGGAAAACCCATTGCGTTAAGACGCAGCGCCTCGATCATTTGCCCGCGCACTCGAATATCAAATTTCATATTCTTATGGCGCACGGTCTGCGTAGGCATACCCTGAAACGCATAGGTTCCATCATCACAAGACATTAAAAAAAAAGAAAAACGCACCAATATTTAAACAAAACAACACTTATAATTTAATTTAATCTGACATTTGATTGCAGAAAAAAATGGCATATATAAGGCGCTACACTAGACAAACACCCGGATAGAGGATGCATTTTGCCATTTCAAAAGGTAACGTCTGAAAAGCTGTCCCATGCTGTGACCCGCCAAATTGAGCAGTTGATCCTGCGCGGCATTTTGCGTCCAGGGGAACGATTGCCCTCCGAGCGCGAATTATCCGAGCGTTTTGCAGTTTCACGGCCATCACTGCGTGAAGCGATTGCGCACTTGCAAGAGCGCGGCTTGCTCACGTCAAAAGCCGGCGCAGGCATTTATATCGCAAATGTGCTGGGCAACTCGTTTTCACCAGCCCTTGTCAGCCTGTTCAGCAGCCATGAAGAAGCCGTGTTTGATTATATTGGTTTTCGCCGTGATCTTGAGGGGTTGGCCGCAGAGCGCGCCGCCAAATTCGCCTCTGATACGGATTTGCGCGTGATCCAAACCATTTTTGATAAAATGCAGGCGGCGCATCACAAACGGAACCCAACCGATGAAGCTCGACTCGATGCCGAATTTCACCTATCGATCATCGAGGCCAGCCATAATGTTATTATGCTGCATATGATGCGGTCCATGTATGACCTGTTGCAAGAAGGCGTGTTCTACAACCGCCAAATGATGTTCAAGCGACGAGTCACGCGCGGCGAAATCTTAGAGCAACATCGCGCGATCAATACCGCTTTGCAGGCTCGTGACCCCGAGGCCTCGCGCGCCGCGGTTGAGGTTCATATGGAATATATCGAAACTGCCCTGCAAGATTTAAAAGTATCAGAGCGCAATGAAACGATTGCGCAACAGCGCTATGAGCATGAAAAAGAGCGTGGATAAGCATAAAGCCCGCCGGTTTGATTATGTTTTTCGAAAGCTGCGCACCCAAGCCCAAAAATTCGAAAGCCGCTCGTCTACCGCGTCAAAAATGGGAGATAAGCGGCGGGCATAAAACCGAAGCCACCGCACCCGAAGAGCCCAAAAAGCCAATCCCAGAAGCGTCAAAAAAACGGTATTGAACCATGGAAATGATGTTTCATCCGGGCCAGATACCGGTTTAAGGGACACCGCATTTGGATAGATAGACAAAAACGTATTGCGCCAGCCATAATGCCGGATTTTCACCCATTGCACCTGCGCGCTTGATTTTGCACTGCGCAGATTTGACGCCTCGGCCTGCAAATTTGACGTGTCAAATTTAAAATAAAAGGGCCAACCCCAGCCCGTATCCTCGTTGCGAAACACGATCGGTCGATCCTGCGCATCAAAACTCTCTATAAAAAACACATCCCGGTTCGATTGCAGGCGGCCATCCTCGCCACTATGGCGCGCCCAAAATAGCCCCGTACGGCCAAAATCAATCCGCTTTTCATAGGTGTCATTTATACGAACAACATCATTTTGGGGCAGCGTATAATGCAAGACCCCGATGCCGATCATTACCAAAATTACCTGAAAACTTCTTACCAAAAACCGCATATGCACCGCCTAAAAAATACTTACGGGTTTAATCTAAGCCCAAACCTTTAAAAATGCACCCCTATAGCAACCATATGATGGTTAAAATTACAACGCAAACGCTCAAAAAAGCGTTGGAGCGCTGGTAAACAGGCCCCAACGCAGGATTGTTACGCAATCACATTAAATTCGGGCCCATAGGGATATTCGGTGATGTTCTCAGCGCCCTCTTCTGTGATCACCAAAATATCATGTTCCCGATAGCCACCGGCCCCGGCTTGCCCGTCCGGGATTGTCAACATCGGCTCCATCGAAATCACCATGCCCGGCGCCAGAACAGTGTCGATATCTTCGCGCAATTCCAACCCTGCCTCCCGGCCATAATAATGCGACAGCACGCCAAAAGAATGGCCATATCCAAAACTGCGATATTGTAATAAACCCTGTTCTTCAAAGAATTGGTTTATGCGCCCCGTCACCTGCGAACAACGTATGCCGGGCTTTAACAGACCCATACCCAATTCATGCGCCTCTATATTGGCTTGCCAAATCTTTAAGCTTGCGGGATCAACCTCACCCAAAAACAAGGTCCGCTCAAGCGCGGTGTAATAGGCCGAAATCATAGGAAATGTATTAAGCGACAAAATATCGCCCGGTTGAACTTTCCGCGCCGTGACTGGGTTATGCGCGCCATCGGTGTTCAAACCCGATTGAAACCAGACCCAAGTATCGC
>ERZ802824.1960-NODE-1960-length-10690-cov-61.6696_pt1 | contig 10690 bp, 13 predicted proteins | sample MGYA00345650_ERZ802824 | MGnify/ENA primary metagenome ERZ802824 (study PRJEB30503, sample SAMEA104212361) | marine metagenome | biome: Westerlies Biome; feature: [SRF] surface water layer (ENVO:00010504) within the epipelagic zone...; material: water... | reverse complement strand
TGATGTAATCGCGCCCGGAAACCGGATGACGAAACACCACCACATCGCCTTGTTGAGGCGTGCCTCCAAACAAGCGCTTATTGTCGTTTCGGGTAAACCCGCAGAGATCTTTTGCATCGACGTTCAATCCCAAACGCGGAATGATCAGGCTGGGACAAGATGCATAGGAATAGCCATAGGCCATTTTATTCACAAAAAGAAAATCACCGATCAACAGCGTTTCTTTCATAGACCCTGATGGGATCCAAAATGGCTGAAAAAATAAAGACCGAAACACCCCTGCAAGAAGCAAAGCATAAACAATTGTTTTTATCGTTTCAAAGATAGAAGCCAGCGGTGATTGGGCTTCAGTGGCCATGACGTTCTCCTGCATCCAAATTTGGGCTTAAATGGGCCTTTGACGCATGCGTGTCAAGGCAAGAGGCGGGCCTCAATCACCACGAAAGCTTGGGCCCAAGGATGATCATCGGTCAGCGTCACATGCACCACGGCCTGATGCCCCTCGGGAGTGAGGCTGTTTAACCTTTCAAGCGCCCAGCCAGATAATGCCATCACCGGCTGGCCCGTTTTCAGATTGCTGACGGCCATATCCTTCCAGCTTATCCCCATGCGCAAGCCAGTGCCCAGCGCTTTTGAGCAGGCTTCCTTTGCGGCCCACCGCTTGGCATAGGTGCCCGCTTCATCTTTGCGGCGCTTTGCCTTGGCCTGTTCGGTATCGGTAAAGACGCGGTTGCGAAACCGGTCACCATGGCGTTCAAGAACCCCTGCGATACGCTCAATATTCGCAAGATCTGTTCCGATCCCCAAAATCATGCGGGCGCACGGGCCGCATCCATCAGGCGGCGCATTTCTTCAATTGCTGGTGCAAGCCCGCGAAAAATTGCCTCGCCGATCAGGAAATGACCGATATTCAACTCTATCACTTCGGGAAAGGCTGCCACAGGTTGTACGGTATCATAGGTCAGGCCATGACCCGCATGCACTTCTAAACCAAGGCTATGGGCAAAGCTGGCCATTTCGCCCAACCGCTCCAACTCTGCATCGCGTTCCGCAAAGCGCCCCTCCGCGTGCAGATCGCAATACGCCCCGGTATGCAATTCGATCACTTGCGCCCCGATGCGGTTTGCGGCTTCGATCTGCTGCGGGTCTGCAGCAATGAAAATAGAGACGCGACATCCAGCTTCGCGCAATGGCGCAATATAATGCGCTAGGTGGTTTTCTTCGCGCACGACTTCTAGGCCGCCTTCTGTGGTGCGTTCCTCGCGCTTTTCAGGCACCAAACAAATGGCATGCGGCTTATGGCGCAGCGCGATTTCTTGCATTTCTGCGGTTGCCGCCATTTCAAAATTTAGCGGCACACGCAGAATATCCATCAATCCATCAATATCCGCATCGGAAATATGCCGGCGATCTTCGCGAAGATGCGCGGTAATACCATCCGCTCCCGCCTCTTGCGCCAATTGCGCCGCCCTCAGCGGATCCGGATAGGCGCCGCCCCGCGCATTGCGCACGGTTGCAACATGATCGATATTCACACCCAGCCGCAGCTGTCCTACAGGCTTCATGCCGCTCTCCTTCGCTCTATATCGCGTAAACTAGTGCGGACGATGCGTTTCGTCATCAGATTTCAAAGCTTTTTTTCGAAGCGCAATTAATTTTTCACGCAAGGCACCTTTTCGGCGCTTTTGATAGGCCCGAATGATCGGCACACTGAGATAATATCCAACCGCCCCGGTCACAACGCCCGGAAAAATACCACCCACCATATAGGGAAAGAAAATTTCGTTATAAAAGGTCATGAGATTGGTCCAATCAACCTCTTCCCCAGAATAACCTGCTAATAAATTATCTCTTAGATCGCGCCATGCATCTAAAAACTTACCCCCAAAGGAGCGGGTGCTTTCCACATTTTCCGCTCTGCTACCCAAGATGAAATGCCCGGTCTGCAAGGACACAAGCCCAATTGGGATATAGGTCAGCGGATTACCGAAAAACGTCGCGAGCAACGCAGCCAGAGCATTGCCATTAAACACGCGCGCCAGAAGAATGGCGGCAACAAAATGCAAACCGTAAAACGGAGTGAATGTTGTAAAAACGCCAACCCAAATGCCGCGCGCAATGCGCTCGGGCGTATCCGGCAAGCGCCGAACCCGATGTTTCACATATTGAAACGCCCGCGACCAGCCACCTTTGGGCCAAAGCAAGTCGCGCATGATGTTTATCACCGCTCGCCGGTCACGTCGTTTAAATACCACAGGGCACCTCTGATTCTTCTTAGCTTTCGTTTACGCCGCGATGCGCAGCGCGTAAACGACGAACTGAGGCCACTTCACCTTCTGCCTGCAAAACCGTGCTGACCGTATGAAGCTGTTCGATATCGCGCAGATCCACATCAATATTCAGGCGATAAAAATCAGGGTTTCGATCGATAAACTCGAGATCCGAAATATTGGCCCTCTGTTCCCCGATCAACGTACAGACGCGCCCCAAAACGCCCGCATCATTGCCCAGCGTCATCTGCAGCGTCACCGGATACACAGCCGCGTGCTGCCCAGAATGCCAATGCAAATCCAGCCATAATTCGGGCAAATCTTCATAATCTACCAGCATTTGGCAATCAATTGAGTGCACTGCAACGCCATGTCCATGCGCCGCAATCCCAACAATCCGCTCTCCTGGCAGGGCCTGACAACAGGGCGACCGGTTGAAGGATTGCCCCGGCGATAAGCCGATCACCGCGCGGCGCATATCAACATCAACAGCTTCTTTTCCGCCCAGCTTAGGATAGACGCTGCGCACCACATCGCGGGCGCTGAATTCAGCGCTTCCCATCCGCGCCAATAACTCATCAAGATCGCCGACACCCATTTTCTTAGCCGCCGTTTCAAGCACTTTATCCGTGGCGCGCTTGCCCACATGCTCAAAAGCCGCGCGCGCCAATTCCTGACCCATCACGATGAATTTTTTACGATCTGCCTCTCTGAGAGCGCGTCGAATGGCGGTTTTGGCTTTGCCAGTCTCGGCCATTTGCAACCAAGTGGGTTGCGGATTTTGACCTTGCGCAGTGATGACCTCAATCGATTGGCCATTGCGTAGACGGGTCCATAGGGGCACCCGCAACCCGTCAACTTTCGCCCCCACGCAAGCATTGCCGATACGCGTATGAATGGCATAGGCAAAATCAATCGGCGTTGCGCCTTTCGGAAGCTTGATCACATCACCCTTTGGCGAAAAGCAAAACACCTTATCCGAATACATCTCGAGCTTTACAGCTTCGAGAAAATCAAAATGGTCATGATCGGAATCAAACTGCGCGATCAGAGAGTTAATCCATTGAAAGGGATCCACAGTGAATGGATTTTCACTGCGCACGCCATCCCGATAAGACCAATGGGCTGCCACGCCGCTTTCCGCAACATCATGCATTTGCTGGGTGCGGATTTGTACTTCTACGCGCTTACCATCCCGCCCAGACACCGTGGTGTGAATTGATCGGTAGCCGTTGGATTTTGGTTGGCTGATATAATCTTTGAACCGCCCTGGTACGGCCCGCCAACGCTGATGGATAACCCCGAGCACGCGATAACAATCGGCTTCGCTCTGGGTGAGTATCCGAAACCCATAAATATCGGATAACCGCGAAAAGGCCAAATCCTTTTCTTGCATTTTACGCCAGATCGAATAGGGCTTTTTGGCCCGCCCAAACACTTGCGTTGAAATATTGGCCTTGTCCAATTCATGGTTCATATCGCCGGTAATGCGCAATACCACATCGCCCGTTTCTTTTTGCAATTTGATAAAACGGCGCATGATGGACGAGCGCCCTTTGGCGTTCAACACTTTAAACGACAGATCTTCCAAATCTTCACGGATCGATTGCATGCCCATGCGGCCCGCAAGGGGCGCAAAAATATCCATGGTTTCACGGGCTTTTTGAACCTGTTTAGCCGGGCGCATTGCGCGGATGGTGCGCATATTGTGAAGCCTGTCCGCCAGCTTAACCAAAATAACCCGCATATCCTGCGCAATCGCCATCAACAGTTTGCGGATATTCTCGGCTTCTTTGGTTTCGGTAGAACTGAGCTGCATATTGGTTAACTTGGTGACTCCATCCACCAATTTGGCAACTTCTGGGGTGAAGCGGTCCGAAATATCCTGAAGCGTTGAGCCTGTATCTTCAACTGTGTCATGCAATAGGGCTGTCACAATCGAGGCATCATCCAACCTCTGACCGGCCAAAATTTCGGCCACGGCGACGGGATGCGTAAAATACGGCTCTCCAGATTTACGCAGCTGCCCCTCATGCTTCATGCGCCCATAGGCATAGGCTTGCATAATCAGCTTTGAATTTGATTTAGGATTGTATTGAGCAACCTGTTCAGCAAGGCCTTCAGCAGACAGCATAAGCTAATGAACCCTTAAGGCAGATTACCCTTGGCCCTGCGCGGCCATCAAAGCGCGAAGCAGTTTTTCTTCTGACATATCATCATCCGCAGGCTGATCTGCTTCACCGCCCATCAGCAAGGCCATTGCGTCGTCTTCAGGCTCATCCACTTCGATCTGCGTCTGGTTTGATTCGATAAGGCGTTCCTTCAGGGCCCCGGAGGATTGCGTTTCATCTGCAATCTCGCGCAAAGACACCACAGGATTTTTATCGTTATCGCGATCAACCGTAATCGGCGATCCGGAAGAGATTTCGCGCGCCCGGTGAGCTGCCAGCATCACAAGGTCAAACCGATTAGGAACTTTGTCGACGCAATCTTCTACGGTAACCCGGGCCATTCTCTACTCCACTTCACTTAGATCAGAAAAATTCTCCTTACGCCCAGATGCCCCAAATTACAAGAGCCAATCAAAGGGCGCGCAATTCCGCGCGCAAAGCCTTTGGCAAAGCGCCAAACATCTGCGCCACGCTCGATCCCAGCACCGGATGACGCCATTCTGGTGCAATCTCCATCAGCGGGCCCAGAACGAAAGCCCGCTCATGCAGGCGCGGATGCGGTAAAATCAGGGTATCGGGCGCTATGCTTTGTTGTCGCGCCGCGTCTAAGTTATACCAACGTTGAAATTCAGCCGTATTCGGCAAAACAGCATCCGCGCAAAATAACAGATCCAAATCCAAACAGCGCGCGCCCCAACGCTTGATCCGACGGCGCCCAAAATCAGCTTCCACTTTATGAAGGGCACTTAAAAGACCCTCCGCAGGCAGGCGCGAGCGAATCAGGGCTGCAGCGTTTACGAAATCGGGGCCGCTGCCTGCGGGAAAGCTTGCTGTCTGGTAATATCGACTCACCCGCACGACCTCAATCTGAGGCAGTTGCGAAAGGGCCTTTAACGCCGCATTTAATAGCTCGGCCGAGGTCAGACCTTGCCAAGTTTCATTGCTTCCCAATGCAATCGCGCTACTTTCCCTCAAGAGGTAATTTGACCAGTCCTTTGGCGTGTCCATTTGACTTGCGAGCCCGTTGAAAATACTTAAGTTAAGCTACCGAACCGGCGACTTTGATGCGAAGGCTCACCGATATTAGAGCCGCTGTTTATTTGAAAGGAAATTAAATGTTTTACAAGGACGAACGGCTGGCGCTGTTCATTGATGGATCTAATCTATACGCGGCGGCAAAATCGCTAGGCTTTGACATAGATTATAAACTTTTGCGCACCGAATTTATGCGCCGCGGCAAATTGCTGCGCGCGTTTTATTACACGGCATTGCTGGATAATGAAGAATATTCACCAATTCGCCCGTTGGTCGACTGGCTGAATTATAACGGTTTTACCATGATCACAAAAACCGCCAAAGAATTCACCGACAGCCAAGGCCGTCGCAAGGTCAAGGGCAATATGGACATCGAATTGACCGTGAATGCAATGGAACTGGCACCGCATGTCGATCACATCGTTTTGTTCTCGGGGGATGGAGATTTTCGGCCCTTGGTTGAAAGCCTGCAGCGCCAAGGGGTACGCGTGTCCGTTGTGTCGACGGTTCGCAGCCAACCTCCGATGATTGCCGATGAACTTCGCCGCCAGGCGGATAACTTTATCGAGCTGGAAGGTCTCAGGGATGTGTTAGGTCGGCCTGTGCGCGAAGACGATAGCACAGACGAAATTTACAACCCTGAATAACCCTTATTTCTGGACGTTTGGATCAATCGGGCCGCGCCAGCGGTCCACCATCTGCGCCAATTCCAACGTCGAAACAGGCTTTTGCAACTGCGCGTCAACCCCTTGCAAGACCGTCGCAACGGGTGATGCGATGCGGCCAACAGCAATCAACGCCATTTGAGTTTCGTGGCGCTCCGATTGAAGCGCGCGTATCTCGGCGATCACACTCTGGCTGCTCGCCTCGATAAGCACCGCATCAATGAGGATCAGATCAAAGGGTTTACCGCGCAAGACCAGCAAAGCATCTTGAAAATGTGCAGCTTCGGCAACCACGCAACCCAATTTTTCAAGCCGGTGTTTCAAAATCAGCCTGCTCACCTCATTTTGATCAATCAATAAAATTTGTGTTTGTACCGGCCCCTGAGTCGGGGTGATAGCTTTGATTTTTTGTAACCCTGACTGGGTGCGTGACAACTGCGCGGCATGCATCTCAGAGAAGGCGCGCCATACCTCTGAGGGCAACATGGGACGGCGCGCAAGAACGCGACGCCCTGAAAATATCTTTTTAAAATCAGGATGTGCGCGGGAGGCAAACGTTACCACAGGCAGATCTGTATCATGCATAGATATATCATGAAACAACTGATCTTTTTGCAAATCCCCTAACCCAGAATTTGTAATCACAATAAAAGCCTGTGACGCGCTAGTTTTAAGAAATTCGAGCAACGCGCCCGGCTGGTCAAAACTGTGCCAAATGGCGCCTGTTGCCCGCACATAGCGCTCAAATGCCCTTGGCGGTTTCCCCGGTTGGTGCAAACAAAGCACCTGTTCAGACTCCAAGCGTGGAATATTCACTGACCCTTCCGGATTGACCACCGGCAGCGTAATTTCAAACGTTGCTCCACTGCCCTTCATGCTGTCAACTTTTATCGTCCCGTTCATTTTACTGACCAGTTGGTAAACGACAGACAGCCCCAACCCGGTTCCGCCAAAATCCAACCCTGCGCCGCTTTCCACTTGCAGAAACGGCTCGAAAATATCTTCGATGATTTTTCACATCAATGCCAATGCCGTTATCCGACACAACAATTAGCAAATGATCCTTTTCATCTCGGGTTAAACATAACGAAACCGCCCCGGTCTTGCCCGCTAGGCTCGGTGTCGAAAATTTGATCGCATTGGTAAGTAAATTCAGAATAATTTGCCGCAAACGGCCAGGATCAACGTCAATGCTCTGGAGCAATTGAGGATCAAAATTCAATGAAAATTCAACGTTGCGAGATTGCGCAAAGGGCAGTATTCCCTCAACAATATTTTCAAATAGCTCTAAAAGAGCCGTCGGTTCAAGATTTAACGCAACCCGGCCCGCTTCAACTTTTGAACTGTCTAGAATTTCATCGACTAGCCGCAACAGCACCGCAGAGCTATCACGCATAACTTTGATCAACCGCGCTTGCTCATGATCAAGTTGTTTCGCTTCAAATAACTCTAAGACGCCCATGATCCCATTCATCGGGGTACGGATTTCATGGCTCATATTTGCAAGGAACCTCGTTTTCGCAAGATTTGCGGCCGAAGCCTTCTTATTGGCCTCGTAAAGATATCGGCTGTAGGATTTACTGATCTTACCGACGGCAGAATATTGAATAATCAAAATAATAAAAACCGACAGCACCGCCAATAGGTTCACATAGCGCAGGGCCAACGGGTCAGACACGACCATTATGCCCAGAAGATCATCTTCCAGCCCCCAACGGATGATCCACGCCATTATGCTGATCAGAACAAAAAATATAATATAAGCGCGTTCTTTCTGTACCGAAAAAACTAAGAATGCCCTACCGGCAAAGCCGGTATAGAGAATGGCAGCGCTACTGTTCTTACTTACGAGTAAAATCCCGATCGTGACCGCAATCCAAGTAAACCCAACCCAGAGCAATCGCACCAAGAGATGAAAGCGCGTATTCAAAAAGACAACGGTAAGTAGTGATGCACATATCGTGATTGCCGCGGGAATATAAAAACTTAATTGCTGCAAAAAAAACCATTGCAGCCGACATGATCGATAAAACAAAGGTGACCCATGCGGATATTCGAATAATCTCAAACCGCCTTGCCTGGGTTAATTCTTCTATCTTCAAATCAATTTCTAAGGCATTCGCCATTTTAAATACTCAAAGTCAAAAAATCTTTAAAAAATAATTCCAGCCCGTATATCACAGTTGCACAAACATGCAAAATTTTCAGCCATCGCCGTGGCCGGTGAAATTAAATATTTACGCTGCGCTTCAGCTTAATTACTCTATGTCCAACGATAAAAAGATTTCTTTGGAAAAGGGATAGAGCGGTAATGCCGTTAAAGGATCTGACTTTATATCTCGCGGCACCCCGTGGATTTTGTGCCGGCGTGGATCGGGCAATTCAAATTGTTGAGCTTGCTTTGGGAAAATGGGGGGCACCAGTCTATGTGCGCCACGAAATCGTGCACAATAAATTTGTAGTCGATGGATTGCGCGAAAAAGGCGCCATTTTTGTAGAAGAATTAAATGAGTGCCCGGATGATCGACCGGTTATTTTTTCCGCCCATGGCGTGCCAAAGGCAGTGCCAGCAGAGGCTGCAAAGCGTGAAATGATCTATGTCGATGCCACCTGCCCTTTGGTGAGTAAAGTGCATATTGAGGCCGAGCGTCATCACGCGGCGGGTTTGCAAATGGTCATGATCGGCCATGAAGGGCATCCCGAAACGGTCGGGACAATGGGCCAATTGCCTGAGGGAGATGTCCTTTTGGTAGAAACCTCCGAAGATGTGGCCAAGCTAAACATCCGAGACCCCGAAAAATTGGCATTTGTCACGCAAACAACTCTTTCTATTGACGATACGGCGGATATTGTTGCTGCCCTGAAACTGCGGTTTCCATCCATTGTAGGCCCCCATAAAGAAGATATTTGCTATGCTACAACCAACCGTCAAATTGCGGTCAAAGAAATCGCGCCTTTGGTGGATGCATTACTGGTGGTCGGAGCGCCTAATTCCTCCAATTCAAAACGCTTGGTCGAGGTAGCCTCGAAAGCCGGCTGCACTTACGCGCAGCTCGTTCAGCGCGACACCGAGATTGACTGGCGCGCTTTGGAGGGCATTCAATCGGTAGGGCTTACGGCCGGGGCATCTGCACCCGAGGTTTTGGTCAATGAAATCATTGAGGCGTTTCGTGCGCGCTACAAGGTGACGATTGAGCATGTTGAAACCGCGCAAGAAAACGTAAATTTCAAAGTTCCTCGCGTGTTGCGCGAAGCCGCCTTATGAGCGCTATTCAGAATGCTCAAAATAGGGGGCTTCGAAAAACTGCCCCCGCTAGTTTTATGCCGATGGCCGAGGCCAAAGCCCGAGCTCTTCACAAATGGTAAGCATCCCGCGCTCAGCGTTGATTTTGGGCCTGGCGGGCCTGCTGCCATTTTTCTGGGGCGTGGCAACGCTTTATTCTGATGCTTTAAGCCTCTGGACCTTGCGCACAATTGGTCCGCGGTTCAACGGCCCTTATGTGCAAGTTTATTACGGGGCAATTATCCTGTCCTTCATGTCTGGCGTACTTTGGGGCTTCGCGACAAAAACATCCGGCCGACAGGCCACAATTGGCTATATATTATCTGTTTTACCCGCCTTGTGGGCGTTTTTTATGACTGGCAATGGTCCGACCTCGGCCTCAATACACCTAATGACTGGATTTGCTGGCCTGCTGCTTTTGGATTGGTTTTTTTGGGCCCAATCTTTGGCACCGCCATGGTGGATGCGCTTGCGGGTGTTACTGACGGCTTTGGTGCTTGGCTGTTTGGGCTTAGGGGGTTTGTAATGGCAGCCGATCAGGAAACCATCGCTGTTTATGATGGCAAAAGGCAAGATTACGCCGCGTTGAAACCGGATCCTCAGCAGGATAAAGCAATGCGTGATTTTTCAGCTCAACTCCCTCCCGGAGCACGGGTTTTGGATTATGGTTGCGGGCCCGGCGCCTTTGCTCGCGCCTTTGCAGATCAAGGCTTTGAAGTTGAGGCTTTTGATGCTTCAAAAGAGATGGTCGCACTGACCCAAGCCGATCCAAGAGTAAAGGCATGGCAGGCGCGTTTTGAAGAGTTTCAAGCGCTGCATCGCTATGATGGGGTTTGGGCCAGTTTCTCTTTGTTGCACGCCCCTCGTGAACAAATGCCAGATTTGTTAATGGCTATTCAACATGCGCTTAAACCCAAGGGCTGTTTAACGCTGACCTTGAAACTGGGTAGCGGATCGCGGCGCGATAGCCTAGGGCGGCTCTATACCTATTACAGCCTGCCAGAGCTGCGCATCTTGCTGACAGAGGCAAAATTTGACTGGCTGAACCATATAGAGGGAAAAAGTATTGGGCTGGATGGCACCCAATCAGATTGGGCAATTGTCCATACGCGCGTTTTCGATGACTGAGCTTTTTGCCTATACCGATGGCGCCTGTTCGGGCAATCCGGGCCCCGGTGGATGGGGTGTTTTGTTGCAAGCGATCCAAGCCAGTAAAATCGTTAAAGAGCGCGAATTAAGCGGTGGCGATGGTGCAACAACCAATAA
>ERZ802824.1957-NODE-1957-length-10706-cov-16.0554_pt1 | contig 10706 bp, 10 predicted proteins | sample MGYA00345650_ERZ802824 | MGnify/ENA primary metagenome ERZ802824 (study PRJEB30503, sample SAMEA104212361) | marine metagenome | biome: Westerlies Biome; feature: [SRF] surface water layer (ENVO:00010504) within the epipelagic zone...; material: water... | reverse complement strand
GTGCATCAACAAGTATTTGAGGTTTCCATTCGTTTATTAATGAAACACGACCTTGAGTTTCGGGTTGTGTCAGATAAATCCAATCTCTATTTAAATCAAAATAATAATGATTTGTTCTCCCATAAGGCCAATCTCCTGTGTGAATCAATGATTGATCATCATAATTGGGGGCAGTTCCTCTATATTGTTCAAGATTCTTTGCAAATCTAGCTCTACCATCAGGGTTCATAACAGGATCGACGATAATGACCATCTCATCAAGCAATTCTAAAATATCATCGTCTTTGCTAGCTATTAGATGATAGATAACACCTAAAGCTGCATCAGCACCCGAAGTTTCATTTCCATGAATAGAGTAGGCCATCCAGGCTACAGCTGGAAGTTCATTAATTAATGTTTTTGCCTTTCTATCATTTGTAACTCTTGCATCAGCAAGTTGAGAGATTTTATCTTTTATTGAATTAAGATTTTTTAGATTTTCAGGAGAAGAAATGAATACTGCATGTAAAGGTCTATTTTCATGGGATCTTGCATATTCAATTACCTTTAATCTATCAGATTGATTTGCCCATGATTTTAACGCAGATGTAATCTGTTCTGGTGTAGCTACACGTGTTGCATAATCAAAATCTAAGAATTCATTTGGGTGATCAATGGAATCAATATAGTTATCATCAAGAATAACTTCTTTATACAGATCTTTTGATAAAGATGTTGGTTCCATTAATGGACCAGCATTAATATTAAAAGCAAAAATTAAAATAAATAAGACGTATTTATGCATGAAATTCCCCCTTAAAGATATAAATAATTCTTAGAAATCATATAATAAAAATAACCAATAATGGAGATAATATGAAAAATTTAGTAATAGTTTCATTTCCGGCAAAAAAAGGCATGATGAATGATCTTAAAGAAATGTTAAAAGCTGCTTTACCAGATACTAGATCATTTGACGGATGTATATCAGTTGATACTTATATTGAAGAGTCATCTAATACAGTACATTTAATTGAAGACTGGGAAACTTTAGATCATCAAGCGGATTATTTAAAATGGAGAGTAGAAACTGGTCTATTAGATGTTTTAGAACCCTTGTTGAAAGAAGGGGCTGCTAGTTTAAAAGCAAGAATTTGTGGAGCTCCTCAGAGTGACATATAAATTAAAAATTCTAACTTTATTAATATCATGTAATATTTTTGCTGATTATCAAATTACTGTATTGGCAACCAATATTTCAAACTATGGAGGCTTTGGTGAATGGAGTTTTTCAGCACTATATGAAAGCGATAAAGAATCTATTTTGTTTGATACAGGATTTCATGAGGATACTGTTTTACATAATGCCAAAATATTAGGAAAAGACCTATCAAAAGTTAATAAAGTTGTTCTTAGTCATTTTCACAGTGATCATACAGGAGGATTAATTAAATTAAGGCAGACTTATAAAAACATTAATAAGAAAGCTTTTTCAGAAGTTTATGTTGCAAGAGGTTTTTTTGATCAAAGATTTTATAAGGATGGGTCAAAAGAAGGTCCAGGTAATTTTAAAGATTCATCAAAATTCAAACAAAAAGCAGAAGAAGAGGGCATTAGATTTATAATCTTAGATGATGATAAGATGATTTCAGAGAATCTATATGTAACTGGAACTGTAGAAAGGACTGTTGAAAAATATAATGGGCCAATGGGTTTCTTTCTTGATGAACAATTGACGATACCAGATATTATAAAAGACGATCAATCAGTTGGGATGCTAACTGATAAAGGATGGATTATGATGTCTGGATGCGGTCATTCTGGAATCATAAATACAGCTAAAAAGCTTCAATCAATAAAGAATGTTCCAGTCTATGGAGCAATAGGTGGATTTCATTTATTTAAGTCTGATAATGAAATAATTTCTAAAACAGCTAATTGGTTAGGGGAGAATGGTTTAACAAAGTTCATGGGTGGACATTGCACTGGTATTTATGCAGCTGAAACAATAGCAGAGATTATAGGAATACCTAGAGAAAATCTTTCTCATACAGCAATAGGGAGTGTATTAACAAAAGATCTTATTATTATAAAAAGTTCTGTAGAATAATGGAATAAATAACAATCTGGTCACACATAGGTTCGCATAATATATATTATGTTCAATAATTTATACTGAAAACCAGCTATGTTTACCAAATTGGTTTGGTTTAACTTTTTCTCCTGTATCTACATAATATTTAAAGCCTTTAAGGACATGGTTTATATAGGATTGAATCATATGTCTTATATATAAATTCCATATAAGCCACTTAATAAACGGGTTTTTATATTGAATGTCAGGATAGATCTTTACTTTTAATGATGATTTGTAATCATCTCCAGTTATAATCCAATTAACTGTTGACTGTCTTTTGGAGCCCCCAATAGTTAAATCATATCCATTTTCAGTCCAGTTATAGAAATTTCTTGTATATCTCACACCGTTAAGATATATCAACTCATCAATTGATTCATTTCCTGGCCAAGTAATAGCTATATTTGATTTACAAAATGGATGAAAATCCTCTAAGCAACCTGGTTTTTTTATCGCTTCTTCTATAGTTTTTTTTGGTTTATTAAAATTAGCTTTGGCTTCAACAAAGTACATCTGTTTATAATAATTCCTATTTTTAAAAATCATATAGTTTTTGTAATAAATTTAAATATATAATCAAAAAATGATAAATCAAGTTGAGAGTTTCATCCCTTGTTCATAGGAGCCAATAAAAAAACTATTACCGTTTTTTCAAAGAAGATGGCTTATTACGATGAAGGTAATGGTGATCCGATTATATTTATACATGGTAATCCAAGTTCATCATATTTATGGAGAAACATAGCCCCAAATTTTTTTCAATCCAATAGAGTTATTGTTCCAGATCTAATTGGCATGGGTGATTCAGAAAAATTAGACGGAATAGACAATAAAGATTATAGCTTTAATGGTCATTATAATTTTTTAAATGAATTCCTTACATCCATATCAATTGGAAATGACATACATCTTGTAATTCATGACTGGGGATGTGGATTAGGCCTTAAATATGCAAGATTAAATTCAACTATTATTAAATCTATAACTTTTATGGAGGGCGTAACGGTTCCTTTAAGTTGGAATGAATGGCCTGATTCTGGAACAAAAATTTTTAAATTGTTCAGATCAGATGCTGGTGAAGAACTAATATTAGATAAAAATTTTTTTGTTGAAAGAATACTTCTAAATGATCCCTTAGAGCCCATGACAGAAGAAACAAAAATTGAATATATGAGGCCATTCATAGAAAAAGGTGAAGGTAGACGCCCTACTCTTTCTTTTCCTAGAAATATACCACTTGATAACGAGCCAAATGATACTTATGAAGAGATAAAACTTAATGAGGAATTTCATTCTTCATCTAAAATACCAAAATTATTTATAAATGCAGATCCTGGATTTTTATTAGTTGGAGAACAAAGAAAAAGAGTTAGACAATGGCAAAATCTTTTTGAGGTTACGGTTAAAGGCAATCATTTTATTCAAGAAGATTCACCAAAAGAAATCACGAGACATATAAAAGAATTTATAAATAAGAAAGTTAATACTCCCTTATTTTAATGATAATTTTATAATGGTTTATTATGATTAATGGTAAAGGTATTGTTATCTATTACCTTATAGTCTTTAGACTTAATAGTACTAACATAGACAAACTTTGTATCAATATGGCTTGAGTGAATTGTTAACTGTACAAAACCCTTACCAGAACCATTTGTATATTTAAGATTTTTATTTGATTTAACAAAGTCATTATCTATATCATCAGTTATTGAACCAAATGTATCGATCGTATTTGGTGAAGATATCGAAGGTGTAGCTATCTCTACACCAAGAAAATTATTATTGTTAAATAAATTTGATAACCATGAATTATGAGTATCGCCTGTTAGAATAATATTTGATTGTGATTTAGATAATATTTCAAATAACTTATCTCTTTCATTTGGATAACCATCCCATGAATCAGTATTAAAAGGAATCTCCAAGCCACCAAGTTTTAAATACTTACGAATATATTCTGGTAAGGATTTATTATCCAATTTAGAAAATATATCCGGTAAAACAGTTGGTGAAATAAGAACCTGTTGTCCAATAATGGACCAGTTAAATTCACTACTAATATTTTTATCCAGCCAATCAAATTGTTCTTTCCCTACAAGATTCCTATTTTTAATTAGATCTTTTTTGTACTTTATTTTATTAAAACCATTTTCAGTAAAATAGCTTTCCATATCTAATTGTTTATCTCTATATATAGATCTTGTATCTAACATAAATAATTGAAATAAAGATCCGATTTCAAATTTTCTCCATATTTTTAATTTAGAATCAGTTTCTCTAATAGGCATCCATTCATAATATGCTTTTATCGCATTTGCTTTTCTTGAAGCAAAATAACCCTCATCATATGAGTGATTTTCAGCTCCATTTTTCCATGAATCATTAGTAAATTCATGATCATCCCAGACTGCAATCATTGGTTTTGATGCATGTAATAATTGAAGATCATGGTCTGTCTTATATAACGCATGGCGTTTTCTATAATCTTCTAAGCTGAGGATTTCATTGATAGGATCAACTTGCCTATTAAGTTTTGCTGCATCTTCTGTAGCATAGCCCCCCGCTCCATATTCATATAAATAATCACCTAAGTGTAAAACTAGATCAATATCATCATTTAGTGCTATCTCACGATATGCATTGAAAAAACCAGCTGGATAATTAGAGCAACTGCAAAATGCTAAATTAAATTTAACTGGGTTTAAAATGGGTAAAGTCTTGGTTTTTCCAATCGGAGAAAGGTTATTATTTACAATAAAACGATAATAGATTTCTTTTGCATTATATTTTGAAGGGATTTTTACATCTACCTTTAGTGTAAAATCATTATGAGCATAGGACTTTGTAATCCCTGAAGTAATTATGTTTGAGAAATCTTTTTTATTTGATACCTGCCATTCAGCGTTTATTTTTTTATTAGTATTTTTTGTAATTTTAGACCAAATTACAACTCTATCATGAGTAGGATCACCGCTGGCAACACCATGGTTAAATAATACTTTTTCATCACTTTCTTCCGCTAAAACTCTTATATTTAACACAGGAATTAAAAGGCTAAAAAATTTAAAAAAAGATCTTCTCTTCATAAGAAGAAATATATCAGTCTAGTGTGAACTGCATGTGAATTATTTTAAAACAGTTAATTACAGATAAGTACTATTTTCTTGGGAGCATTCCTTTAACTCTTTGCAACGTTATTTCAGCACCAGCTCTTCTATGTTTTGATAGTTCTTGATACCCAGTGTCATTCCACCAATTATCAGCATCATCTTCAGATGGAAAAGAAAACAGTATGACTCTATCAAATTGACTAGGTTTATTTCCTTCCAAGCACACTGGTGAGTCGTCAAAGGTAACAAATGATCCATTATGTTTTTTTAGAAAAGGAAAAAAACCTTTTTCATATATTTTATATTCCTCTGCATCATTAATCTTTAAATTTACTATCATATATACTGTTATATCACTCATACTTAATTTCCTTATTTATTTCAAACTAATAATAAAATCATACACTGCATTGGCGCATGATTTAGGATTTTCTATTACATTAAAATGAGCAGATTCTGGTATTAGGCAAAATCTACTAAATTTTGATCCAACTTTTGTTTGTATCATCTTATAAGTATTTTTATCAGTAATGAACTGGCTTTGGCAAGCAACTCCTGAGGATTGATGAATAGCGCCTGGATAAATATCCTCTATCTCATTTTTATATAAATTATATTTACCAAAATATGGTTGATCTGAAATGAGAACTCCATTTGGAGCTTCCTTAAATTCATCTTCACCTTGGAATTGCATGATAGGTATATTTATATCTTTGAATTTATTTCTATTCTCAACCTCGAAGCTCAAACCACCTTGCATCAAAGACTGTTTAAACTTATTGAAGTAGCTTTTATAAGCAACTTGAGATGTAAGTTTTAAATGGGTATATCTATCAAACAAATGAGTGCCCTTCTTAGCTTTTCTAGCCTTACTAACAAAACCTTGAGAAAGAAGTTGTATGGGTCTATTTAAAAAGATAACAGCAAATAGAAGAAGTCTTAATTGATGATATGAAGACATGATGCTATGAGGAGGACCTACAAGTACTTTTGGTGCTAGTTTTCTCCATTGTGGCTCATAATGATTCCAAACTTGAGAACCTCTTGAATAAGATAAAACTTTATCTGGGCTAACCATGCAAAGATTTTCAAGTATGACAGCTCCCCTGTCATGTCCTACTAAATGAGCCGCATCTATATCCATTTCATTCATCAATAATTTTATAGTTTTAGACTGATTTACATGACTATACTTCGGATCTACTTTTAATTTAGAAAAATCTATTATTTTCTTGCTAGTTAAACTTTCTCCATTTGATATTGCTAATGAATTTGAAACATCAATATTAAAATGATCTTCATAATATGGCATATTAAATATTATTATTCTCAGTGAATTATCGATTGTATTTAGACAATCTGCCATCCAGGACATAGACTTAAGCGGGTCTGTAGGTATTCCTCCAATTAATATTAGAGTTTTTTCCTTAACAGCATCTTTATTTCCAATTTCCCATACTGAGTGATCTTCATTGTTAATAGTAACAAAATATTTCCTAAAATTTGAAAGCTCTATTAAGGGTTTATAAAAGAGCTTTTCTCTTAAAAATATTCTTAAATAAACATAAGAGTCGATGAATATAAAAATAAAATATGTGAATCCTTTTAGAAAAAAATCCACCATTTAATTATCATTTTTTGGAAAGCCTAAATCTACTTTACTATCAGCTGGATTAGGCCATCTTGAAGTAATTGATTTGGTTTTTGTATAAAACTCTATTGAAGAGTTCCCAAAAGCCTTGGTTTCTGAAAAACCGCTATCTTTCCAACCGCCAAAACTGTGTGAGTATGTAGGAAGAGGAATTGGAACATTGATACCAACTGATCCAGCTTGAACTTCGTTAGCCCATTTTTGAGCAACTCCGCCATCACGAGTAAATAAAGCAGCTCCATTACCAAGCTTATGACCATCGGTGATATCCATCGCTTCTTCATATGATTTAGCTCTAACAAAACATAAAACAGGACCAAATATCTCGTTTTCGTAAACAGACATCCCAGGTTTTACATGATCAATTAGAGTAGCACCAACAAAAGAGCCCTCCTCCTTATCAGACAAAGGTCTTCCGTCAACAACTAAAGTTGCCCCGTCAGGTTCTGCTGAATCTATGAACGCATATATACGATCTTTATTTTCTTGAGATATAACTGGGCCTAGTTGCGTATCAGGATTATCTGTTTTACCCATTATAAGACTGGGCATTCTTTCTTTTATTTTATCTACTAATTCATCAGCAATATCACCCACAGCAACAACAACAGAAACGGCCATACATCTTTGTCCAGCTGCTCCAAAGCTTGCTGAAACAGCTGCATCAGCAGCCATATTAAGGTCAGCATCTGGTAGGACAATCATATGATTCTTACCTCCTCCAAGAGCTTGCACTTTGGTATTATTCTCTACTCCTAAGATTTTTAAATTTTTTGCAACAGGCGTACTTCCTATAAACGCTAAACCGGCTACTTTTTCATGACAAACTAATTGCTCAACAATATCCTTGCCGCCATTTAAGACGTTATAACAACCATCTGGGAAACCAGATTCTTTAAATATATCTGCATACAATCTTGATATTGATGGAACCTTTTCACTGGGTTTAGCAATAAATGTATTACCAGTTACTATAGCCATAGAGGCATGAAGTATAGGTATCAATATTGGAAAATTAAATGGTCCACAACCAACAACGACTCCAATTGGATACCTAACATCTGTTATATCTATTCCTCCTGCAACATTAGGACTCATAATAGATGGATAAAAATGTTGAACACCAGCAGTATGAGTAAGTGCTTGAATAGCTCTGTCTAATTCTGCCTCAGCATCAGGCCGTGTTTTACCAGCCTCACTTACACAAATATTAATGATTTCGTCAGATCTATTAATAATTCCTTGTCTTAATTTTAATATTAATTCAGCTCTATAACTTAAACCTGTTTTAGACCAAGTTTTAAACTGTTTAGCTGCTGCATTAATGGCATTATTAGCACTATCCTTGGTAGCATATAGAACTTCACCTATATCAGTCCCGTATGATGGATTTATAATAGCTATTGACTCGTTAGACTCATAACATTCCTTGCCATTTATATAATTTGTTACTTGATACATATTGAATTCCTAACAGTATAATTTGTTATATTTATATTGACTATCCTAACCACTTGACTAAACTTAATCAATAAAATTTATGTATATATATATTAAATGCATTTCGATATAGCAATAATTGGTTATGGCCCTGTTGGAGCAGTAGCTGCTAATATGTTTGGAGCTAGCGGTCATAATGTTGTTGTTGTTGAACCAAAAAAAGATATATGGGATATACCTCGAGCTGTTGCTCTTGATGGGCAAACTCAAAGAATTTTTCAGTCAATGGGAATTATTAATGATATCGCCAGAACTTCATTCGAAGGACTTAAATTTATAAATAAAAGAGGTAAAGAGATCGTTTATGTTGACTTTTCAAACAATCCTCAACCCAATGGATACTATGAAACTGTTGGATTTAGTCAACCTAATCTTGAAAAAGATTTGAGATCTATAGCGTCAAAATATAAAAATATAACTTTTAAATTAGGTGAGTCCCTTTCAGAACTATCCTCAGAAGTTAATAATAATTATTTAACTGTAACTAATGTAGACACATGTGAAGAAGAGAAAATTTCATCAACTTATGTATTAGCATGTGATGGTGCTAATAGTTTTGTAAGACAAAAGCTTAATATAAAATCCTTTGATTATAAATGTGATCAAGATTGGATTGTTGTGGATTATGAAATAGATCTAAAATATAAAATTTTAGCAGGCCCTATGCATATATGTGACTATCATAGACCTACCACTCTTGCTCACATTTCAGGACAACATATTAGATGGGAATTTAAATACAATGAAGACGATGATGTTAATCAAATAGAAAAGCATAGCTCAATTCGTTCAATGATGAAAAAGCATGCATGGCGACTAAATCCTGATATTGATATCAATACTGGCAATATACTTAGAGCTAGTAAATATACTTTTCATGGGCTTGTTGCAGAAACCTTTAAGTCAAATAATTGTTTTTTTGTTGGAGACTCAGCCCATCAAATGCCCCCCTTTCTTGGTCAAGGCTTGTGTCAAGGAATAAAGGATGTCTATAACCTTCATTGGAAGTTAGATGGTGTGATTAGAGGTAAGTATGCTGACAGGGTATTAGAAACATATTCTGATGAGCGAATATCAATTGTTAAATTAGTTACTGAAACTGCTATCAAACATGGCGGGGTTATTGGAACTCAGAATAAATATATAGCTTTAATTAGAGATACATTGCTTAATGTGGCTAGAATTTTTCCAAAATTATTAAGCTTTTTTGATTTTTATCACCCTTGGCAAATTACTAATGGGTTGATAGATAAGTCCTTATATCCCAACAAAGCAAATGGGATTGTTATATCCCAACCGAATTTAGATTTTAAAGTAGATAATAAATCGTTTGATCAATACATTGGTTATAACTTCGCATTAATAGTGTTTGATCAAAATGAAAAATTACTTAATGATATTAAAGCCCTAGAAAGCTCAAAAATATTTGAAGATAATATTTATTTAATAAATAAAGATAGTCCATTTAATGAAGATAGTAATTTTATAAAGTGGAAAAGAGATAATAAAATTTCAGCAGTTATAATACGACCAGACAGGCATGTATATGGATGTTGCGATAATGAATCAATGATTACAAAAGTTGATGAATTAAATAAAAAATTAATAAGTGAGCTAACATGAACAAAGTATCTAAATTAAAAACAATTAAAAGTAATAAAACAAAAGGCAGACAGAATGTTGAGAAGAAATTAATTGAATCAGCTGCAGTGCTTGTTGGTTCTATAGGACCAAATCAATTAACTATTAGAGATATAGCAGATCATGCAGGAGTAAATCATGCTCAAATACACCACTATTTTGGTGGTAAAGATGGACTTCTTACAGCTACATATAAGTTACTTGCTTTTGAGCATATAGAGCAATTACAAAGAAGAAATGTTTCGGTTGATAATTTAATTAGAGAGCCTCTAGGAGATATCACAAACAATTACTTTAAAGCAATCATCAGAGCAGTGCTAGACAACCGCATGGACTTAGTTAGAGTGCAGGTTGATTCAAATCTATCTATGTCTAAAAAAACCCTAGATCAGTTAGTTAAGTTGAAAAATGAAAAAAAACCGACAGCTGAGATGAAAGCCGCAATTGCAATAGTAATGGTTGTAGAATTTGGCCTTGCATCAATGAAGCCATATATTATGGAAGTTTTGGATATCAATGAAAAAGAAATGAAAAAATTCATGGATTTTTTCTTTAAAGCAAGACAATCGGGTTTAAATGAAGTTTTATAATTATTTACTATTATTTTTTACTCTGTCTATATATAGTCAACCCAATGTAATAATAATCCTCACTGATGATCTTGGTTGGGGAGATGTTTCATATC
>ERZ802824.1951-NODE-1951-length-10739-cov-13.8969_pt1 | contig 10739 bp, 6 predicted proteins | sample MGYA00345650_ERZ802824 | MGnify/ENA primary metagenome ERZ802824 (study PRJEB30503, sample SAMEA104212361) | marine metagenome | biome: Westerlies Biome; feature: [SRF] surface water layer (ENVO:00010504) within the epipelagic zone...; material: water... | reverse complement strand
GGCGATTCATAACAAAACCATTCACCTGAACAAAAACTGAGAAATTGATCGGCACCCATCACTGAAACAGAATGACTCTGTTCATTACATAATTGCGTGGCTACTGAAATCTTATACCCGTGCGTGCTGGCGGATATACATTTTTATGAAAACTATCTCTACATGCAGAAATCCTGTTTCTTTCGCAATCATGTTGACTGTCTACGCGCGTCGCTGCTCAATTTTTGTGCGACAGAAAAACGTAATTCAGTGTGTGCCCACCACAGGGTCACTAAAAAAGCAGCCACGGCTTTTTTTTGATGGGAAGAAAACTCTGGCCGGGAGTTTTAAAAAATTCTCCCGGCCAGAAATGAACGAGACAGCTTCTTCTGTGATTTCATGCTAGCTATCGCCGAAAGAAAACGCTCCGCAGCCATTCATTTTTCCGTCGCTCCAGTTCGATGAGTTTTGCAAAGGGTCGAAAACGACGTGTCGCAACAGATTGACTTTGTTGAGAATAACGAGCTGCTGAAGCCTCTCCACTTGAGGCGAGAAACATTGTTGCCATGATGATGGCAATGAGAAACGCACGGCGCATGAAATACTCCTGACTGGGGTCTTATGGTTTGGGTTGTCCTTTTCGCTTACGTGAACAATCGGTATTAGGAAAGCACGTCGGTCAGGAAGAATTAACATCCTTCTTTAACCCGTACAACTGATACACGCCAATGGGTGCAATGATGGTCTGAAACAGATCAATGGGTCAAAAACCATGCTCACTATTTATGAATCACCTGACCAGCCAAGCATTTTCATCAGCAGCGGCTTAAGGGGAGCAGCGGCAGGGCCCAGACCATGGCCTCCATCGATAACCTTGATATGAGTCACTCCACTCTGCGGATAGTCATACATAAGGAGCTTCTCTCCGCAGGGCTTTCCTTCATTGTCGGGTCTTTGATCTCCACGATATCCTTGAACAGTTGCCCACACGTATGCTGTGTCCTGAGCCGACAGATGGATACCACCAGGCCCCCGTCCTCCGTAGTAGGGCACAACAGAATCTGCAGACCCATGAATCGTTATGATGCGACGCTTTCCTGATGGCTCGACTGGCTGATCATAGTTGCTTGTTGTCTCATCTGTCCGTTTCCAAAATTGTTCATCGTGGTATTGACTGACTGTCATTGATGACACAAATGCAAGTGCATTTTGAATACTGTATGTATCGTCTAATTCGATAAGAAGCCGGTACACCATGCCAGCGCCATTTGAGGATCCAATAAGTGAGACCTTGGAATCGTCTGCTTGTGGATAATGACTGGTAACATCTCGGAGTATCATTTCTACAAATTCTACATCCGGAGCCTTTGATCGCTCTTTTGTAATGTTCCAACTCTTCTCATATCCCTGTGCTGAAACAAGAATATGATTCGGTAGTGTTCGGTCCCAATTACGAATCATGGGTTCTGCAGATCCACCATTTCCATGAAACAGTATTGTGATTGGCCATGACTGTAAGTCATTCTTTGGAGAGCGCACAACGTATTCTCTTTCAAAACCATTCGGCTGCTGCGACCATGACTGCCGAATAGTAAACCGACGAACGTTCGTGTTCTTGGAGTTGGCACGCCGTGGAGACCCTTCCGGTTGACGGCCACCCGCACGGTGCTCGTCAAAAGTCACTTTCCCGTCTCCGTTTGTATCAATACGATCAAACATTCGTCGGGGACCAGGAGGAACTTCTTCTCGCGTTAAAACACCATCCTTATTGATGTCCCACGACCCAAAATTTCCTGTTCCACGCGCCTCCGCCTGACCGTATGCAAACGATGGATCCAAAACAAAACAAGACAAAAGTGCATGCGTACAAAAAAATGGGATGCCAATTAACGCATTGTTGAATTTCATGCTACTCGATCTTTCGTGTCTTTCGTAAAAAGTATTTTTCCGAATTCAGTATACCGATTTACTGATCACGACCCGTGAGGAAGCCTGTTTTCTGTCAGCGACAGCCTCGTTGGAAAAAACAGGTTTTGTGTAAGAAAACTATTTGCTAAGCAATAGAGAGAGACATATAAATAGTCATATGCGAGTATTCGCAAGAGCAACCCGCTGATCGACTTTTCAAGTCCGCGATTATTTGATTGTATTTTCATTAATCGGCGATGCGGGAACCAAACGAAACATCGTCCTCATGGACTCGGCTATGGTTCCCAAAATCTTTTTTAAAACACTACATCCGTGGCAGATCGACCATAGGGACGACATCGGGTTCCAGTTTCGTCTTATACATTGCGCTTCATGGTCTGCCACAATAATTTTTCTGATATCGGCATGTGCTTGCGCAGAAAATATACGGCCGGACAAAAACAATTCTCAGCAAACAGCACTTACATTTAATCAACACATTCGACCAATACTGTCAGAGCATTGTTTTGCATGCCATGGTCCGGATGAGGCAAATCGTGAGGCAGGTCTTCGACTTGATCAGCCTGTTAGTGCAACTGCATTGCTTGATAGCGGAACACACGCCATCGTCCCTAACAAACCGACCGAAAGTGAAATCATTGCCCGGACCACATCAGACGATACTGATCTTGTCATGCCACCGCCATCGGCCAAGCTCGGCCAACTCTCGCCGAGTGATATCGCGATTCTAAAGCAGTGGATTACTGATGGAGCGACCTACGAACCTCACTGGGCATTCGTTGCTCCAGAGAAACCTGAACCAACTCCTCTAGCCAGTCATCCAATCGATGACATTGTCTCTCGTCACCTGAGTAAGCACGGTCTTCAGCTTCAACAGAAAGCGAGCCGTACAACTCTTCTGCGACGAGCAACTTTTGATCTCACTGGACTTCCGCCCACGGCAACAGAAGTTGAGTCTTTTCAAGCAAATTCCTCACCAGATGCATATAGGAAGTTACTCGATCGACTCCTTCAGAGCCCTCGTTATGGTGAAAGAATGGCATCTGACTGGCTCGATATTGCTCGCTACTCGGACAGCTATGGTTTTCAACGAGACACACCCCGACCAACGATGTGGCCTTGGCGAGATTGGGTTATCAAATCCTTTAATGACAATATTCCCTGGGACAATTTTGTACTCTGGCAATTAGCGGGTGACCTTCTCCCAGACGCAACTCAAGAACAGATGTTAGCGACCGCATTCAATCGGTTGCATCAACAGGAAAATGAGGGTGGGTCCGTTGCTGAGGAATATCGAGTCCGCTATGTAAACGACAGGGTGACTACGTTTGGAACAGCATTTCTAGGGCTCACACTTGAATGCTGTCGTTGCCATGATCATAAGTTTGATCCACTGTCTCAAAAAGACTTCTACTCTCTTTTTGCTTTTTTTGATGATATCGATGAGGCTGGCCTTTACTCTTTCTTTACACAAGCTACGCCAACACCAAAACTACAACTCACAGATAGCACCCTTCAAAAACAAATTGATCGTTTGACTCAAGAGATTCAGAAGAAACACCAAAGTCTTAAAAAGCTCAAGAAAGAGGTACGTGAAAAAATATATCTTTCGCTTTCTGATGACACTCCACTATCTCGCAACTATGGTTTGAATCATGACACGATACACGGGGAAATTGCACATTACTCTTTTGACAATCGATTAGAAAATGGCCGCTTCCCATCTTTGATATATAAGATAGCGAGTACTAAAACAAATAGCTCTGAACCCAAGCAGACTGAACAAAAAAAAGACTCGACAACAACGAATCATCAACAGAAATACGCTGCACAATCTCCAGCAGACAACGCGGTCGTTGACGGACATACTGGGCAAGCGATTCACCTGACTGGCGATCACCCAGTTACAACTCCGGTCGGCAACTTCAGTCGGAGTGATCCATTTTCGATATCGTGCTGGATCAAGATCCCCTCATCTTTTAACCGAGCCGTCATTTTCCATCGTTCAAAAGCTTGGACTGACGCGGGAAGCCGTGGCTACGAACTCATTATTGATCAAGATCACCTCCGCTGGTCATTAATCCATTTCTGGCCTGGTGATGCTGCAAGTATTCGGATGATTGAAAAAGCACCGACGAATAAATGGGTACATGTAGTTGTCTGCAGTAACGGAACAGGGCTGGCAAACGGACTGAGTATTTCTCTTGATGGCCACCAAGTAAAAACTGAAGTTGTTCAGGACAATCTCACGCGTACTATTTTGGGAGGTGGCGGGGATACGATTACAATCGGGGAACGAATGCGGGACCATGGCTTCAAGAATGGTTTCGTTGATGAATTCCGAGTCTTTGCGCGGGCACTTTCACCTTTGGAAATTCAGGAATGCTGTGAACCTGGCACGCTGGCAAATGCTATCCAATCAAAGACTAATTTTGATGCTCTCAGTGACTATCTGGCAGATATTGACATAGACGTTCTGACTCATCGCAAGCAGTTGCAGAATCTCTACAAAGATCGCAATAAACTCCTTGAAAAGAGTGCAGAAATTATGGTGATGCGGGAAAGCCTTCAACCCAAGCAAGCTTATGTCCTGACTCGAGGTGAATACGGCAAACGAGCTGAACCCGTTGAGCCAACTACTCCAAAAATTCTTCCTTCATTCCCTTCTGCATTTCCACGTAATCGTCTTGGTTTGGCCCGATGGCTTCTTGATCCTGACCATCCTCTCCTCGCTCGAGTGACCGTCAACCGTTTCTGGCAGGCACTTTTTGGTGAGGGACTCGTACGCAGTGCAGAAGACTTTGGTAGCCAGGCGATGCAGCCTGAATACCCGGAACTCCTTGACCTTCTTGCATGGAAATTTTCTCATCCAAAGGATCAAGGTGGGTTTTCCTGGGATGTCAAATCGCTCCTGCGATTCATTATGACTTCAGACACATACCAACAAAGAAGTCTCGCTGCGGGGAAGACAATGGCACATGATCCTGAGAATAGTTGGCTTGCTCGGGGCCCCCGACATCGCCTACCGGCCGAGATGATTCGCGATAGTGCGCTTTCAGTGAGCGGACTTTTGGATGAAACACTGGGAGGTCCTCCGGTGAGACCATACGATATTGCAGAATCATTTAAACCAGAAAAAATTGGCTCCGGTACGGCATTGTACCGTCGGAGTATTTACACCTATTGGCGAAGAAGCGGCCCAGCGCCTGTGCTGGAGACTTTTGATGTTCCAAATAGAGTTGTCTGTACAGTAAAGCGAGATACTACAAATACGCCCCTCCACGCCCTTGTTCTACTCAATGGCACACAGTTTGTTGAAGCATCCCGAGTGCTTGCCGAAAATGTCTTACGCCTGAATTCGAATGATCTGTCAGCGGCAATCAAGCAGGCATTTTATGTTCTAACGAGCCGTCATCCTGACAAAGATGAACAACGCATACTTATTCAAATGGTAGAAGACCAACACTCTTGGTATGAGATGCATCCTGAAAATACACAGGAACTTCTTTGTGTTGGAGAGAAATCAAAAAGCACAGATCTTAACGAGACTGATGTAGCCACTCTCGCTACTGTTATAAATGGTTTATTTGCACACGATGAAAGTGTGATGAAAAGATGAGCAATCCACCACTCGTTCCTTCATGTTCAATGAATCGACGAACCTTGCTCAACACATTTGGCATGGGTCTAGGCGGCTTTGCCTTAAATGAGATGCTGTGTAAGGAAGTGCAAGCCGTAAACGGAAACGGTGCCTTACAACATGTGCATCATGCACCCAAAGCAAAACGTGTCATTTACCTTTTTCAGGCCGGCGGACCTTCTCAACTTGATTTGTTTGATAACAAGCCAACGCTTGTCAAACGTACAGGTCAACAGCTTCCTGAAAGTGTACGTGGTGGACAACGGCTCACTGGCATGAGTGGAAATCAAAGTTCACTACCGCTGGTTGGATCACCCTTCACGTTTTCACAACATGGTGAGAGTGGAGCAACACTGAGTGAGCTATTACCACACACCGCAGCAATCGCTGATCGGCTGTGTTTCGTCAAAGCCATGTATACAGAAAGTATTAATCACGGACCTGGTGTTTGTTTCATGCAAAGTGGATCACAGATTCCTGGTCGGCCGAGTATCGGAGCATGGCTTGACTATGGACTCGGTAGTATCACCAATGAACTTCCATCATTTGTTGTTCTGATTACCAAGAAAAAAGGAGGTCAGCCCTTACAGAGCCATCTTTGGGGATCAGGTTTTCTACCATCACGACACCAAGCGGTACGATTCCGTTCTGGAAGTGACCCTGTACTCTACATAAATAATCCACCTGGAATCTCCTCCGACAATCGCCGACTTATGCTTGACGGCCTCCGCCGTTTACATGAGCATCAATTCAGTGGAACACCCGATAATGAAATTACAGAACGAATTGCCCACTATGAAATGGCATACCGAATGCAGGCGAGTGTTCCAGATGTTACTGATTTGAGTGATGAACCGAAGCATGTTCTTGAGCGTTACGGGTCCGACGCGACAGATGCTGGAAGTTTTGCAGCGAATTGTCTTCTTGCCAGAAGACTCGCTGAACGAGGTGTTCGCTTTATTCAGCTGTATCATCAGGGATGGGATCACCACGGCGGACTGCGAGGTGGCTTAAAGAAACAGTGTAAAGAAACTGATCAGCCTGCTGCTGCACTTGTTCAAGATCTTGCCGATCGTGGCATGCTTGATGATACGCTTGTGATATGGGGCGGTGAGTTTGGCCGAACCAACTACTGCCAAGGGTTGTATAAACCTGGCGCTGACTTTGGTCGTGACCACCACCCCCGTTGCTTCACCTCATGGATGGCCGGTGGCGGTATTCGACCCGGCATCAGTTGGGGAAAAACATGTGAATATGGCTACAATATTGATGGAGAAGGTGTTCACATACATGACTTTCATGCAACACTGCTCCACCTACTCGGCATCGATCATGAGCGACTTACTTATAAGTTCCAAGGTCGTCGCTATCGCCTTACCGATGTTCATGGTCATGTTGTGAAAGAGATTCTTGCATAGCCACCTAGACGTTTCAGAATCAGTCGCCAAGACCATGCTACTCCTTTCCTGATTTTTTGAATGAATCAATGAACGAGATATACAGGAAGCTACAAATATGTGCGAGTACATTACTCTGAATACTCGTCATCTGCTCTATTCCTTTTCAGACGATCCATGCCCTACCATCATTCGATGGTGTTCCAAAGTCATCAGGCAGTGTCAATAAAACCTGAATTATGACTACCCATTGTATTCGCTGTCAGAAGGTGTTCGGATAACCCTTCTACAACGTCAGGTTTCTATGATTCGCTTCTTGATTCACAATATTCGTTGGCTTTCTGTCGGGTTTCTTCTGACCTTTGCATCCACTGGTGGGCAAACGTGGTTTATTTCCTTATGTTCCTCATCGATTAAAGAACAGTTTGCTCTCTCTGACGGAGCGTGGGGGGGTATCTATACGCTGGCGACGCTTGCCTCAGCGGTGATCATGTTCTGGCAAGGCTCCATTGTCGATCGTGTACCACCACGCTACGTCACATTGATAACAGCCTGTTTATTTGCGCTCGCTGCTGTGGGTATGGCAGTCGGCCAATCGGTCTGGATTCTGGGGTGCTCATTGTTTCTGCTCAGATTCTGCGGACAGGGAATGTTTGGGCACATCGCAATGACTACACTTGGAAGATGGTTTGTAAATCATCGGGGTCGTGCGGTCGCGCTTGCTAATCTTGGGTATCCAGCAAGTGAAATCTTGCTTGCAGCCCCCGCAGTCATCATCATTGAAGCCTTCGGCTGGCAGGCCTTATGGATATGTGTCGCTATCTTTGTATTCCTTATTTTTGTGCCAATTATGGCAGCCCTATTGCGAACAGATCGTGTGCCAACACAACTGACTGAACAGCATGTGCTATCCGGGCTTCAAGGCCGACACTGGGCGCGTCATGATGCCATGCGTCACTGGCTCCTCCCAGCATTATTGCCAACGCTTCTTACACCCGGCCTGATGGGCACCGTATTATTTTTTAATCAGACACATCTCGCTGAGTTGAAAGGATGGAAACTTGTTGCCATGGCACCTGCATTCTCTTGCTTCGCGTTGTCAGGTGTTATGGCATCATTCTGGGCTGGTTGGGCAGTCGATCGCTTTGGAGGCCATCGGCTCATACCTTTTCTCTTGCTGCCAATTGGGTTTGGCATGGCACTCGTCAGTCAAGCGACAAGTATTACAGCCTGGTATCTTGCCCTCGGTTCAATGGGCATCACAATGGGTATGTCCAGCGCTCTTTGGGGCGCCGTTTTACCCGCGCTCTACGGGACTCGACATCTTGGCTCAATACGATCGCTCACAACTACTGTTATGGTATTTTCCACAGCAATCGGCCCAGGACTAACCGGGCTTCTGATTGACTGGGGTGTCGACTTTACCACCCAATGCATCGGATTTTCTGCGTGGTGTTTCGTCATTGCTGCAGGTTCATTCTTTATTGAACAGAAGTTGACAAAAGAACTCACTCTGCCTGCTCAATGAAAGTCCTGACTCCTCGTATCTGTCTATCTGCCATAAATATATTGTGGCAACCACAGGACAAGATATTGTCCAAAGAAGAAAACAAGGACCAGCCCGAATAACTGAATAAGTACAAACGGAATGACACCCTTATAGATATCCAGTAATGTGACTTCCCGCGGCGCAACACTCTTAAGATAGAAAATCGCAAACCCTACCGGTGGGGTGAGAAAGGAAGTCTGAAGACAGACTGCCATTAAAACGCAGAACCAAATAGTATTTGCGAGCGTTCGTGCGGCTAAAAAACTTTCTTGCCGTTCATACAGGGCTGGGTCGACGAATTGAAAATCTGCTTTACCAATAGTCGCGAGAACAAGTGGGAGGACAATGATTGTGATTTCAATCCAATCGAGAAAGAATCCCAAGAAAAAGATGATGCCCAAAACAATGGCCACAACACCAAATGGACCAAAAGGAAGGCTTTCTAGCCCATACTGAATGAGCTTATCTCCTCCTAGCTCACGAAGAATAAATGCAAAGCAGGTGGCACCAATAAGAATGCCGACAATAGATCCTGTCAACGAAAAAGCATCGATACAGGATTGCCATCCTTCCCGAAAGATTGCAGCATAGTCCACCTTTCCTTGTTGCCGTTTATTTGTTTGCAACCAATGTACGATCGCCAAGACACTTGCCCCAACCGCTCCAAGACCACTTGCTTCTGTGACGGTTGCTATACCTGCAAAAATTGAACCGAGCACGACTACGACAAGTACCAAAACGGGAAGAATCGCTGCCATGGCCTCACAAACGACCTTTATAGAAATTGATTGCTGATTACCAAGCGGTACATATTCTGGTTGGATGTGACCTATACAAAACAAGTAGGCAACATACAGGCCCGCAAGCATGGCACTCGGAAGAACTGCTCCCATAAATAGATCTCCAACAGGAACGGATGCCTGATCTGCCATGATCACAAGCATGATGCTTGGAGGCATAAGAATACCGAGGGTACCCGCAGAACATACAGTGCCAGTTGCAAGCGACCGTGCGTACCCTTGGTGGAGCATCACTGGCAGACCAATGAGCCCAAGCAACACGACGGATGCACCGATAATGCCTGTGCTTGCAGCAAGTAAAATCCCAATAAACACCACGCAAATTGCTAAGCCGCCACGAACCTGACCAAAAATTTGTTGCATAGCTGTCATCATTCGCTCAGCTATCCCACTGCGATCGAGAAGGAGGCCCATAAAGATGAACATGGGCAATGCAACAAGCTCTGGTTTTCTAAGAAGACCTCCGTAGATGCGATTCACAAATCCTGCGGCACTACCGAGATAGAGTTTTGTACCTGCATGATCAAGGGTAAGCGTGTACCCAAAATAGTCGGCTGCATAGCCCACAAAGATGAATGCAACAGCGACACCACCTAAGACAAATGCAATTGGATAACCGGTGAACAACAGTCCTATGAAACTGATGAACATGAATACGACCAAAGCGTATCGTGGGTCGATATTCCCGACACGCCATGCCAGTCCTATGACCGTACAGACTATGGCCACGCTTATTCCTAGTCGCACGTTCCACCACTGGTTCAAAGTATTTGTGGGAGTCGAGGAATCGAGAGCCTGACGATTTGCCACGGCCAATTTCATAAGCCGCACCATCGCCACGATCAGTATGATGGAAAAAGAAAGTGGCAAAGCCAATTTCACAATGAATGTAAACGGGAGCCCCTGTTCGTTCACTGAATGTTCGCCAATAGAAAATGATTGGCCCACAGCCAGAAATCCATGCCACGCAAGAAGAATGGAAAACGGAATAACGAAAAAGACCAGACCAGTCATTTCGATGACCGATTGACTTTTCCTACTAAAACGATGGCGGAACAGGTCTAATCGAACATGATCGTTTGTCAGAAAGGAAAAGACGACGCCAAAGCTTGCGAGATAGGCATACAGTTGCCAATGCAACTCTTCAAGCCACACGAAATTAATCCCACACAGATACCGTAAGACAACGTGAATCAAAATGGTGATTGTCAGCAGTGGAAATAAAAGAGCTGCTAAACCGACTACACGATGCAACACCCGTAGAAAAAAACTGCTGGACTTGTCGTTATATCCATCATTCAGAATCTGCTCATCGAGTGTCTCTTCCATTTTTATACATGGCCCTCTCGATCGCCTGTCATCCTCTTCATCAACTTATTGAGATACAGTGCTTCTGCGGGGAAGAAAAGCTCGACCGCCCCATTCTCGGTAATGGCTTCGAAAGG
>ERZ802824.1940-NODE-1940-length-10764-cov-12.1722_pt1 | contig 10764 bp, 9 predicted proteins | sample MGYA00345650_ERZ802824 | MGnify/ENA primary metagenome ERZ802824 (study PRJEB30503, sample SAMEA104212361) | marine metagenome | biome: Westerlies Biome; feature: [SRF] surface water layer (ENVO:00010504) within the epipelagic zone...; material: water... | reverse complement strand
ATTACTTCTTCTCTCTTTATCTAATACACAGTTTCCATCATAATCAAAATAATCAGTCCCTCTAATAAAATTTATTAATCCTTTAAGATCATCAGTTGTTCCATCAGCAACGCCAGCACTGTTTGCGCATCTTCTATTTAAAGATGAACCTGCAGAATTATTAGATACTCGATGATAATCTAATATATCATTTCCAAATAACGCAAAAACATTCCCTATCTCTGTTGCATTTGTATCTCTGAAATTATTATAATCTACTGTATAATCTGTGCCTGGTATAACGCTCCAAATTTTTCTCTTAGCTGGAAGAGGTATTTGTTCTGCTGCAGACCAGTTACCGGCGCTTGGGCTTAAATCTAAACTACCGTCAGCATTAATCTTAGTCCTTGAAATTGTACCTATCCATTCTTTGTTTTGTTGGTAGTCAAACTGTGCTTGGTATAATGATCCACCTTTATTAATTGTTGCAGTAATTGCAGGGGCAGTAAATGAGAGTTTTGCTGCAATGATTTCACTAATTAATTGTTTAAGTTGAGATGTTAACGAAGCGCCTGTTGTAGCTACAATTGCTTGTTTGGTTCCTCCTGCTTTAGCTAATTCATTAAACCTTTTTTTACCAGCAGCTGAAATTCCAGTACCAAATGCTACAGTGAAAGTAGAAATTTGGTGATTATTAAAAAGATTTTTTGCTGAACTTAATGCCGGGCTATGATTATACCAATCTCCATCTCCAATTACTAAAACATAAGTTTTTTGACAGGAAGAAGAATTTGGATCAACAGGAGTATATGTTTTATTTAAATAATACTGTGATGCTATCTTCATAAAAGCCATTGCATCAGTTCCACCTCCAGGGTTTACAGTGTTTATCATCTTAGCAATTGCCGCTGCCCCACCTTTATAAACAGGAACTTTTAGACAATTATAATTATTACATGGTGTTGCGTTTCCAGACCCTGTTTTATGATCTCCATTCCAACGAGAAAATCCAGAAGTTCCATGTGCCCAAAACGCAAATCCAAAATCAACTCCTGATGTTAGCGAAGCATCTGTAACTAAAGCTGTGATTGCAGTATGAGCAGCTTGCATCCTTGTTTGAGGTCTACCACCAATAGATTTAAGCCAATCGCCATTTGCATCAAGTGCATGAACTTGACCATTATTTAAATTTGCAGCTAATATTCTATTATTATTGTCATCATATCCTAACCCCCAAGGATAATAAAAGTATAATTTACTAGCAGAGGAGCCAGACATACTTCTACTTCCTTTAGTTGCCAAAACAGAATGACTGCTTCCCGAAGGATTCATTTGAATTTTTTTCATTCTGCTCTGCGACCATGAAAGAGTCCACATTTTATTTCCACCTACAGATTGCAATCCAACATAGTTACCCTCAGAATATCTAAAACTTCCTCCAGATGTTGCTGGACATCCACCACTTTGATTTAATGGAAATCTATAAATTCTATTATTTCTATAAGAATAAATTGCCCCTGCATCAACTGAAGTACCATAACTGAGTCTTAAATTAGAACTAACATTACAGTTTGTTATTGAACCTGAATTTACGTCTATTATTTTAAATCCAAAACTTCCTCCTACATACATTTTTTTACCATCCATTGTCATATTGTAAGGATTACCACCTAAGTTGTATTTGTTTAGGCATCGACCATCACTTGCTCTAATAGCTACGACAGCTCTTTCGTAATATGCAGTTGTATAAAACACATCGTTATAAACTTCTCCACTGTAAGAGTATGATGTTTTGCAATTAGAATTTCCCTCATATTTTGAATTTCCTTTTCCAGATACACCATTATTACCAAATCCAGTATCAGAAGAGGAAGACGCGTATACGAATTTTTTTACTCCATCTCTATTATATTGAGAGACAATAATGTCTCCATTACTATCCGCATCAGCATCGTAAGGGTATCTCATTGCTGCTGTACCACCACCCATACGCCAACCCATACTACCAGATTTATCAAGCATGATTAAAACGTTTGCTGGAACATCTCCAATACCAGTTCCTGGAGGTAAAGCTTTTGCAAATAAATTTTCAGTTGCAAGCAGCAAAAAAAATAAACTAAATATTAATTTTTTAATTTTCATTGTGAATTTTGTATCATTTCCATTTCTTTATCTGCATAAAATTTTCCTAACTTTTCATCAAGGGCAGGTGTTGAAATATAAATTTCTTCATTCATTATACCATCTTCACCAGACTCTCTTTGATAAACTACAAAAAAATTTGTTTTTTCAAAAACTTCAAAACCATTATAAGCAAGAGGGTTATTGGTAGTATCAAAATCTCCATAATTTTTTTTAACATAATTCATCAATGTAAGTTTTTCTGACGGTAAATTTCTGTCATCATTTAATGCAACTAAATTAATTGCAATTAATTCATCAAATAAAAACCTATATTCTATACCCACATCTTCAAGTCTTTCATTTGGACAAACATCGTTTGCTAGAATTGGAAAAACTTCAAGACCCACATGTTCCATTGGAAATGGTCTACCGACAAAATTTTTAGTTTCAAAAATATTTTTTTTTTCACCAAAATCTGCTTTAAAATCACATGCTGCAATTACAAAATTTTGTAATAAAAAATATAATAAAAAAGTTTTAAATATTATCTTCATTTTATTTTTTGATCTTATATCTAAATTGAAATTATTTGAAGTGCTGTTCATTTTTATTTTGGTAAAACCACAATACTTTCTAAAGCAACAACTATTCTTTTTTCCTTAGTACCTGTTACTTTATGTTCTTTTTTATCTTTATTAAATTGATGTTCTACTGCTTTTATTCCACAGCCATGAACTCTATAAGCTGTACCATCTAAACCACTGGAGCTAGATTTCTTTTTAATACTGGTTCCAGAACCAAAAAATTTTGCATCCCCTAAATTTTGGATGAAGTATTCATAATAATATCCTTTTAATCTTTCAGCTTCATTTTTTTCATCATTGTTTGTACCTTTGTCAAAGCTATCTCTAATTACATCACCAAAGTTCCAGCTTTCTGCTGTAACAACTTTTATGGTAGTTCTTGGTATTTCAGGAAAACTGTTAAAACAATATTTCTTAGTGTTAAAATAAAATTTATCAGAAGTTTGGTAATTTTTCTTTTTCATTGTTCCGTTAAAAACACTTGTTTGGTTTTCAGGTGTAGGCACTTTTTTTGTTGTATCCCTTTTATGAGTTTTAAGATCCCAAGGTCCCATAGCTTTGTTGATTAAATATTTTTCACCCTCCAATAAAGCAGTTTCAGCAACATAAAAGGTTTGTTGATAATCGTCAGCCGTATTATTGCTTTGATGGTCACTTGCAGAAATAACTATTAATGCACCACCCATTAAAGACATCGCTAACATTAAAACTAATGAGAGTACTAAAGCAAAACCTTTTTGATTTTTATCTTTTATCATAGACCTAGATTTCTTGCATGAGCTGTAACTACTATTGTTTCTCTTAAAATTTTATCTGTTTTACTACCTAAATTTCTTTTTTTATTTATTATCGCTATAACCTCTCTTTTTTTTGATGTTTTAAAAAAATCTTTTGAAGATCTCACTGTTAAAGCAATTTCTACCGTTTTAATCTTTCTAAGTTTATCTTTATTTTTTTTTGTACTTGGAACCGGATCAATTAATTGACCTGTTTCATCCAAAGGATGAAAAACCATATCACTTATATAATCTACTACTATTTCAGGTGCATAAGTATTATTATTATTATCAGTTGTAGGATTAGCCCAATCATTATCTGAATTTTTCCATTTTACTTTTGATTTATAAATTGCAAAAGCTTTAATAGGTGGATATGTATTTCCCTGCTTTGGCTTACTCTTATCAAGAATTTTAGATTTTTTGCATTCATAAGTTATTTTATAAGTTTCATAATCATATACGGGTGGGTTGCCAGTAGGGGGACCTGCAACGCCTCCATAAACAATTTCAATTTTATCACAAACATGGCTATCTCTACCAAAATTACCTTCTGGAGCTTTTGTAATTATTATTGGAGCATGTTTGTCTGATACTGGAGTAGGATCATTGTACCATTTAAAGCCAGCTATTCTGATGTCTTTTAAAAGCATTCCAATTATATCTCTGCCTGCAGATGAAATATTTGCTTTATCAGTTACTTGAGAGTAAGTGCTATTAACAACTGTATAAGAAGTAAACATTGCAGCCATCATCACCATTGAAATTAAGATGCCTATTAAAATTTCAATTAAAGTGACACCAGCAGTTGAGCTTAATTTTTTTTTCATTTAATGAATTTGGAAATATAAATATTTTTTCTTACTACCATTGTTCATATTTACTTCTACTTTTCCAAGGTACCACTTGTCATAAATTCCAGTGTCATTGTCGTATTTTTGAACATTATTATAAGCACAGCTATTCCCTGTTGCTTGGTTATTGCAAATATCAAATACTTTTAGAAATTTTTGATCTTTATTGCCTTTGCATTTAATTCTTCTTTTTGAAAACCTGTCTTCATATTTTCTGACTTTTCTATCCCAAGCGTTTGTAGGTGTATCTGTTTTTGAGGTACCATTATTGCAAGTACCCATTTTCCAAACTGAAGCTTTGCCACTATTTGCACCGGTTACTAGAAAATCCATTAATTTTACATCTTTTGTTGGAGAAGTTGCTTTCTTTTCAGAAATCATATCCTCAGCAACCATTCCAACTAAATAACTAGTCTTAGTTCTTTCGCCAGATACATCAATTGACTGTATTGAATAATTTACCATCTGAAAAATAGCTACAAAACCAATACCAATGATTGCTGTAGAGACCAAGGCCTCTAACAAGGTCATTCCTTTTTCTGATTTTTTTTTATTGAAGATTCCAGTCACTACCACTCCATTTATATTTTTTAACTGTACCAAATCTAGTCCAAAGTACCAAGTAGGAAGGTTTCCCGTAGGAAGGTTTCCCAACTTTACGTGGATTTAGCGCACATTTATTTCCTGTTTTTTCTGCATTTCTAGGGGCACAAAGAATTAAATAATCAGCTTTCTCTTCACCATTAATGAGAATATTTATATTACTTTTCAACTTGCCTTCTTTTAAAAATTTAGAGCCATCTTTTGAAAAACAAACTGAGCTATCAGCATCAAAATGTACAGCCACATTTTTTGAAGTAGTTTCAACTTTATGTTCATCCCAATATTTAGAATTTTGAATTTTACACTCTATTTTTTCTTTTGGGTTATATAATATATTTACATAAGTATCTTTATATATGCCTTTAGTGGTAAAATTAGTTTCATTTACACTATTAGGTTCAATTTGTAATTGGACATAAAGAAAATTTCCTCTTTTAACTTGAGTATTAATATTGGTAATCATTGAACTAACTTTTTCAGTGGCTAGTCGTATTTCTCTATCTGTTTTCCAGCTCATAAAATTTGGAAAACCCATAGCTGAAACTACTGCAACGATTGCAATAACAACTAGTAGTTCTAAAATTGTAAATCCTTTAATGTCCTGATTTTCCTGCACCTGGATCTATCTTACCTGATTTAACTAATTCTTCTATAGATTTGTCCATTGTAATCATTCCATCTCTTACAGCTGTTTGCATGATACTAGGAATTTGGTGTATTTTAGCCTCACGAATTAAGTTTTGAATTGGTGGTGTACATTTCATAATTTCAAAAGCCCCAACTCTTCCTTGACCATCTTTTGTTTTTAATAATCTTTGTGTAACTACCATTTTTAAAGAAGTTGAGATTTGCGCCCTAATTTGTTCTTGTTGCTCGGGTGGAAAGACATCAATAATTCTGTTGATAGTACTTGGAGCACCACTTGTATGCAATGTACCAAAAACTAAATGACCAGTTTCAGCGGCTGTTAAAGCTAAACCTATTGTTTCAAGATCTCTCATTTCTCCAACCAAGATTACATCCGGATCTTCTCGGAGCGCAGCTTTTAAAGCAGCAGCAAAGGATTGAGTTTGTTTTCCAACCTCTCTATGAGATATAATACTTTGATTGTCAGTATGTATAAATTCCACAGGATCCTCAACAGTTATAATATTTGCAGTTCTTGTTTTATTAATCTCATTAACTATTGCTGCAAGTGTGGTTGATTTACCTGAGCCAGTTGGTCCAGTAACTAAAACTAAACCTTTGTGAAAATCAACTATGTCATACAACGACTCCGGTAAACTAAATTGATCCATTTCTGGAATTTTACTTTCTACTCTTCTGCACACACAAGCTGGTCCCTTGATAGTTTTGTAAAAGTTAGCCCTAAACCTTAGACCACTTAAAGAAACTGCCGTATCAAGCTCATGAGTTGTTGCAAATTTTTCTAATTCAACTTCATTACAGTTCATTGATAGTAAATCTTTGAGATCTTGCGCTGTCACCATCGCTTCTTTAACTTTAATTATTTCACCTGTTTGTCTATAAGCTAGAGGTGAACCGGCCCTAATATGAAAGTCAGAGATTTTTTTATTATTTTTTGCAAGTTCTTCTAATTTTTCAAACATAAAATCATTGTTATTACATATTAATTATATTAACAGCATAATTTTAAGATAATAACCATATTGATCATAACTAATTTTAATTCTAGCAAAAGTTGTGTATATATTTAAGTGTGCTTATAATTAAAATAAAGTATTTAATTCAACTATGAAAAATCCATTTCAAAACTTATTTAAAAAAAAAGATAAGGTAGAGGAAGCAGTCATTCCTGGTGGAGATAAAAAGAAAAAAACAAGTTTTTTTGGAAAGTATTTAAAAAATAGATTAGGTAAATCTGCAGTAAAGGGTGAAGAAATTGTTGGAGTGGAATTGACTTCAACTGAAATTCGATTGGCTCAATTAATTTCCAATAAAGCTAATCAATGGGTTCTAGATCGTTTTTTTGTTCATAAGTTTGAAGGCATTGATGACACTGGAACAGTTTTAGAAAATCCAGATAAGGTTGCTGATGAATTAAAATTAGCTTTACAAAGATCTAAAATTTCAACGACAAATGCTGCAATAGCTATTCCGGTTACAAGTGCAATAATAAGAGTGGTAACAGCACCTTTAATGACTGATGAAGAATTAGGTAAGGCAATTGCAACAGACTCATTATGGGAAAATTTAGTACAGTTAACAGACAATCTTGCTGACTACTCTATTTTTCATCAAGTAATAAATAGAGACTCAACAGCTAATACTATGGATATTCTGTTTGTAGCCTCAAAACTTTCAGACATTAATAGTTATACAGATATAATTAAAAAAGGTGGACTTAATGCAGTAATTATTGATGTTAAATGTTTTGCTTTAAAATCTGCGGTTGACCAAGTTAATCAAATTGCAGGATCTATTGAAGAAACTAACTTAACAGCAGTTTTAGAATTTGGCTTAGATGAAAATTATGTAATGATTCTATACGATAACAATCCAATTATTACAGATATTTTTATTAGAGGTCAGGATCGTACTATTTTAAGAGATAGCACAAACCTAGAGGAGATGGAGTCTTTAGTTCGTAGATATATGACTCAAGTCAAACAAGCAATTCAGGACTTTGAAACTAAATATGAAAAAAGAATTAGAAATTTAAAAGTAACTTCTAATTTAATAAACGTTGATGAGTATTTAGCTATTTTTAGAAAAAATATGACTAACACTGGTTTCTTATTATTTGATCCCTTAGATGGTATTAAAATTCCTGCTCAACTTGAAGAGCAAGTTAAATTGGGGAATAGATCTTATCTATCTACTGTAATGGGTTTAGCATTTAGAAAATTAGATGTATTTGGTTATTACAAATTTGTAACAGCTGTAAAAAATATTAACTTATTACCAAATAGAGAAAACATGATTGCACAAAAAAAAGCAAAAATGTTTTCAAACTTTGCGTTTAAAGGAATTGTTGGAATAGTTACTATAATTTATCTAACATTATTTGGTTTATCATTTTGGCAAATTACAGATTTAAATAAAAAGAACCAAGGTTATGAACAAATTGTTCAATCCCATGAATTAAAGACAAAAGAAAAAGAGAAGTATGCAAAGGAAATTGCAATAATTTTAAAATCTTTAGACTTAAGTAGTTCAATTAAATCTAATAAGAAAATAAACTTTAGAGTATTGGCTCAAATAGCTTCAGCAGTTCCAAAAAGAGTTAAATTTAAGTCAATTGAATATAATGGAGCTGATCTTGTTATAATTGAAGGCTCAGCTTATAGCGACCAAGATATCTTAAAATTAATAAGTAATTTAAATAATAAAAAACTTATCTCTAATGCATCACTAGCAACTATGACACTACCCCAAAGCACACAAGGTTCTCGACAAATGAAAGGCTTTAAAATAGCCTGTATATTGGAGTTATCATAATGGACTTAAAGAATATTCAAATTTCTGATCTTAAAGCCAAACTTGAAGGTATAGATAAAAAAACTTTAATAAAGTTTGGTATTGGCTTTGGAGCAATAATTTTATTTTTAATTATTTATTATTTAGTTTTGAGTCCAATGGTTAAAGATCGTCAAGCTATTTATCAAGACAAGATAAATAAAGAAAATGAGATAAGACAATTTGATGAAGATATCTTATCTTATAGAGTTAAGCTTAAAAAGATGAAACCTGAATTTGAGGAAACTTCTACATTGTTTCACTCAAAAGCTGAGGTGGAAGATCTTTATCAAAGTTTGAGTAAGTTTGCTGCTGTCAACGGTTTAGTAATTTCAAAAATTGAAAAGAAAAAACCTAAACCAGTTTTAAAAGATGGTATAGCAGAACAAGCAGAAGAACTTATCCAAAAAAATATGGTGTCATATTATAAAATTCCTGTTGATTATGAGATTAAAGGTAATTTTTTAGGTTTTATTAAATTTAAAAGAGCAATTTCAAAGTCAAAAAAAATGTTAAACTTTGACAAAGAATTGATAAGTGTTGAACAAAATGATACAACTGGAGCGATTACAGTAGTAGGGGAATTAACAATAGTAGGTTTAACTGATGATTTATTTAAAATATTTAAAAATTATAACCTTTGTGTGCTTTTCTAATATTGCATTAGTAAAAAAAAAAAAAAAAAAAAAAGAAGTAGTAGAAGCTGCAAAAGAAGTTGTAAATGAAATTGAAGAAATCTCAGATGATGAAGAGGTTCCTTTAAACGATCCTTTTGCTGGAAATGAAGGTGGAAATTCAGTGGCAAATAATATTCCAGAAGGTGAAAGCGAAGATGACATGAGTTTATATAATTTTAAACTTACTGGTCTTATATCAGGAAAAGATCATAGCTATATTTCCTTAACTAGTTCAGGCGGAGATGTTTTAACCTTAACTTTGGGTCAATATTTAGGAAAAATAAAGTTTATTGATTTAAGATTAACAGAAGCAATTTTTAAAAAAGAAGATGATAGTTATATGATTATAGATTTTAATAACCAAATAAGGCTAGCAGATGATTATTAAAAAACTGTCATTAATTTTTAGCCTATTATTTTTGGCATTAATTTTAAATGGATGTGCAAATTCAAAATATAACAAACCTTTTAAGCACAACACACCCTTAATAAAAGACAAGAATATTACTCAATCAGGTAAATCTGAAATTGCTAAAACATTAGAGATGGGTCCAAAACCTGTTGAAGGCGATACAAGAAAGCTTGGTAAAAGAAAAAAAATATCTTCAGAAGCTCAGAGAAATTATTTAATTATTTCAGATAAATTTCCAAAATTGAAACAAAGGGTTACTTTAAAATTTAATAATTTAGATTTTAAAGAAACAATGAAGTTAATGGGTAAAATAGGTGAAATTAATGTTTTAGTTGGTGATGAAGTAGCTGGAGCTATTTCAGCAGAGTTGATTGATGTTCCTTGGGATAAAGCATTTCAAGCATTATTAGATATGAAGAATTATGCTTCAGACGTTGATACCGCCAGCAACTTAATTAGGGTTCATTCGCCTGAAACATTAACTCAGCAGGAAACTTATAAATCTAGTAGAGCTCAGGCAGTCAAGAAAAAAGTGGAATTGGAAGATAGTGTTGAGCCAATTTTTTCGGAAATTTTTAGATTATATTATATTTCTCCTGCACAAGCCAAAGCCACAATAGATGAATTATTTAAACAAGGTGGTGGAGAAAGTACTTTTACACCGATTCAAATTACAGAGGAAACAACTACTCGTTCAATAATTGTAAGAGGTAAAGAAAAAGATTTAGATGTGGTTGATAAAGTTATTAAAGAAATTGATATTAGAACTAAGCAAGTTTTAATTGAGGCATTTATTGTTGAGGCAAATTCTGATTTTGAAAGAGCATTAGGAACAAGACTTGGTGGATATTATCAAAAACAAGGTTCGGTTGCTGGTGGTGTAGCTGGGACTAGCACGGGTAGTGCAGCAGAATTTGACCCTGGAACATCTGCTGGCTTGGGATCTGCAACAGACACTTTATCAAACTTTCCTGTCACAGGGGCTACAAGTGGGATTGGTTTACTTAGAAGAACGACAGCAGGAGTGCTAAAAGCAGAGATCACTGCTTTAGAAAGTTTAGGTATGGGTAAAACAATTTCTAATCCAAAAGTATTCACACTAGATAATCAATTGGCAACAGTTACTCAAGGTGAAGAAATTCCTTATCAAACTACTTCGGATGGAACAACCTCAACATCATTTAAAGAGGCAGCATTAAAATTAGAGGTCACCCCAAGTATTATTGGAGATGGAAATGTTTTATTAACTATTAAAGTAAATAATGATACGCCAAA
>ERZ802824.1935-NODE-1935-length-10782-cov-56.6893_pt1 | contig 10782 bp, 8 predicted proteins | sample MGYA00345650_ERZ802824 | MGnify/ENA primary metagenome ERZ802824 (study PRJEB30503, sample SAMEA104212361) | marine metagenome | biome: Westerlies Biome; feature: [SRF] surface water layer (ENVO:00010504) within the epipelagic zone...; material: water... | reverse complement strand
CGACTTTACCCGAACGCGCCGACCAGCCTAAAGATTGCTCACTCAGCTCAAGACCGTCTAGATAACAACAGCAGCGTAGCGAAATATCTGATAATTCGGGCCCGAGGTCGCGCAAGGTGGCCGCCACCCGTTCAATCAGCAGTTGTTGCCTTTCATTGCCCGCTGAAAGCACAGTACCGGATGCGCAGCGCAACCAATCCTCACGGGTAAAACCGTCGGGGCGCACGGTCTGTGCAATTTCAAAATCATCATGAAACCGGTTGCCTGCATCCACCAATGCGCGCGTTAAAAAATATGAACCATCTTTATTGCGGCGTCTAGCCAACGTCATCAACGGAGTTTCCGGTGATCCTTTGAAAGCGGATTCTGTTTCGAGCGCGGGATTGGGGCGCGGCTGAAAGGCTTGAGGCGCTTCGGCGCATTCGGTTTGAGCCTGCAGATTTGATGCTAAAACATAACGCGATAACCGACCTGCGGAAACACAATGCAGCGTTCCGTTTGCGATCATTGACTGCGCGCACGCGCGCGGCACAAGCCCTAATTTCTGAGGTGCGTATTCTGATGAAATTAAGAATATACCAGCCATTTCAACGTTTTCGGACATCACTAAAACCGCATTTTTGGGTTCTAAAAGGTGCATCACATCCTTATTAAGACTTTGACCCGGCTGGCAGGAAGGCGCAGGATCAGCCCCCTCGCCCCGCGATGATTTTAGCTGAGCCAGTGCGGCTTTTACTTGCGGATCACTCTGCAAGGCTTCGATACGCCTTATCTGCCTTAAAATTGTGGAAGCATGACCAGCAGATTTCCGCGCCAGCGCGCGAATGGACAAACCTAGGTGAACATGTGAATCATAATGAAACGCGGCTTTGTCCAGCCAAATTTGACTTAATTTACCCCCGCTCGCAGGATGTTTATTGGACATTTTTCACAATCCGAAAAATTTAATTAAAATCCTAAGCAACAAAAATATCACTTTAAAGTTGCACTTGTTAAAGACTTCTTAAAAGCGTCAACGAACCGAGTTTGTGGCAAAATAATAAAGGCTTTCCCCATACAGAGAACGGGGAAGCAGGGTTTAATTAAGACATTACCGCCAGCTTTCTGATCTTAATTAAGATTAAAATCTAGGCAGCAGCGGATATGACATTCCACTTACACAGCGTCAAACGGCCAAAAATACTAATCAATGCAGCGAATCTGGGCCTTGAAACCTACAACCGGGCCACATGCTTGAGCTCATTTTTTGCGCTGAGCATGCACCAACATCCCGCACAGATTTTAAGATCCTTGATCGATAAAGAGGGCCAATTAAACAAGATGCGCCTGCAGCAGCATGTTCAGTATAACATAGCCTTGCACGTTACTGTTCTAACGGCCTTGATTGCCGAAACAAAAGAAATTGAAAGGGCCGAAAAGCAACCTATTTAAACGAAACTGTCCGGCATTTCTGATTTACGCTTCACCACAAACGCCTCCAAAGCTTGCTTTACCGCGATGTCCATTTCGGGTTCTCGGTAATTGTTCAACAGGGTCGCCACACGCGTTGAGGCCAGCTGCATCGTATCTTTGGCACCTTCTTCTTCCCATGTTTCGAACGGCTTATAGTCAAAGGCTTCGCTGCGCCAGAACGATTCCTTAAAGTTTCGCTGCGTATGCGCGCATCCAAGGTAATGACCACCAGGGCCCACTTCCCGGATTGCGTCTAACGCTTGTGAGTCTTCGTCAATTTGCACGCCCCGCGCCAAATGATGCAAAACGCCCAATTGATCTGCATCCATAACAAATTTCTCAAAAGAAGATACCAGCCCGCCTTCTAACCAGCCGCAGGAATGAAGCATAAAATTCACCCCACCCATCAAGGCCGCGTTTAAAGTATTTGCGCTTTCATAAGCCGCTTGAGCATCGGGCAGTTTCGATCCGCAGAGCCCCCCGCCGGAGCGGAAAGGCAACCCAAGGCGCCGCGCCAATTGCCCTGCCCCATAGAGAATATGGCTAGCCTCTGGGGTTCCAAAGGTGGGAGCGCCGGAATTCATGTCAATTGAGGCCACAAACGCGCCAAAAATCACCGGAGCGCCGGGCTTCAGCAGCTGAGAATACGCAATACCAGCCAAGACTTCAGCCAAGACCTGCGTCAAGGTTCCCGCCACCGAAACCGGTGCCATCGCGCCGCCAACAATAAAGGGCGAAATAATGCAGGCTTGATTGTTGCGCGCATAAACCTCTAACGCACCCATCATAACATCATCAAATGTCATCGGAGAATTGATGTTGATCAAGGATGTCATCACCGTATTGTTCTGCACAAACTCATCGCCAAAAAGGATGCTGCACATATCCACGCTATCTTGCGCGCGGCTGGGCTCGGTGACCGACCCCATGAACGGTTTATCCGATAGCGTCATATGCGCCATAAGCATATCTAAATGGCGCTTGTTCACGGGAATATCGGTCGGCTCGCACAGCGTTCCCCCCGAGTGATGCAACCATTTGGACATATAGCCAAGCTTTACAAATTTCTTAAAGTCATCAATCGTTGCATAGCGGCGACCACCTTCTAAATCGCGCACAAAAGGCGGCCCGTAAACTGGCGCGCAGACCAAAGACTTACCGCCAATCTCAACATTGCGTTCAGAATTTCGAGCATGTTGGGTGAACCGGTTTGGAGCCGTGGCGCATAGTTTTTTTGCCAAACCACGCGGGATCCGCACCCGCTCTTCTTCTACGCTCGCCCCCGCCGCTCGCCAGCGCTCTAGGGCGGCAGGATTGTTAACAAAGTTTACCCCTACCTCTTCCAGCATAAGCTCGGCATTGGCTTCAATAATTTCCAAAGCCTCTTCGCTCAACAGGTCGAAATTCGGGATATTGCGTTCAATATATTTTGCAGTCTCGATCTTGATGGAGGTGCGCTCTGCCCGGCGGGCTGCTCCCCCGCCTCCTCGCGAACGCCGACCTGTAGAGAGTTCTGCCATGCTTTGACCTTTCTTGAAACTGCAAACACTAAGTATTTCTGCGTATGATCTATGTTGCATCCCAATTCTGCCTTCGCCAAATAACGGCTCTTAAGCATGAAAAGCGACATGGGGATTGCTTTCTTCCTTCAAACCGACATTTGACCTGTTTTCAGCACCGCAACCACTTGCACCTGACGGCGTGGCGTTTTACCAGTCACAAATGGAACACCAGCATCACGAACGCCTGTTAATCATCGACTTTGGCAGTCAGGTAACGCAATTGATTGCCCGCCGCTTGCGCGAGTTAAACGTCTATTGTGAAATTCACCCATATCAAAATATCTCAGACGCCTTTTTAAGTGCCTTTGCACCGCGTGCCGTGATATTTTCAGGGGGGCCTGCCTCGGTCTTTGATGCGGACGCTCCGCGTCCACCACTTTCTGTGTATGAGCTTGGAGTGCCCATTTTGGGAATATGTTATGGCCAGCAGGTTATGATGGATATGTTAGGTGGTAGGGTCGAGCGCGGTCATAAAACGGCAGAATTTGGCCGTGCCTATGTGTCCCAAACAGGCGATGAGCTGGATCTATTACAGGGATGGTTTGCCCAAGAGCGCGAGCAAGTCTGGATGTCGCATGGGGATCATGTCAGCGCGATCGCTCCGGGGTTTAGCGTCTATGGAACCTCGCCAAACGCGCCATTTGCGATCACCGCAAATCTCGAGAAACAATTTTACGCGGTCCAGTTTCACCCAGAGGTACACCATACGCCAAACGGGGCCATGCTTTACGAAAATTTTGTAAAAATTGCTGGGTTTTCAGGCGATTGGACGATGGGTGCATATCGCGAACAAGCCTTGGAGGCGATCAGAAAGCAAGTTGGCGATAAAAAAGTGATTTGCGGATTATCTGGGGGTGTCGACAGTTCGGTGGCTGCCGTTTTGATCCATGAGGCGATTGGCGATCAGCTCACCTGCGTGTTCGTGGACCACGGCTTGCTGCGAAAAGAGGAAGCCACGGAGGTGGTTGCGATGTTTCGGGATCACTACAACATGCCCTTCATCCACGCCCAAGAATCCGAGCTGTTTCTTGGCGCCTTAGACGGGCAATCCGACCCTGAAACCAAGCGTAAAATCATTGGCGGCTTGTTTATCGACGTGTTTCAAAAATATGCAGATCAAATTGAGGGCGCAGAATTTTTAGCACAGGGCACGCTTTATCCGGATGTGATCGAATCTGTATCCTTTAGCGGTGGCCCATCTGTGACGATAAAATCACATCATAATGTTGGCGGACTTCCCGAGAAGATGGGCTTGAAACTTGTGGAACCGCTGAGAGAGCTATTTAAGGATGAAGTGCGCGCCCTGGGCCGCGAACTTGGATTGCCCGACAGCTTTATCGGGCGGCATCCCTTCCCAGGGCCCGGCCTGGCCATTCGCTGCCCTGGTGAGATCACCCGCGCCAAACTGGATATTCTAAGGGAGGCAGACGCGGTCTATATTGATCAAATTCGCAAACACGGCCTATATGACCAGATATGGCAGGCCTTCGTGGCGATTTTGCCAGTGCGCACGGTTGGCGTGATGGGGGATGGACGCACCTATGATTATGCCTGCGCGCTGCGTGCTGTCACCTCGGTGGATGGTATGACGGCCGATTATTATCCATTTTCTCATGAGTTTCTGGGCGAAACCGCAACGCGAATTATCAATGAGGTCGAAGGCATCAATCGGGTGACCTATGATATCACATCAAAGCCACCAGGAACGATTGAGTGGGAGTAGTTATTTAAGTATAAGTAATTGATATTATATGATATTTAACTTACACATTTGTTTCACGTTAAAAATCCATCGTTGATTTAATTGAGGTTTTCTCGTACAATTACATAGAATGTTGCCCAAGCGTGTGACTACTGAAAATAATATTAACTCTGCGAACAAACTTGGCACTTAAAAAACAAAACTTTGCTGAAGGCGAAATAGCCATATTTGACAAAGCTCGTGTGTACAAGCGAGGCGAGTATTGGCAGTTTCGCTTGTGGTTGCCTAAAGAGAACAAGTACGCACGTAAAAGCTTACGTTCTTTTACGTTTCGTCTGGTGTTCCGTCGATGGAACTTGATGGGGAGATCTCCGCTCTTCATTTGCAGCACGGCATCCATGTGAGCGCGAGCGCCTTACACCAGGTCACCAACCGGCCTCGGTCTGATCTGCTGTTCACCGTCACCTCGACCCCGCCAAGTCACGTTGACAGGGTGATGATGTAAAATACCAGTCCCTTAGGCCTGCTGGGTTAAAAAATTATAAGAGAGAAACCAGTTATCCCTCACCGGCAACTGCGTTTGAGGAAATGTCCTGTGATGGCCATTTGCATAATCGGGACGAACTTGGGGCTTGGGGCTTAGGTTGCATTTAACCAGACAGTATCGGATTGAAACCATGCTTCGCTGGCGACCCGGTACCGGACAGATTGCCACAAGCACAAATGCATGGCAATGCTGATTGGCTCTTAGTCACTCTAAAGCGCTTATAATCAATATCTTGTAGTTCAGTTTCTGGCAGGGAATGACCATTCGCTGACAATATGCTTTGAATACTGCTGTAACCTAAATACAGAAACCTCAAGGGTAAAAATAAAATGGACTTGTTGGATGTAGCGTTAATCTTTTCTATCTTATCCTGCAATTTAGTCGGCGGATTCATTTTCACATATGCAATTGTTGTGATGCCTGGTTTATCCAGCCTTAGTGACAAAGGTTTTTTAAGAGCGTTTCAGGTGACGGACGCTATAATACAAAACAAACAGCCGCCATTCATGTTCACTTGGATAGGGTCTATCATGGCGATGTTTACTTCGATTTTAGTATCATTAGCACATGTTGGACTGTCAGAAGCTTGGCCGATTGTTCTAATTGCTGTTGCCTATTTATTGGGGGTGCAAGGCATAACTGCGGCATTCCATATTCCCTCAAACAACCATATACAAAACCTTATAATAGAAGATTTAAATGATGAAACCTTAGCTGATGAACGCTTGAAATTTGAAGCAAAGTGGAATTTCTTTAATTACATTCGAACAGGAATAGCCATTTCTGTCAGCATTTTACTGCTCATAATATTAAGTTTGCGCTAACCAAATTTCTGTTAAGTTTGTGACTTTTATAAAAATATAAGATCTAAGCGAAGGGATTTCAGCATTTTCAGACTGATCAGAACTTACGATTTCACAGACGTTCCATTCGCCTATCCCAAAGCCAACAGATTTCGCGAAAGCATCATGCTTGCGCACGCAAAGGGGGCTAGGCGGTGGTGCCACCATCAATGATAAACGATTGCCCTGTCGCGTAAGCACCATCATCAGATAATAGATAGAGAATTAACTTTGCGATCTCATCAGGTTGACCCAATCGTTTCATGGGTTGGCGGTCAACGAACCAAGCGCGGGCCTTACTTTCATCGCCCAACTCTTCGGCCAAACTGGCTATTCTTTTTTTCAATGAGGCGCTTTCGATCGTTCCGGGACAAATCGTATTTGCCCGCACATTATCGGCCATATAATCCACGGCAACGGATTTTGTCAGCCCGATCACCGCGGCTTTTGATGCGCTATAGGCAGCGCGATAGGCAAACCCTTTCACGGATGAGGCCAAAGACGCCATATTCACAACGGATCCTCCGCCGGCCAGAATCATTTTTGGCAGGGCGGCGCGCAACACATAAAACATACTGTCAACGTTGATTTGAAACGATCTTTGCCAATCTTCATCGCTTAAATCGGTCAAACGTCCATGATGAACCCAGCCTGCCATATTAACAATCCCGTCAAATGGCTGTTGAGACGCGAAAAAACGATCCACCGCCTCTTGATCGGTCACATCAAGAACAGCGACTGTGCAGCCTGCTTTATTTAAAGGCAAAAGCCCTTCGTCAGATTTATCAGTAGCAAGAACCTGGGCTCCCGCGCGCGCCGAAAGCAAAGCAACGGCGGCGCCCATACCCGCGCCTGCACCGCTTACAAAAATCCTTTTACCCACCAAATCTATCATGGTTCCCTCGCATTGCCGCCAGTTTCCAGCCCCGCCAATACCACAGCCAAAAAGGCGTCTTCAGCCCGAACAGCTAGCGGCCGAAAAATACTGGGAAAACCTCAGTCAAAAGGTGCGAAAAGGCGGTTTCAAGCCGCACTATCTTCCTTCAAAACGCGCGGTTCGTTTTTCCAGAAAGGCCACAACGCCTTCTTTGAAATCACGGCTATTTCCGCATTCTTTTTGAAGCTTTGCCTCTAAAGCCAGTTGCGCCTCTAAATTATTCTCGGATGAGGCCCGCAGCGCAGTTTTCAAATGAGAATAAGCCAAAGTTGGCCCCTTAGCCAAATATTCCGCCCGCGCGCGCCAGGTGGCTTCAAACGCGTCATCTGCAACCGATTCCCAGATCAAACCCCATTCATCCGCCTGCTCTGCAGATATTTTTTCGGCAAACAACGCCGCTCCCATGGCTTTGGCAAGACCCATTGTGCGCGGCATTAGGTAGGTTCCGCCCGCGTCAGGAATGAGACCAATTTTTGTAAAGGCCTGCATGAAATAGGAAGATTTCGAGGCAATCACCACGTCCGACGCCAAGGCAAGATTTGCACCTGCGCCCGCCGCGGCCCCGTTCAAGGCAGTTATGGTGGGAATCCTACATTCGATTATTGCGCGCAGCATCGGTTCGTATTCATCCCTAAGCGTGCGCTCTAAGTCCAGTTGCGCGGCGTTCGCCCGATCACCCAAATCTTGCCCCGAACAAAACGCTTTTCCGCGCCCAGTCAATACGATCACCCGCGCCTGCGGGGCCAAACGCTTATACGCATCGGTGATTTCGGCGCGCATTTGCGTGTTCAGCGCGTTCATCACCTCGGGACGGTTCATAGAAACACAAGCAACCTCAGAGGACAGATGAACCTCAATCGTGTCATAATTCATAAAAATGCCCCCTCTCTGGGTAAGTAAAAATTACTATCGCCATTTTAGTTCACTCCAAATTGGTTCGTTCTAAAATTTTATCTAAACGCTCTTTTTCATCCATGCTTAATGCGTTGGATGCAGCGCCGTTCACTTGTGCTTGGCGGCTCCTAATATAGGCAAAAGCGATCAACAAGGCGAGCAAAAGCATCACCGGGCCCGCAACCCATAAAATCACGTTAGAGCCTTTGGTTTGGGGGCGCAGCAAAGCAAATTCTCCATAACGGGTGACCACAAAATCAAGCACTTCTTCGTTGCTTTCACCCATCACCAAGCGTTCCCGCACCAACAGCCGCAAATCGCGCGCCAAAGACGCGTTGCTTTCGTCAATGCTTTCATTCTGGCAAACCAAACACCTTAAATCTTTCGAAATAACTCGCGCGCGCGCCTCTAGGGTCGGGTCGGCCAAAATTTCATCAGGCTCAACCGCATAGGCGCATCCGACCCACAGCGAAAACGCCAAAAGCATATAAAGCAGCCTCATTCGGCCGGAGCATTTACGGTTGAAACTGGCGTTTTACGGCGCGCCCCGGCGGCCACGCGAAAACGGCGATCCGTTAAGCTAAGCCCGCCGCCAAGGGCCATCAATAAAGCACCGGCCCAGATCCAATTGGTCAGGGGCTTGATATAAGTGCGCAGCGTCCACGCCCCATTTTCTTGCTGGTCTCCAAGCACCAAATACACATCGCGCAAGAAGCGATAGTCAATCGCGGCTTCGGTTGTTGGCATATTGGCAACCGGGTAAAAGCGCTTTTCAGGATGCATCTTGGTGATAAACCGACCCTTATGTTCCAGCGCCACATCCCCCCTAACGGCGCGATAATTCGGCCCGTTCACATTGCTGACATCTTGTAATGTAAACGTATAGGCTCCAACCGACCATGTTTCACCCGGCGCCACGATTCGGATGTCTTCTTGCTGCCAAACCATAAGCCCAGCCACAGCAAACATCGTTACCCCCAGCCCGCTATGGGCGACCGATTTGCCCCAATCCGAGCGCGGTAACCGCAACAGCCGGCTGTAATCGCGGTCTTTTCCAAGGCGGGATAAAAGATCAGTGATTGCGCCCCCGACCATCCATGCCCCCAGAAACAACCCAATTGGCCCCTGCAATGACTTGCCGGTTTGCAACGCCCAGATCAAACCAGCAGCAGCCAGGGCCAAACCAAATACGGGCAAAAGCCGTTTGACAGGGCGCATTACAACGCCCCGCTTCCAAGGAATCATTGCACCAATTGGCATCGCGATGCCCAAAGCGATCATGAAAGGAGTGAACGCCAAGTTAAAAAACGGGGGCCCAACACTGAGTTTTCGATCAAACATCATCTCTGCCAAAAGCGGCCAGATCGTGCCGACAAACACAACAAAAGCCGAAACGGCCAATAATATATTGTTCAATACCAGGGCTGTTTCACGGCTGACCATAGAAAATGCACCCCGCGCCTGCATGGCCGATGCGCGCGCGGCAAATAAGGTTAAGGCCCCGCCGATGAAAATCGCCAAAATAATCAGGATAAACACACCCCGCTCGGGGTCATTTGCAAAAGCATGCACCGATGTCAAAACGCCAGAGCGGACAATAAACGTACCAATCAGAGAAAATCCGAACGCAAGAATGGCCAAAAGAATGGTCCAGCTTTTCAAACTTTCACGCTTTTCCACCACAATCGCAGAATGCAATAAGGCAGCGGCCAGAAGCCATGGCATAAAAGAGGCATTTTCAACTGGATCCCAAAACCAAAAGCCCCCCCAGCCCAATTCATAATAGGCCCACCAACTGCCCAAAGCGATGCCAATGGTCAGAAAAATCCAAGCCGCCAATGTCCACGGGCGCACCCAACGCGCCCAAGCGGCATCCACGCGCCCTTCAAGCAGCGCCGCGACCGCGAAAGAAAACGCCATACTCAAACCGACATAGCCCAAATATAAAAACGGCGGATGAAACGCTAATCCGGGATCTTGCAGCAATGGGTTCAAATCTTGCCCATCAAACGGCGGCACCACCAAACGCAAAAATGGATTTGACGTAAGCAAAATAAACGCAAGAAATGCCACGCTAATCGCGCCCTGAACGGCCAAGACCCGCGCCCGAAAGCTTTGTGTGAGATTATTTCCAAACCAGCCCGCGCAAGCACCAAACAAGGCAAGAATAAGCACCCATAACAACATTGAGCCTTCGTGGTTCCCCCAGACACCGCTAATCTTGTAGATCATCGGCTTCAACGAATGGGAATTCAGCGCCACCAATCGCACCGTGAAATCAGAGGTGATGAATGCGTGCATCAGAGCCAAAAAGGATCCTAGAATAAGAAAAAAATGGGCCGAAGCAGCGGGGGCGGCCAGCGCCATCAAGGCAGCGCGGCCCGTCATTGCACCGATCAAAGGCACAACGCACTGAATACACGCGACAAAAAACGCCAAGGTCAGTGCAAAATGTCCAAGCTCACTTATCATAGTGCCTCTTATAAACCTGTCTCATCGGACTGACCATCTTAAAATCCAGCATCCTAAATCATGGCCAATCATGATTTTTCAAAAGATACCGACGTTACTTCACTTTGTTCAAAATCTTAAAACAGACGCTTAACTGTTAGAAAAATAGAGCAAACCTTCTGTAAAGCAATCTGTTTTTATGCAGTATAAAAAAGCGTTTTGGGAAAGATTATCTTTTGTTGCTTAAAGACAGGTCTAAATAAATTGTAGCCCAAGATAATGCCACCCGGTATCAGCCAATGCGGAAATTCACCAAACCGACGGTCAAATTCCAAGATCTAAATATTTCAGCAGATGCAGCGGTTGAAGCTTTCGTTTTTAACCGGTTCACACCA
>ERZ802824.1930-NODE-1930-length-10793-cov-86.511_pt1 | contig 10793 bp, 8 predicted proteins | sample MGYA00345650_ERZ802824 | MGnify/ENA primary metagenome ERZ802824 (study PRJEB30503, sample SAMEA104212361) | marine metagenome | biome: Westerlies Biome; feature: [SRF] surface water layer (ENVO:00010504) within the epipelagic zone...; material: water... | reverse complement strand
CCGCAGAAACCTATATTCGCGCCTTACAAACAGGCCAAGATTTACGCGTTTTACCTGATGAAATTGCCGAAAAAACAGCACAAGAAGCTGAAGAATATCCCGAACAGGGAATACGACATTTCGGCGAGCTAAAGCGCATTCTTCAGGATGAGGGCGCAAATTATGCAACATAGGGCAGCACGATTGCTTGCGATGCCCGCGCAGGGCTTCTTTTAAATAAAAAGCTGCGGGGCCACCGCGCCGTCGAATTCGGACTCTGACGTTTAAACTCTTGTTGCGCCTCGGCGTAAAGCGGCGCGTGCTCGCAACGGCGTTCAAACCCTCTTTGGCGGCGCAGATGCTTGCCAAGAGGCAGAGCGCATGACAGGATCACTCCTGCAGAATTTGAGAAACACCCATGTCAGAGCAAAACATATCAGCCTTTCCACAATCGACCGCATCCAATTCGGCAAGAAACCCAGGGATGGCTTTGGATCTTGATTGGGTGGGCGCCGCACAAGCCAATACTTCTGCGATCGAACGCCGCGCCGCAAGCCTGGGCGCGCGACGCAGCGTCAAAAAAGACTATCAAGCCGCTTGGTTGCTTCGCGCAATCACCTGCATCGATCTGACCACCCTATCGGGTGATGACACGAAGGCGCGTGTCAAACGGCTTTGCGATAAGGCGCGCCGACCGCTCAGGAATGATCTTCTCAAAGCGCTGGATATCGCGTCTTTGCAAACCGGCGCAATTTGCGTTTACCACGACATGGTGGAAACCGCTGTTACGGCCTTAGAGGGCAGCGGCATTCCCGTGGCGGCAGTCTCTACCGGCTTTCCTGCCGGATTGTCGCCCTTAGAGTTGCGCATCGCTGAAATCAAAGCCAGCGTCGCGGCCGGTGCGCGCGAAATCGATATCGTGATTTCGCGCCGGCATGTGTTAACCCAAAACTGGCAGGCGCTATATGACGAAATGCAAGCGTTTCGCGCGGCCTGCGGCGAGGCCCATGTAAAAGCGATTTTAGCCACGGGCGAGCTTGGTAGCCTACGCAACGTGGCGCGGGCGTCATTGATTTGCATGATGGGCGGCGCTGATTTCATCAAAACCTCAACAGGCAAAGAAAGCGTCAACGCAACCTTGCCCGTCTCATTGGTGATGGTGCGCGCTATCCGCGACTATCATGACCGCACCGGATATGCGGTCGGCTACAAACCCGCCGGTGGCATTTCAAAAGCGAAAGATGCCCTAGTCTATCTTAGCATGATCAAAGAAGAACTGGGTGATCAATGGCTGCGGGCGGATCTGTTCCGTTTTGGAGCCTCGTCGCTTTTGGGCGATATTGAACGGCAATTGGAACATCATGTCACCGGCGCCTATTCTGCAGGGCACCGGCATGCATTGGCTTAAGCTTAAATTTGGACATCCCCTATGAGCGTAAAAGAAATATTTGAAACGATGGAATACGGCCCCGCCCTTGAAGCCACGCAGGAGGCAACACAATGGCTGCAAAACCACGATCGCAGATTTGGGCATTTCATAAATGGCGCAAACTGCGAAGGTTCTGATCATTTTCAAAGCCGCAATCCCGCCACCGGCGAGGCTTTGGCAAAAATCGCCCAAGCCAGCGAGCAAGATGTGCATAACGCCGTGGCCAGTGCCCGCGCCGCGCAAGCGGATTGGGGCGCGCAAAGCGGGCATCAACGCGCGCGTGTTTTATACGCCATCGCCCGGCTTGTTCAAAAGCACAGCCGGCTTTTCGCCACATTAGAAACGCTGGATAACGGCAAGCCCATTCGTGAATCGCGCGATATTGATATCCCGCTTGTACACCGGCATTTTTATTATCACGCCGGCATGGCCCAGTTGATGGCCAGCGAACTTCCCAACCGGCAAGCGCTGGGCGTGTGCGGCCAGATCATCCCTTGGAATTTTCCACTTCTGATGCTGGCATGGAAAATTGCGCCGGCCTTGGCGATGGGCAATTGCGTGGTTTTGAAACCGGCTGAATACACCTCGCTCACAGCGCTTTTATTCGCCGAAATCTGTATGCAGGCCGGCGTGCCAAACGGAGTTGTAAACATCATCACCGGCGATGGCACCGTGGGCGAGCATCTGGTGAACCACCCTGATATCGATAAAATTGCCTTTACCGGATCCACCGATGTGGGGCGCAAAATTCGCCAAGCCACCGCAGGCAGCGGCAAAAAGCTCACTCTTGAATTGGGGGGAAAATCCCCCTTCATCGTGTTTGATGATGCCGATCTTGACAGCGCGGTAGAAGGCTTGGTTGATGCAATTTGGTTCAATCAAGGGCAAGTATGCTGCGCCGGATCGCGGCTTTTGGTGCAAGAGGCAGTGGCGGATCGCTTGCATGATAAAATCCGCGCCCGGATGGCAAAACTGCGGCTGGGCAATCCGCTGGATAAATCTGTCGATATGGGGCCCTTGGTTGACCCGGCGCAAGTTGCACGGGTAAACAGCTTGGTTGATGCAAACACAAACGGCACCTGCTTTCAGCCCAATATTGATCTGCCCAAACAGGGCTGCTTTTATCCCCCAACGCTGCTGACCGGGCTCAGCCCATCTGACCCGTTGATGCAGGAAGAGATTTTCGGGCCGGTGCTTGTTTCAACCAGTTTTCGCACGCCGCAAGAAGCCGTGCAGCTTGCCAATAACACCCGCTACGGGCTGGCCGCATCGATCTGGAGTGAAAACGTAAATCTTTGCCTTGGTTTGGCACCAGCTTTAAAGGCCGGAGTCATTTGGATAAATGGCACCAATATGTTCGATGCCGCGGCCGGCTTTGGCGGCATTCGCGAAAGCGGCTTTGGCCGGGAGGGTGGCTGGGAAGGCTTGACCGCCTATACCAAACCCAAAGCCCAGACCACCGCCAGACCCTTAAAACCTATTTTGGCAAAAACAGGTCCGAAATCTGTAGCTTTCGGCCTTGATCGCACCTCCAAACTGTATATTGGCGGCAAACAAACGCGACCAGATAGCGGATATTCTACGGCTGTGTTTGATGCCGCCGGGAATTTCATCAGCGATGTTCCAAGCGCCAATCGAAAAGATATCCGCAACGCAGTTGAAGCCGCACAGGGGGCCGTAAAATGGTCTGGATCAACCGGGCATTTACGCGCCCAAATTCTATATTTCATTGCCGAAAATCTCTCGGCACGCGCCGCTGAATTTGCCACAAAAATCAACCTCTACACGGGTGAAACAAATGGCGCAGCAGAGGTTGAGGCCAGCCTAGAGCGCCTGTTCACCTATGCAGCTTGGTCAGATAAATATGATGGGGCAGTGCGCGATGTGCCCTTGCGCGGCGTGGCATTGGCTTTGAACGAACCGGTTGGCGTGATCGGCACCTTTTGCCCGGATGACGCGCCGCTACTTGGGCTGGTCTCGCTGCTTGGGCCGGCTTTGGCGATGGGCAATCGCGTTGTTATGGTGGCCTCTGAGCCCTACCCGTTGATCGCCACCGAATTTTATCAGATTTTAGAAACCTCGGATGTCCCTGCGGGCGTTGTTAATCTGTTAACCGGCGCCCATTCAGAGCTGGTCACACCTCTGGCCAGTCATTTGAATATCGACGCCATATGGAGCTTTTCCTCCAGCGATTTATCAGCAGAAATTGAAACGCAGAGCGCGCTAGGTTTAAAACGCAGCTGGGTCAATTACGGACAGGATCGAGATTGGTTTTCAAAAGACGGTGAAGAAAAAAGTTTTCTGGCAGAAGCCAGCCAATCAAAAACCGTTTGGATCCCCTTCGGCGAAGGATAGCCCAGGTCTTAGAAAGACCCTAACCGGCAAGCTCGGCCCATAAAGCCCGGCTTAGATAGGCATCAGAAACATATCCCTGGTCGCGTTGATACCTCCAGAGCGCCGCCGCGGTGTTTGGACCCATAAGCCCATCTGCGCCAAACGTGTCATAGCCAAGCGCGCTGAGGGCGATTTGCACGTTGCGCTTTTCGTCGCGGCTCAGCGCGGCCTCGCCAATAGGCCAAGGTTGAACAAGGCCCAACCCACCCGCAATAGCATCACCCAGCGCGCAGACTGACAGCGCATAAGCCTGCCCAGGATTATAGGCCAATAAAGCGGTATAATTTTCAAAAACCATAAATTTCGGGCCCTGTATACCAGCGGGAAGGATCAGCTTGGCAAGGCCGTTTTCGGGTAAATCTTGATAAGGTGTCAGACCTCTCATCGCCCAATCTGACGGGTTCAGGGCCGTGTTAGGAGGGGGCAAATCCAATGCGGCCTCCGGTGACAGAAAAACCTCTGCGCCCCAGATCTGCCCGGCGCGCCAACCCTGCGCCTGCAAATACGCTGCCGTTGAAGCCAAAGCGTCAACCGGGCTCTCCGACCAAATATCGCGCCGCCCATCGCCGTCAAAATCAACCGCGTGCTGAAGATAAGAGCACGGCATAAATTGCGTATGGCCCATAGCCCCGGCCCAACTGCCCAAGAAACGCTTAGCTGACACGTCTCCGGCTTGTAAAATATCCAAGGCGGCAATCAATTGCTGTTCAAAAAACGCCGCGCGGCGCCCCTCAAACGCAAGGCTGGCCAAAGCATCTAAAACAAAAAAGTCGCCGCGATTTGATCCGTAAGCGGTTTCACAACCCCAAACGGCCAGTAAAACCTGCGCCGGCACGCCGTAAGCATGCACAATTTCATCTAGAGAGGTTTGAAATTTTGTTAGAAGTTGCTGGCCCTGCGCAACACGCTCGGATGAGCATGTTTTTTGAAGATAGGTCCAGATTGGCATTTCCGTTTCAGGCTGAAACCGGTCTTTTTCAATCACCGCGGGAAGAAATTGAAAACTGAGCACTGTTTTATGCAGAAAATTTGCGTCAAACCGCCCCGCAACGCGCTCTGCAAACTCCATTGCCCATGCCCGAAACCACTGATCCATCACATTCTAACGCTTTCGTTTAACGCTCCGCTTTACCTTATCAGATTTTTTCCGCGCTTTGCCCAATTTGCGCTTTACCGGGCGCGCATTTTTACGCCCAGATTTGGGTAATGCGTTGCCTTCAAGGCTTAACAATTCAAACGCAACACGACCGGATTCGACGATAACTTCGCTTAACCTTACCTCAACAACCTGCCCTAAACTGAGTAAAAGCCCTGTCTCAGAACCAAGTAGGCTATTGGTTTGTTTGTCATAATGAAAATACTCACGGCCTAAAGTTCGGATAGGAATCAACCCCTCAGCGCCGCTTTCATCCAAACGCGCAAACACGCCAAATTTCGCAATGCCGCTGATCCGGGCGGTAAATTCTGAGCCTTTGCGCTCATTCAAATAGGCGGCAAGATACCGATCCGCCGTATCACGCTCGGCCACCATTGAGCGCCGCTCTGTATCGGAAATTTTCTGCGCGGTCTCATCCAACAGGGCCTCTTCTTCTGCACTCAGCCCATCCTTGCCCCATCCATGCGCCCGAATAAGTGCCCGATGCACGATTAAATCGGCATAGCGGCGAATGGGCGAGGTAAAATGCGCATAAGAGCGCAAAGCCAATCCAAAATGGCCGAAATTCTGCGGGCTGTAATAAGCCTGCGTCATTGAACGCAACGTTGACATATTGATTAGTTCAGCTTCATCCTTGCCCTCAGCTTGCGTAAGCAGCGCGTTTAAATGCCGTGTTTGCAACACTTGGCCTTTGGCCAAGTTAAGCCCGGCCGCCTGCGCTGTTTCGCGCAGCGCATCAAGCTTTTCGGGCGAAGGTTCTTCATGCACGCGAAACAAAAGCGGCACCTGTTTGGCTTGCAGAGCCTCCGCAGCGGCCACATTCGCCAAGACCATAAATTCTTCAATCAAGCGATGCGCATCCAACCGATCGCGAAACTTTACCGAGGCCACTTGCCCGTCTTCATCCAAGATGATTTTGCGTTCGGGCAGATCCAGCTCAAGAGGTTGGCGAATTTCGCGCGCCCGAACCAAGGCCGCGTAAGCCTCATATAAGGGCTTGATAACAGGCTCTAACAATGGCGCTGCGCGCTTGCTAATAGAAACACCCTCATAGGCCGACTGCACTTCTTCATAGGTGAGTGACGCGGCGGATTTCATCAGACCGCGGTGAAAACTTTGCCCTAGCTTCACGCCCTCCGCGCTGATTTGCATCCGCACCGCCAAACAGGCCCGTGGCACATCTTCGTGCAAACTGCACAAATCGCCCGAGAGATGATCCGGGAGCATCGGCACCACCCGGTCTGGAAAATAAGTGGAATTGCCGCGCTTGCGGGCTTCACGATCCAAGTTTGAATTGGGCCGTACGTAATGCGCCACATCCGCGATCGCCACCCAAATGATATGCCCGCCCGGATTATCAGCCGCGTCATCCTCATGCGCATAGCAGGCATCATCATGATCGCGCGCATCCGCCGGATCAATGGTGACCAAGGGCATATCTCGCAAATCTTCGCGGCCCTTTACCCCTGCCGCGCGTTGCGCTTCGGCCTCATGCACCACATCTTCGGGGAAATGATCAGGGATATCATGTTGGTGAATTGCAATCAGGGACACCGCTTTTGGCGCAGAGGGATCCCCCAAACGCGTCATCACCCTTGCGCGCGGCAATCCCATGCGCGATTTTGGGCCCGCTTGCTCTGCTTCAACCAATTCACCATCTTTTGCGCCGCCGGCATCATTGGGACCAACCTGCCATTCTTTGCCCGACCGCTCAACGGGCACGATGCGCCCCCCTTCCGCAGCTTGCCTGAAAACCCCCAAAATCTGGCTTGGATTGGCGGCGATTCGGCGGATCAGGCGACCTTCATATTGATAGCCTTCTCCCTCAATTTCGGTGAGCCGGGCCAAAATGCGATCACCCGCGCCCAGCGCAGGATCAGAAGCTTTCATAACCAATAAAATAGCGGGTTCCATACCATCGCCTTGCCATTCCAGCGCTTTGGCAAACAAATCGCCAGTGCTGGTGGCCGGCAAAACCTGCACCACGCTGACAGGGGGCAGCTTTTCCGGATCACGATAAGTTTTCTTACGCTTTTGCAGATGCCCCTCAGCCTCTAAGCTGCGTAAAAGCTTTTTCAAATCAACCCGCGCGGCGCCCTTTATGCCAAATGCTTTGGCAATATCGCGTTTTGCGGTTTGCGTCGGATTGGCCGCAATCCAATCTAGAATTTGGCGTTTGCTTGGAATCTCATTCATTCGGCTCGCCTATCACGCTTTTAAAGCGCCGTCATGGCGGTTTTTAAACCCCGCGCTGAAACCACAATTAAAAGCCTGATTTATAAAGTCAGAACCATATCGCGATGTAAGATACCGGCATCCATATAATCGGCGCCATAGGCTTGAAAGCCAAGGCTTTCATACAGCCCCAAAGCAGAGATCTGCGCGCCCAGTTTGGCCGTAGTTACGCGCTCATCAGCCTTTAAATGGCTGAGGCATGCCCCCATCAATGCTTTCGCATGACCACGACCTCTATAAGGCGCTAACACGCAGACGCGGCCAATTTTTCCAATCTCAGCCAAGATCAAAATTCGCGCTGTCCCGACCGGCACCGTATTGTCCCTAACCAGAAAATGCAGCGCTTTAGAATCTTGTCCATCCACTTCCTCTTCGACAGAAACGCCTTGTTCTTCAATAAAAACTGCGCGGCGAATTTCCAAACATTGGATCAAATCATCGCTGCGCCCCACCCACCGCGTCATTCGAAATAGGCCTGCAGAATGCGCCGATAAATCGCTTTCAACTGGTGTATTTGTTCCACTGGAACGCATTCATCCACGCCATGCATACCCTGTCCGACCAAACCAAATTCCGTCACCGGGCAAATGTCTTTCACAAAACGCGCATCGGATGTGCCACCCGTGGTTGAAAGCGCGGGGCGACAACCCAATTCGGCTTCGACTGCGTCACCGATAAGCCGTGACAAAAGCCCTGGCGGGGTGAGAAAACTTTCACCAGAAACTTTTACATCGATTTCAAATTCAACTTCGCTATTCGTGCTTTGCTGCACGGCTTGTTTTTCCAACCAAGCGATCAGATCCTGCGAGCTATGCGTATCATTAAAGCGGATGTTCACCGTGGCTTTAGCGGCAGCAGGAATAACATTGGTGGCAGTGTTGCCCGTATCAATCGTGGTAATCGCCAAAGTTGAAGCATCAAAATGCGCAGTTCCCTGATCGAGCGGGTGCGTAGCCAACCGGTCCAGCAACGCCACAAGCGCGGTTAACGGGTTTTTCGCGCGATGTGGATAAGCAGAATGCCCTTGTACACCTTTTGCCGTTATAAACGCGGTTAAAGAGCCGCGGCGGCCAATTTTCATCATTTCACCCATATGGTTGGGGCTGGTGGGTTCACCCACAAGACAATGATCTATGCTTTCACCCGCCTCGCGCATCCAATCCAAAATTGCCGTGGTTCCGTGATGGGCATCGCCCTCTTCATCGCCTGTGATCATCAGAACCACAGATCCATCAGGGGGTGTTTCGTTTACAAACTCAATCGCAGCGGCGGCAAAAGCCGCCACGCCTGATTTCATATCAACCGCGCCGCGCCCATAAAGCACGCCCTCTTTTATATCGCCGCCGAAAGGATCACTTTGCCATTGCGAAAGATCGCCAACCGGCACAACATCCGTATGGCCGTTAAAAGCGAAGCTTTTTCCATTTTTACCAACGCCCCAGCGGGCAAATAGATTGTCGATGCCACCGCGCTTGATTCGCGTACAGGCAAACCCGTGCCCGCCCAATAAGGTTTCAAGCAAAGATAACGCCCCAGCTTCAGCCGGCGTAACCGAAGGGCAACGGATCAGATCTGCACTCAGCGCAACGGGGTCAATACCAGTCATTAGGTTTCCTTACAGGGGCAAAAGGCCAGATACGGTTTCTGCCAATTTTTGCGGATCACTGATAATTGCATCTGCGCCGGCCTCTTGCAATTCCGCAAGGCCCCCGTAACCATAAGATACACCCAGCGCTTTCATCCCATTGGCCTGCGCGCCCTGAATATCATAGACTCTGTCGCCCACCATAATCGCCCGCTCACCCTCGGCGCCAACAACCGCTAAACCATGCGCCAAAAGGGCCGGTTTATCCGAATTTCTGCCATCAAGTTCAGAGCCAAATTCAAAGCTCATAAAATTTGAAATACCAAAATAAGCCGTAATTTTGCGCGCATAACTATGCGGTTTCGACGTAGCAAGGCACAACGTATAGCCCGCCTCTTTCAACTTTGCCAATTGGTCTAAAATACCATCGTAAAGTTTATTTTCCTTCCAACCCATTTCGATATAGCGTTCGCGATAAAACCCAACCGCGCGGTCTAAATCATCGTTTTGAACCCCAAGTTGGGCAAAGCTGGGCCAGAGCGGCGGGCCTACAATCCAACGATTATCACCGCTTAAACCGGGCAGGCTAAGCTTGCGCAAAGCATAATCTACCGAATTCAAAATGCCTTCCCCGGCATCGGTTAAGGTTCCATCAAGATCAAGAAATACTGTGGCCATTATCCATCCGCCTGCTCTTCATAAAGCGCGTTCATCTGCGCAACGATGACAGAATTTTCATCTAACGCACGTTGCATCAATACATCTTCTTGTGAGTCAATTTCATGGCCTTGCGCGATCCGCTCTTCGCGCGTTCCATAACCGGTCACATCTAAAGGAGAAAGCGCCGCCTGTTTCAAAATCGCCACGGTTTCGCGCACGGCTTCCGCCTCATCCACGCCGCTGGCATAACAGAGCAAAGCCGCCCCGGTTGCGCTTTTAGGCAAATCATCCTCGGGGCTGCGGCCAACTTGTACCAACAACGTATAAACTTTCTGACGATTTGGTTTTTTAAACGTGTCGCTCATCACTTTGCCTCATTACAAGCGCTTCTAAAGATTAGACGAAAAAAATGCAAATCCAGCGCATGGGCTTTTTTATATTTATCAAAATGACAAAATTATAAATATTGTCCAAACGCTTTACGAAACCGAAAGGACGGGTTTTAAAACGCTAAAATAAAGGCAAAATAAACCGGTTATACATCTGAGAGAATTAAAAAACCCGCGCATCTGGCGGGCTTTCTAACGGCGATTCTACTGCAATAAAATATCAGTCGCGCAACAAATCGTTAATTGCGGTTTTACTGCGCGTTTGAGCATCAACGCGTTTCACGATAACCGCACAATACAGGCTGACGCCATTTTTTGACGGCATCGACCCTGACACCACAACCGAATAGGGCGGCACTTCACCATAACTCACCTCGCCCGTTTCACGATCAACAATTTTGGTGGATTTACCAATATAAACCCCCATACCCAAAACAGACCCTTCGCGTACAATGCAGCCTTCCACCACTTCTGAGCGCGCGCCGATAAAACAATTATCTTCAATGATTGTTGGGCCGGCTTGCATCGGCTCTAACACGCCTCCAATTCCAACGCCGCCCGATAAATGCACATTCTTACCAATTTGCGCGCAAGAGCCCACGGTGGCCCACGTATCTACCATTGTACCAGTATCCACATAAGCGCCCAAATTAACAAAGGACGGCATCAACACCACGCCCGGCGCGATAAAAGCAGACTTACGAACAATACAATTTGGGACCGCGCGAAACCCTGCTGCATGCCATTGGTCATCACCCCAGCCTTTAAATTTACTATCGACCTTATCCCACCAGCCGCCACCTTGGGGGCCGCCGTCTTGAATCGCCATATCTTGAATTCGAAACCCCAGCAGAACCGCTTTTTTAGCCCATTGGTTCACATGCCAATCGCCGCTTTCCTGCTTTTCAGCCACGCGAAGCGTGCCCCCATCAAGCGCGTTCAGCGTCTCTTCAATCGCCTCGCGCA
>ERZ802824.1929-NODE-1929-length-10794-cov-77.0853_pt1 | contig 10794 bp, 9 predicted proteins | sample MGYA00345650_ERZ802824 | MGnify/ENA primary metagenome ERZ802824 (study PRJEB30503, sample SAMEA104212361) | marine metagenome | biome: Westerlies Biome; feature: [SRF] surface water layer (ENVO:00010504) within the epipelagic zone...; material: water... | reverse complement strand
CGTGCAGCTTCTTCAAAAAGCTGCAAATAGGTTTTCCCCAATCCTTGCTTTCGCTGCGCTTGTGATACGATGAGCAGTAGCAATTCGACCTCGGTATGTATGACCCTTCCCAGCGCGAAGCCATAGTCTTGCTTGATCAGCAGAGAATTTTCTGCGGCGCATAGCTGGGCGAATTCCTGCGCTGTCCAAGGGCGTTGTTCAAGCCCTGATTGCGCGTGAAGTTTGGCCATATCTGACGGCTGCAAGATGGTATTCTGTTGCATTTAGCCCGTCAAACTCAGGACGCGCTCGGCTGCAGGATCTTTGGTCCGGGATCGCGGCTTGGCGCGGCATCTGCAGGTTTTGCGTATAAAGGCGCAGGAGGCGTTACGGTTTTCACATCCCTTTGGGCGGCAATGCGCGCTATGTTTGCGACCAGTAGATCCGGCTTTGGCCGATAGAGCACTGGGATCGGGCTAGTGGCCAGGGTTGGCGCATCGCTCATTTGAGGGGCAGCCTGCAAATTTGCGCTGCTGAGCGTGTAAAACTGGTCTCGGATGGCTTGTATTGCGATCAGGGTTTCTTTGGCTTTATCCACTATGCTGGCCTCAAAGCTGTTGACGCCGATCACAGGGCAACCCAAAGACAGGCCCAGCCCTCGGGCCAAGCTGATGGAAATACGGATGCCGGTAAAGTTACCAGGCCCAAGGCCGACGCCAATACGGCCAATTTTGTGTAAGCTAGTTTGCGTTTCGGCCAATAGGGTTTGTATAAGTGGAACCAAGGCTTCGGCTTGACCTTTTTGCATTGCTTCAAATCTGGTGCCGAGGATCACGCCATTGCAAAGCAAAGCGGCCGCGCAATGCGCGGCCGATGTATCAAAAGCGAGAACCGTTTGATCAGCCACCGACAGGGCGCACTTCAGTGACTTCGGGAATATAATGGCGGAGCAGATTTTCGATTCCCATTTTCAACGTCATGGTTGACGACGGGCAGCCCGCGCAAGCACCTTGCATTTGCAAATACACAATCCCACGTTCAAATCCGTAAAATGTGATGTCACCGCCATCTTGCGCCACAGCAGGGCGAACGCGACTGTCCAGCAGTTCTTTGATTTGCCCCACAATAACTTCATCTTCTCCGCTATGTTCAGCATGGCCCGAGCCTAGCCCCTCATCAGTCATCACAACATCACCCGACTGAAAATGCTCCATGATTGCGCCTAGCAAAGCCGGCTTTACGTGGTCCCAATTGACCGCATCCTCTTTGGTGATGGTGATGAAATCGCGCCCCAGGAAAACGCCTGTTACGCCATCCACCGCAAAAATACGTTGCACTAAAGGCGATTTTTCGGCGCCCTCATTGCTGGGAAAATCAGCGGTCCCCGCTTCTAAGACGGTTTGCCCAGGCAAGAATTTTAATGTTGCGGGATTGGGGGTGGATTCGGTTTGGATAAACATTTTGAGCGCCTCTCTTCTGGCTCTTTATATGGAGAGCCGCGGCGTTTTGTCAATGTTTAGAATCGTTCTAATTTAATTCCATACCGGCTCTATAAATTTCCAAGGAATGCCAAATATTTTTAAACTTCACAACTTTTTCGTAAGCGTTGGAGCTAAGCCGTTTTTATAAATCAACTGTGTCGTTGCGCATGAGGGAATAAGGCCGTGCAAAATTATTTGCTTGTACGACAAATATCACGCGCTTGCCGCCTCGCCGGCCGATTTGTTCTTTTTGCTGCGCGAAGAGGCTGCCGCAAGCAGCAGATTGCAACAACAAGCGCGGGGCGGTTTAAGCAACGTGCACTCCATAGAGGGGCCACACGCACGTCTTGCATCAGCTTAAATAGCAGGTTTTTTGTAAAATAAACGATGTCTGAATGACAACCAGGACTCAATATTCCAATGAGCGCGTTGGTTAGGCGCGTTCTGGCTTTAGGTAATTGCTTCGAGTCGCTCTTTGGATAAATCCCCCGGAACAATGGTCATTGGGATGGGCAAAGAGCCTGCGTTTTTGGTCAGCTGCGTCACAAGCGGGCCGGGGCCTTTTTTATCCGTGCCTGCGCCCAGAACCAACACGCCGATTTCAGAATCATCCTTAACTTGCGCCAAAATCTCTTGAATCGGTTCACCTTCACGGATCACCAATTCAGGATCTATGCCCTGGCGATCGCGCATCCATTTGGCGAAGACTTCAAAATGCACCTCAATGCGTTCACGCGCTTCGCTGCGCATGATATCGCTGACGCCGATCCAATGGTTGAATTCTTCAGGTGGGATCACGGCCAGCACTTCAACGCCGCCACCGGTTCGCGCAGCGCGCATGGCCGCGAAACGCATTGCGTTCAGACATTCTTGACTGTCGTCGAGTATTAGCAAAAACTTACGCATCTATGTGATCTCCTCAGCTGCATATGATGCGCGAAGGCGCCATCCAACGCAAGGTTGATTTCAGCAGCCTGCGCATTGTTGCGCAAAGGCGCTTAGGCCGAGGTTGATGCGGCCCAGTCCCAATAAGCCTCTTTAAGCTGCCTGGCAATCGGGCCGATTTGAAAATGCGTTTCTTCAATCGCTGTGACGGGTGTGATTTTTTGCATATTTCCGGTCATAAAAACTTCATCAGCGGCATAAAAATCATCAAAACTCAAAACGGTTTCATGAATAGGAATGCCCATATCTTTTAAATGCGTGATATGACGCGCGCGCGTGATGCCGGCTAAGAACGTGCCATTTGGCGCCGGAGTAAACACCTCGCCATCGCGCGCCATGAAAATATTTGCCGTGGCAGTTTCTGCCACATTGCCCATAGCATCTGCAACCAACGCATTGCTGAACCCGTTGCGGCGCGCTTCTACCAGCATGCGCGCATTATTGGGATAGAGACAGCCAGCTTTTGCATTTACCACGGCGCTTTCTAAAATAGGCCTGCGAAATTGCGTGCGCCCCAAGGTTGCGCTGGTTTTGGGGGCTGCAAAGGGGATTTCTTCAAGCGAAATGGCAAAGCCTGTGGTGTCAGCGCTTGGAACGATGGCCGTCAGATCCCCATCTATCCCCCAATACATGGGGCGAATATAAACCGCGGCGGATGTCGCGTAGCTCGCAAGCCCTTCCCAGATCAGGGCTTTCATCTCAGAAACACTGTATGTTGGGGTGAGCATTAGGGCCTTTGCTGACGCGTTTACCCGCGCACAATGCGCCTCCAAATCGGGGACAACCCCGTTAAAATAGCGTGCCCCATCGAAGACGCCTGAGCCCAACCAAGCCCCATGGTCGGCAGCTTTCATCACAGCAATATCGCCATCATGCCATTGGCCGTTGAAATAGGTTTTTATGTTGCTGCCCGTTGCCATTGACCCCTCCTTTTGGATACCCCGGCTCAAGACGAGGCATTCTTTATGGCACCCTGACAAAAGACGGGTTCGCATGCAAGAGCCTGCCGAACTCTATTCGCGCGGCGTTAGTAAGACTGGGAAGTTTATGGGATTGCTTGCTTTGTGAGCGCAGGCAGCAGGGCTTAACTGCGCAGCAACCCCATAATATCATAAGTTTGGTTCAATATGGGCTGAGCAATTTTTCGCGCCCGCTCGGCCCCATTGGCCAATACACGGTCGATCTCGTCCGGTTCTTGCATCAACCGGTTCATTTCAGCCGAGATTGGTGAAAGCGTGGCGACCGCGCGGTCAATCAGCATTGGTTTGAACTCGGAAAATTGTCTGCCGCCAATGTCATTTAGAACCGCGTCAACGGATTGATCTTCCAAAGCGGCATAGATCGCCACCAAATTGCGCGCTTCGGGGCGATTTTCCAATCCGGCTTCTTCGGAAGGTAGGGCATCGGGGTCGGTTTTGGCTTTGCGGAATTTCTGGGCAATGCTGTCTGCATCATCGCTCATATTTATGCGGCTCAGGTCAGAAGGGTCTGATTTTGACATTTTTTTTGATCCGTCGCGTAAGCTCATCACGCGGGCCGCAGGCCCCCCGATCACCGGCTCGGTAATTGGAAAAAAATCCACCCCGAAATCATGGTTGAACTTGGTTGCAATATCTCTTGTTAATTCAAGATGTTGCTTTTGATCATCGCCCACGGGCACATGGGTTGCGTGATAGAGTAAAATATCTGCGGCCATCAATGTGGGATATCCAAATAAACCAAGCGATGCATTCTCAGCATTTTTTCCAGCTTTGTCCTTGAATTGGGTCATCCGCTTCATCCACCCCATGCGGGCGATACAATTGAAAATCCAACCCAATTGAGCATGTTCGGGAACCGCGGATTGATTGAATAAAATTGACTGCTCCGGTTTTAATCCGGCAGCAATAAAAAACGCCGCCAATTCACGGGTGTTTTTGCGCAAGTTGGCCGGATCTTGCCAGACGGTCACCGCGTGTAGATCCACCATGCAATATAAGGATTCATGGTTAGGGCTTTGCATATGCACAAACCGCTTTACGGCGCCCAAATAATTGCCAAGCGTTAATCCGCCCGATGGCTGAACACCTGAAAAAACGCGCTTTTCAAATGGGCTTGGGGATGGTGTTTGAGCGGCATCCGACATAAGTGTTCTCCAAAGGGCAATCTACTGCGTGTCGATTAACTGCAGCTTCAAGGCCCGTCAAGCAAAGGGAGTGCGATGTCTTTCAATCCGGAAACACCCAAAGCTGCGGCATTGAACCCGATGCCACCCGTCGTCATGGCGCTTTTTTTGATGATTGCGGGGGTAGAGGCCCTATTTGCCTTGGCATCGATTGGGGTTTTGGGTGAAGGGTTTGACGCCTCTTGGCGATTTTTTGCGATTGAGCGCTATGGAATGAACACAAATCTTGTGTCATGGATGCGCGAAACCCAGGATTACGGCGCGGAACATTTGGTGCGCTTTGTTACGTTTTCCTTCTTGCATGCGTCTTTTATGCAGGCAGCGATCGCTTGTGCGCTGTTTTTGGCGATGGGCAAAATGGTTGGCAGCGTGTTTTCCGCCCCTGCCGTATTAATGTTCTTTTTTGTGTCAGCGGCGCTGGGCGCATTGGTTTTCTGCCTGATCGCGCCAGAGGCGGGCTGGTTATTTGGGGCTTTTCCAGGGATTTATGGGTTGATCGGGGCCTATACTTTTCTGCTTTGGGTGTCGTTAAAGGCGCAGCAGGCGCCGGCAGGCAAAGCATTTAACATGATTGCGATGCTGATCGGGATCCAGCTTGTCTTTGGAATATTCTTGAGCGGCAGATTATTGTGGATCGCCGATTTGGCCGGATTTTTAGGCGGCTTCACCCTATCTGTTTTATTTCTTCCTGGTGGGCTTGCGCGTTTAATGCAAGCGCTGCGCCGTGATTAAGGCTTTTTAAAACTGGCCTTTACCTCTTGCAGCGAGAAAGCTTTTAATCTTTCACCCAGCCAAAGATATAATCCCGCGCCAGCGATTACCAAGAAGAGCGCATAGAAAATTCGCCCAGAAACGCTGGTGACAGCGGGGCTGATAAAAAATTGTATGCCGTAAAGAGCAGCCCCTAAGAAAAGGCTGGCAATGCACATGCGCAGCAAGCGGTTTTTCAAACCGGCCTCCGGCTTTAAAATAGTGTCAAAGCCGCGCGCGCCCCAAAACAGCAGCCCGACCATTGCCCAAGCCGAAAGACTGGTGGCAATGGCCGCGGCCACCCAGCCAATAAATGGCATAAGACCGATGGCTAAGGCGGCATTGATCGCCATGCCTACAAGCGCAAATCGAAAGGGCCTGTGCGTATCTTCGCGCGCAAAATACAATGGTTGCAGGAGCTTTTGCAGCACAAAAGCGGGCAAGCCCAATCCGTAGATAGCGGTCGCAAGTGCCATCGCTTGCGCGTCAAGGCGGGAGGTTGCGCCATGTTCAAAAAGCGCAGAGACGAAAGGATAGGGCACCACGCAGAGCGCCATTGCGGCCGGTAAACTCAGCGCTAATGTGATTTCGGTTGCGCTTGAAAAGGCTTGTTTTGCCCCTGCTTGATCATTTGCCTGCAAGCGTCGTGACAATTCGGGTAAGAGCACAATGCCCACAGCAATTCCAACCACGCCCAGGGGCAACTGATACAGGCGATCAGCCCCATAAAGCCAACTGACGGCGCCGGGATTTTGACTGGCGACCAATTGTCCGACCAATAAATTGATTTGCAGCACGCCATTGGCCAAGGCTGCGGGTACCGCAATCCGCACCAGCTGTCGCATTTCGGGGCTAAAGCTGGGCCGTCCCAACCGAATCGGAAGCCCGGCGGCCTGCGCCGCCCGCCACAGCGCGGTCAATTGCACAATCCCCGCAATTGGAACCGCCCAAATCAGATAATAGATGACCGCATGGTTCATCACCCATCCCAGACAAAGCGCGCAAATGATGATGATATTTAAGAAGACAGGCGCGGCGGCTGCCATTGCGAAGCGCCCTTGGGCATTCAGCGCACCAGACAGCAGAGCGCTGAGCGAGATAAGAAAGATATAAGGAAACATCACGCGGCCATATTCAACCGCCATATCAAAGCGGGCATCGCCCACGAACCCCTGCGCGGTAAGCCAGACAAGCGCTGGCATGAACACCAGCGCCAGCGCTGTCAAAAGCGCCAGCGCAAAGGCAAGCCCGCCCATCGCCTGGCTGGCAAATCCGATCGGGTTGTCTTGGGCCTCAAGGCGCTTTGAAAACAGAGGCACAAAAGCGGCGTTAAAAGCGCCTTCTGCAAAGAACCGCCGAAACATATTGGGCAAACGAAATGCAACCACAAACGCGTCCAACACCGGCCCTGCGCCAATCAACATATAGAGCAAGACCTCGCGGGCCATGCCCAGCACGCGGCTGAGCAAAGTCCAAAAACCGACTGTCATAATGCCTTTGAGCAGTCGCGGCCCACTCATGTTGAAGCGCGCTCAACGCCCAGCTCGATTGCTTCGCGTAGCTTGCGTTCCAGCATCTTTTGCTTGGATTGGTTGTAAAATTTCAGACCAAACATGTCTTTTACATAAAAACTATCAACAACTTGTTCGCCATAAGTGGCGATGACTGCTGATGCGATATAGACGTTGGTATTGGCCAAAGTGCGTGTCAGATCAAACAACAGGCCCGGACGATCCCGCGTGTCGACTTCGATGATCGTGTAAATTTCGGAGCCGTCATTATCAAAGCTGATAGAGGTCGGAACTTTAAAGGCTTTTTCGCGTTTTTTGAATTTGTCTTTATCCTGAATCGCAACCCGCGCCACCACTTTGCCCATCAATGTCTTATTGATCATTTGTTTCAAACGGTTGAACTTTTCCGGCTCATAAGGGTTTCCTGCCGCGTCTTGAACCCAAAACGCTGCCGTCGCAAACCCATCCTTGGTGGTATAGCTGCGCGCGTCAACGACATTGGCACCCACCAGTGCCAAAGCGCCTGCCAAGCTGGAAAAAATGCCGGGATGGTCGACGCAGGCAAAACAAACGCGGGTTGCCGCGCGATCTCCATCCGCAAAGAGATCGATGGCAATTTCATCCTCTTTTAAATCGCGGAGCAAACCGGCAAACACCACATGCGCGGTGACATGTAATCCCTGCCAATAGGGGGGGTAATGGCGCGCAACTTCGGATTTTAGGTCCTTGGCATCCCACTCTTTTAAATGCAGTCGTAGGTTCTTCTTACCCTCGGTGCCACGCGATTCGCGGTTCAAAGCGTCTTGGCCATTCTCTAACGCGCGGCGGGTCTGCCGATAGAGCGCCCGGATCAAAACCGCTTTCCAATTGTTCCAAGTGTTGGGACCAACAGCGCGAATATCGCAGACGGTCAACACGGTTAGCAGATCCAAGCGCTTGAGGGTTTGCACGGCTTTGACAAAGTCGCGCACCGTTCGAGGATCCGCAATATCGCGTTTTTGCGCCAAATCAGACATCAATAAATGGTATCTCACAAGCCATTCTACGGTTTCCACATCGGCTTTGTTCAAGCCAAGCCGCGGAGCCACTTTGCGCGCAATTTGCGCTCCAATCACCGAATGATCTTCATTGCGGCCTTTGCCGATATCATGCAGCAAAAGGGCAACGTAGATCACCTTTCGGTTCAAACCTTCTTTCAAAATCGAACTGGCAATAGGCAATTCTTCGATCAATTCGCCGCGCTCGATCTGGGCAAGGTTCCGGATACATTGAATCGTATGCTCATCCACCGTGTAGCTGTGGTACATATTGAATTGCATCATCGCGACGATGGGCTCAAATTCGGGGATGAAGGCTGACAAGGCCCCCAATTCATTCATCCGTCTCAGGGCACGTTCTGGATTGCCATGTTTTAAGAGCAGATCCAGAAAAATCCGTTGTGCTTCGGGGGTTTGACGGAGGGTTTCGTCAAATAAATGCAGATTGGCTGAGATTAACCGCATCGCATCTGGATGTATCAGCAGGCCAGTCCGCAGCGCTTCTTCGAATAACCGCAACAGATTAAGCGGATCGCTCAGAAAATTTTCAGGCGCGGAGATACTCAGCCTGTTATGCAGCACCATATAATCGGATTTCACGGTGGGGCGTTTGCGAAAAATCCGTTCTAAAAGTGGCTCGCTTTTGACATGGCTTGCCTCGAGCGCCGTTAAGAAAATACGCGTTAAATCCCCAACGCTGGTTGCTTGGCGGAAATAATCTTGCATGAAAATTTCAACCGCTGGCCGGCCCGCGCGGTCATGATAGCCCATGCGATCTGCCAGTTCGATTTGCATATCGAAGGATAAAGTTTCAACCGCGCGCCCGCTTACAAGATGCAAATGGCTGCGCACTGCCCATAAAAAAGCCTCTGCCTTGACGAAAATTTGATGTTCTTCCGGCGTGATAACGTTTAACGAGACCAGATCGGCCGTTGAGGCGGATCGATATACATATTTGGTAATCCAAAACAGCGATTGCAGGTCGCGCAGGCCGCCTTTTCCCTCTTTGACATTCGGCTCGACCATATAGCGCTGGCCGCCTTGCTTTTCATGCCGGGTTTCGCGTTCTTGCAATTTCGCCTCAATGAACTCTTTTTCGCTGCCCGAGAATAAATCACTCCAAAGCTTGGCGGATAGCGCGTCGGCAAGGCTTTGATCACCACAGAGGTTGCGCTGTTCCAGCATGGCGGTGCGAATCGTATAATCATTCGCGCCCAAGCGCAGACAATCTTTTACAGTGCGTGATGAATGCCCCACTTTCAGCTTAAGATCCCAAAGGATATAGAGCATCGTTTCAATCAGACTTTCGGCCCAAGGCGTGATTTTATACGGTGTTAAAAAAAGCAAATCAACATCGGAAAACGGAGCCATTTCGCCGCGGCCATACCCCCCGACCGCAACAACAGAAAGCCGCTCGCTTTCGGTGGGATTGGCTAGGGGATGCACGAAGGTTGAGGCGACAAACCAGGTTGTTTTAACAATACAATCGGTCAGGTAAGTGTAAGATCTGGTCACCTCATGCGCGCTGAACGGGCTTTTAGAAAAAGCATGGGCAATATGTTCCATACCCGCAATTTGACGCGCTTTCAGCTCTGTCGCCAAGCCCGCCCTTATGTCTTTACTGTCTGACAACGTGACTAGGTTGGCTTTGATAAAGGCAACCATAGTTTCAGAGTCGAAAATCATTTCAGCTGGCGAAATCATTGGTAGATCGGGCCTGTCGAAGTGAAGCATCGACAGATTAGAAGCTAAAGAACTCGAATGCTGCGGGCGCTGGGTCAAGAATTACCACCTGTTTGTCTTGGATCGTTGCGATAGCCAGACCACGCTCGTTGGTGCCGTCTTTCCTAAGTCTGAAAATACCATCGACGCCTTCAAAGCCGGCTGTTTGGGTTAAGGCTGCTGCGCCTAACGCGTTGTTGGTGCCACGGGCGACCAATGCGCCAATTGCGGCGACGCCATCATATGCCAGGCCCGCAAGCTGGTGTGGTTTACTGGAAAATGTCGCTTCATAGCGCGTTGAAAAACTTTGAGCGCGCGCGTAATCGGGCAAAGCGAACAGCCCCCCCTGCACGCCTGAGAGCGCCAGAGTTTGCGCCGGCACATCCCAGCGTGCAAGGCCTGCATATTGCACTTTGGCGGGATCAATCCCAGCTTCGGGCAGCAATTGCACCAACAGCCCCAAAGCGCCGGCCGTGGTTGAGGTTAATAAAATAGTATCGGCCTCTTCAATCTCGACAGCGGCGCGAATGAGCGGAATCGCGGCAACAACCCCCTCTTGCGAAAACTCAAACACCTGACTATGCGCGATTTTTAAGCTGGAATATTGGGCGGCCTTTTGCAAAGCGCTGCGCCCTGCTTCCCCTTCCAGATTATCCGGGTAAACAATCACAGCGCGTTGTTTTCCGGATCGCGCAAGATAACCGATCACCCTTTCAGCCGTATTGTCAAAGGTCTTTCCAAGCACGAAGACGTTGCCACCGGCGATGGCGCTGCTGTTTGAAAAGCTTAAAACATTCACACCTTCATCCGCGACAGCCAGGCCCGCGGCGTTTGCGGCTTCAGCAAAAAGCGGCCCAATGATAATTTTTGCACCCTGATCAACCGCAGTTTGGGCCTGTTGCGCGGCGATATCACTGCGCCCTGCAGTGTCATAAACGCGCAGGTCAATTTTGACCGGTTCCAAATCAGAAACCGCCATTCGCGCGGCTTGCTCTAAACTTCCGGCGATCTCGGCGGCGTTTTGCGAAGATGTCGGAACCAACAATGCGATTGGAATGGGCTCTTGGGGAGCCAGCCTGGGAGCGGTGCCAATCGTTGATGTGTCAGGCGCGCAGGCGCTTATAAAAGCTGCCAGCAAGATCCCGGCCAGCGCGCGTAGACCTTTATGACGAAATGAAATAGATACTCTCATACATACGCTCCTT
>ERZ802824.1925-NODE-1925-length-10808-cov-10.6006_pt1 | contig 10808 bp, 9 predicted proteins | sample MGYA00345650_ERZ802824 | MGnify/ENA primary metagenome ERZ802824 (study PRJEB30503, sample SAMEA104212361) | marine metagenome | biome: Westerlies Biome; feature: [SRF] surface water layer (ENVO:00010504) within the epipelagic zone...; material: water... | reverse complement strand
CATAAACATTGGTCGCCCACCACGTTGAAGCGTCTCATGAAGAATGTCTGGTGTGTTCGTGAAAAAGTTTGGCCGGAAGTAGTCGGCAACAGGAGGCGAGGTAACTTCCTCTAGGTACTCTGCCAACTCCTGCTTTTCAGTCCGCCACGTAAAGTAGGTATAGCTTTGTGTAAATCCAACTTTGGCGAGGCGATACATTGTCTTCGGTCTGGTAAAGGCCTCAGCCAAGAATAGAACATCCGGATGCGTCCGCCGGACATCAGCAAGAAGCCATTCCCAAAAATCAAAGGGTTTTGTGTGTGGATTGTCGACACGGAAGATCCGGACACCCTGCCTTATCCAAAACTCCAGAATTTCACGCACCGCATGCCAGAGTTCCTGCCATGCCTCGGTTTCAAAATCGAGTGGGTAGATATCCTGATACTTTTTCGGAGGATTTTCCGCATAGCGAATGGATCCGTCAGCCCGATGACGAAACCACTCTGGGTGGTCAGTCACCCATGGATGGTCAGGTGAACATTGCAGCGCAAGATCGAGTGCAAGTTCCATGCCCCGCTCGCTCACCGCATGCCGCAGCGCCTGAAAGTCATCGAGCGTGCCGAGATCAGGATGGATATCCATGTGACCGCCTGCAGTCGATCCAATCCCCCATGGACTGCCCACATCCTCTGCGTCAGCCTCGACAGAATTATTTTTGCCTTTACGAAATGATTGCCCAATTGGATGAATCGGTGGAAGGTAAAGAACATCGAACCCCATTGATGCGATGTAGTCAATTTTCTTCGCAAGATCGCACAGCGTGCCATGCGCGCCTGGTGAACCCCACGAACGCGGGAAGGCCTCGTACCATGCGCCGACAGCTGCTCGTTCACGTTCAACACAGATGCGGCGTGGACTATCGAGCCAGGTATCTTCAGAGTGGCAAGCGTGTGCGGCCATTAACGATGCCAGTTGGTTACTACAGGCGGTGGAATATCCGTCAGGGCCCGTTAATGCGGATTTCATCTGGCTGAGTTGTTTGGCAACATCAGTGGGTGCTGATTGAAGAACACTGTCTATGAGTTGTTGTCCTTCAATCATTTCATCACGCAGATCATCTCCCGCATTCTTGCGCCGCTTCAGGTCGCGCAGCCACGTTTGAAAACGGTCCACTCCAACACGTACGGTGTACTCCCAGGTCCCAAGCTGGTCCGGCGTAAAGGCCGCCTCCCACCGGTCATTCCCAACGTCGGCCATCGGAATGGTTGTCCAAGATTCATGATGGGGCCCACGGATATAGAGCGCGCAGGACAGGACATCGTGTCCGTCGCAGACAATATCTGCAGCGACTGTGGCTGGCCGATGGACAATGCGTTTTGCCTCGAAACGACCGCTGTCAACGTCAGGGAATATTCGATCTATCGCAATGCGACGCGCTGGTTTCATGATCGTCCCAACGCGTGTTGTTGTATGGGTTCTGTTGAATCAATTAAGGTTGGCATCTTTCACTGTCATTTTTGTACCTATCGAGTCCCGCAAGGTGTTTCGGTTTCTCGCTTAGGGAAAAAAGGAGCTGTTGCTTGGTTTTCCGTTATCTTACGTTTGTGCCACGACCGATTGTATGACGATATACCAATGAGTGTGTAATCAGTAGCGAAGCGTTGCGGCAATTATCGAGAAAATGGGAATTCGTATGGACCTGCAATCATGCCCATCGTATGGGAGAGAGGTTAAGGGTCTGCTTAGGAAGTTCATAGGGAACATTATCGGGCTGCACAAGTGTCTTAGGCACAAGGGTGTTAGGAATGAGTGATCTGCCACTGCTTGAACAAAAATATGATCTGACGGAAGACCAACGGGTTCGATTCCGAGAAGACGGATTCTTAAAAGTATCGAATGTCTTTGATGCGGCAACACTGCGCTATTTCGAACCAGAGATTACCCGACTTACCTTCACTCATAACCAACTTGATGGCACGCCGATGAAGGAACGAGATACCTATTCGAAGGCTTTCATTCAGGTAGGGAATCTGTGGGAGAAAAGTGAAGATGCTCGACGGCTCACGTTTTCAAAACGGCTGGCGGGCATGGCAACCGAACTACTTGCCTCAAATGGTGTGCGATTGTGGCATGATCAGGCACTCTACAAGGAGCCGTCTGGTGGTTTTACCCCGTGGCATGCGGACCAACAATATTGGCCAATGGCAAGCAACCTATCGGTTACAGCATGGATTCCGCTTCACGCGGTGCCTTTAGAACAGGGACCGTTGTCATTTGGTCGCGGCAGTCATCGCAAGCGAATTGGGAGAGATCTGCCTATATCTGATTGTTCTGAGACGTTGATACAGAAGGAGATACAAGACCAGGGTGTTGTTGAGGTGACCGAGCCATATGAATTGGGTGATGTGTCTTTTCATCTTGGGTGGACCTTACATAGGGCAGGACCAAATAGCACAGCACTGCCACGTAAAGTGCACACGGTGATTTATATGGACTCCACTATGCGATTGGCGGAACCATCAAATCCAAATCAAGCACTCGATCATAAAAAATGGACGCCATCCACCGCTGTTGGCGAAGTTATGGACGATCCATTGAACCCAGTGCTGTTTGCCACAGATTCGGGTGCCAACAGCAGCTACTGAAAGAGTGCGAGCTCGGTTGTCAGTCCGGGGCCAAATGCCATCGCGATGCATGTGTCCGGTTGACTCAGCTGATTCGTTTGGCGCGGCTGCACAAAAAGTGTCTCAAGAATGAAGAAAATAGTTGCACTCGACATATTGCCGTACTGTGACAAGACCTCTCGAGAAATCTGCAGCGCGTCGGCATCTAATTGAAGCGACTGTTCGACCGTCGAAAGTATTCGTGGGCCTCCTGGGTGAACCGCCCAGTCCGTGATTTGTCCCCTATCAAGACCGTGTTTCTTCAGAAAGGTGGTCGTGGTTCCTGGGAGAGCGTTACCGATGAGCGTCGGCACTTCCGGCGAAAGAGACATTTCGAATCCAGTGTCACCGATAAGCCACCCCATCTGATCGACAGTTTCTGGGAGAACCACACTTGTTTGATCCAGAAGTCGCCAGCCTGAAACTTCAGACGCCATTGGATGATCTGCTGATCGACCGACGATTGCAGCAGCACCGTCGGCAAAGATGCTGTTGGCCACAATCTGTTCAGGGTTGTCTGTATATTGAAAATGAAGGCTACATAATTCCACACATACAATAAGAACCGTTGCACGTGAATCAGATTCGGCATATGCCTTCGCTACACGCAAGGCGTTGAACCCACCATGGCAGCCCATGAATCCGATGTGTGTTCGGCTTGTCGCGTTGGATAAACCGAGTTCCCTCATGAGGGCAATATCAACGCCGGGCGCCTGAAATCCAGTGCAGGAACAGGTGACAAGGTGCGTAATTTCTGCGGCGGCAACATCAGCTTTGGCGAGTGCCTTCTCAACGGCCGTAACAGCCAAGGGTGTGGCCTCAGTGGCATACCGAGCCATCCGCTCCTGTGTCGTTGGGCCATGATCCTCTGAGGATGTGGCAGGCTGAAAAAACTCTTGCGTAACGACACCCTCGTGCGGTCCGTCAAGCAGAACCGAACTCCGTTGTGTGATCTTGGTCTGTCGATAGATGGCCTGCATGGTTCGCTCTGCAGGAGCCTTGTTACCAATCAGATTGGTTGCAAGGAGTGCGGCGTGCTGTTGCTGTATCTTTTGTTGTGGCGTTGCGGTGCCAATACCGAGAATCACAAGGCTCATACCCTTAGTCTGGCAGAATTAGTGGGTCTGGACGACTGGCCATCGGGGAATTCCTAGGTTGCGGCCTGTTTGAAAAAACCCGACGTGACGATTCGCTGACGTCTACCCTATATTTTAGACCATGAACGAACCCGGATATCATCCGTCCCCGAGTCGTAGTGATGAGGCGATTGACGAATTTGAATCAATTTTCAAAAGAGCGGAACGGACTCCGTATCGTTTTGCCGATATTCCGTTCAAATCAATTGCTGTTGTTACCGATGGAGACCAGTCAGCCGCCGATGCACTGACCGCAAATCTCAAACGCTTTTTGCCACACACTGGGGATTCGGCAGAATGGCAGTCGGTTACCGGTGATGAGTTTCACAATGTGAACGACCTGCTTCGAGTCATGAATGAGCGGAGACCAGACCTCATTGTCACATCACGGTGCCTGGCTGAGTCGAGTCTGGTGCCGCAGCACACGCTTGGTGTCTATGTCGACGTCATGACCCAAACACTTTCAACACCCCTCTTGCTCTTGCCTGGATCGGCACCCCAGCCACACCCTCTTGGCGATACTGCCTGTCGTGGCGTGATGGTGGTCACGGATAATCTCGCTGGTGATGACCGACTTGTAAACCATGCAGTCTCCTGTTGTGATCCGAGAGGTACGCTTTGGTTATGTCATATTGAGGATGATTTGCTGTTTCGGCGATATCTTGATGCTATACGTCGCATTCCTCAAATTAATACTGAGCAGGCGCAGGAACTTATTGCTGAGCAGTTAGTAGCAATACCGACACACTATGCGGAGTCGTGTATCCAAGGATTAAAGGAAGCAGGCGTTGAACTTACTGTGGAACAGATCGTTGAATTTGGTCATCGTGTGGCTCGGTACAGGGACCTTGTCTCTCGATATGCGGTTGATCTTCTTGTCACGAATACAAAAGATAAAGATCAGCTTGCAATGCATGGCATCGCGTATGCGCTGAGTGTTGAGTTAACTGAAGTTGCCCAACTATTGCTCTAGTTTTCAATCAAACGTTCGAATCAAAGCAGGGACGCTCTGGCTGTGGGTATATTTTTTGCACTGAGTGAGGTCGCTGGACATGAAGTCCCCGGGTGGGTGACAGGTTTCTATCTTCTTGTTCTTCTGGCGATGGTTCTATGCCTAGCTTTTGAGGAGAAGATCCATGCAAAAAAATCGCTGATCGTCGGTACATTTGCAGGTTTCTGCCTCGTGACTGAGACAGTAATTGGATATTTCACAGACCGTGCCCACCCCATGTTGCCATTTGGCAGTATTACGTTGCCAAATGGACATGAGATCGCACTCCCGATCTATGTTCCAGCAATCGATTGGTCTGTTATCACAATTATTCTTGGTGCAAGCCTGTTTGTGGAAGTGACAAGTCGATCAGGTATTTTTACGTGGCTCGCGATCAAACTGACGAAGCAATCAAAGGGCGATCCCTGGCGACTCTTGATTTTTTATGGTGCCCTGACGGTTATTTTTTCTGCAGTACTCAACAACGTCACGGCAATGATCATCGTGGGTTCGCTCACAACAGTTTCCTTAGGCAAGTTGGAACGGCGTGATCTCCTACTTGGGTTTCTTATTACCGAGGGCCTTCTTACCAACGTGGGTGGGCTCCTCACCCTTATAAGTAGTGTGCCTAATATCATTGTTGGACAGGCTGCAGGGATAGGTTTTGTACCGTTCTTTTTGACGTCTGCACCTTTCGTTTTTGTCGCAACGCTCGTCACACTTTTTCAGGCACGTCTGACATTCGGCGTGAAAAGTCTTGCTACTGACGAAGAAAGAAAGATTGCAGCTGAGTTGGTTGCCAGTTTTGACGAGAAGGAGAGTGTCCCGTCCGTTCGCTTCTTCTGGTGTTCAGTGCTGCTGCTCCTGGGGTTTATTGTGTGCCTGGCAGGTCAATCTGCATTGCCATGGGACCTTGATGAACTTGGCATGGGGTTTGTCGCGCTTTTCTTTGCGGGCCTGGCGCTGTGGTTTTATAAAAATGAAGTTGACACGTTCTATAAGGCCGTTGATTGGGATCTGCTCGGCTTTTTTGCGTCTCTCTTTGTTGTCATCTACGTCATGGAGCAGGCAGAGGTGCTAGGCATCATTGGAGAAGGGATTGGAGCAATGTTGAGCCTGCCGGGCCCAGCCGCGCAAGCTTCGCTGCTGGTAAGTGCAGCGGCTGCGAGTTCCGTTACTGATAATATTCCACTCGCTGCAGTGCTGGCGAAGATTCTTGCGGTGAATCCGCTCGTGGTAGGACCGGAAGGGAGTAACCCGGGCTCACCATTCTGGTGGTGTGTCATTTATGGAGCAAACCTCGGCGGAAACATCACACCGATAGGGTCTGCTTCAACGGTCGTTGCCATGACAATTATCCATAAGAATAGTTTGCCGCTCACCTTTATAGGGTTTGTAAAAGTAGCCTCTGCCTTCGCCATTGTGCAAATTGTCTTGGCAATTGGATATGTCTGGATCACGTCGCTTGTGCTGTAGGCACCGGATTACCTAGTAGGGGCATTCCCAGTAATCAGTTGTGCGACGGAGCCAGTGAGCCTCGGGAAATAACCCGCCACCTGGACAGAAGTCGAAACAAGGCGTGGGCTGCGTAGGGCTAACGATACCAAGCGACAGCGGCGATGATGCCACGTGAGGGCGCGGTGATATCTGCGTTGGTAGTGAGATGCCGCCTGAGCGGCCGGTCGAAGATGCCCTGTTTCGGTAATGAGTGACTCACTTGCAAGTCGTGCCGAGAGCAGCGCCCAGCCGATACCCTCACCAGTGAATGGTTCTATGTACCCAACAGCATCTCCAATACGAAAAAGTTTTCTGCAGTCAGGATCGATGGGCCCGGTCTGGTGAGTGAGTTGAGGGGTGGCACGAATAGGCATGTCGTTGAGGGAGGCACAATCAATAGGGCATGTGGTGCCATGAAACGCCTCTACGAGAAGATGTGAGAGGGCCTTGGCTGGTGATTCAGTCTGCCGTAGAACCGATGGGTGCATGGCTGCGGCCACATCGATGGTGTTGTCCTCTAGTCGGACCAATCCACAGTAACCGCCCTTTCCGACTGCCATAATGAGGTGCTGGGGTCCCAGTGATCCTCCTGTTGCTGGAAGCGTGGCACCGAGCCCAATGCGATTGTTTGGCGGTCGTTTTCGCCGCCGGCTTTCTGCTGAATGACTGTTGTCATAACGGACAGCGTCATGGAGACCTGCAGCGAGTACGAGTCGGCGGGCCTGAATTCGGTACGGTGTTTCGTTATTAGTCTGTACTGTTAAAGCGACACATTCATTCTCATCTTTCCAGTAAAGGGCTCGTGTGTTTGGAAGCCAGGCCGTTCGGGCTAAAACTGCATGGTGAGCGAGTTGGGTGTCAAGGTTGATGCGAGAAAGAACACCGCCTGTTGCGTATGGCACAGAGGCGGCGTGTCCTTGAGAAGCTACCGTTAAGTTCTGAAGGGGCTGAATGGGTAACTGCAGACGTGCGATATTCTGATTGGAGAGATTGTCCAGCTCAGACAGGGCCAACGGAGACAGGCAGCATCCACAGACCTTTGGCCGAGGAAGGTGCTCCCGATCAAGCAAAAGCACTCGCAGTCCGTGCTTTGCGACCTGTGTAGCAGTGGCTGAGCCAGCGGGACCTGCTCCGACAATCACGACATCCCAAGGGTCCGCTGCTGCGGCTTGGGAATCGGCGGTTGCACTGAGACCTACCTCAGGATGAGAAACCATCACTGGTGATTCCACGTGACACAGACACGCTCCGGCCATGTCCGCTGTAGAACTGGCTCAAGGAGGCCAGCCTCTTCGAAAAGCTGCTGATATTCTTTGATGGTGCGAGCGGCCTTCACTGATAGGGGCCCATCGATGCGCGCAACAGATGATCGGCTTAGAACTCGCGTACCAAGTTGTGCGAGAAACAATCCTACGCGTGACCGCAGCAGATCGGAAAACACAAAACCGATCTGAGATGCTGCAGCCATGGCTTGGAGCTGCGCTACCGCTTGACCGTCATCGAGGTGGTGAAGAAATAATGAGTGGAAAGCGAGTGTGCATGATGGGAGTGCACCGTTGAGAACATCACAGGTCTGAAATGAGACATCAAGATGCTCGTTCGCGAGCGTATGTTTTTGTGTTGCCCAGCCAATGACCCTCTCGCTAATATCGAGGCCGATGAATTCGACCCGGTGAGGCACTGTGCGGGCCACGCGTTGAGCAACCGCACTTGTCAGCTCACCTCCGCCACAGGCAATATCGATTATGCGAAGTGGACCAGCTGCTGAGGGTGAAAACTTCTGAGAGAGTGAGACAAGGTGGGAGGCAATCTGTGACGCGGTCCGGGAGACGACATGGATGCGGGCAAGTGCCCGGATCGCTTCCTCATGTTGACCTGCATCGAGTGATGGATCATCCATCAACTCTGGTGGTCGTTGAACGAGCGGTGGCAATACAAACATAGAGGTGTGATATCCATCCGAACAATAAAAGCGTGCATGCGACTGTAATTGACCGCATCCACTTTATTGTATCGGTACGCACGGTGCAGTTTGAACCGCTCCTTCGTAGATAACTGGGCTGACTCCGTTTGGTGTCATACATGGATCACAGGTTGGCGGACATGGGGTTGTTGCTGAGGTTGGAACAATTGCTGTAGGTGCGACCATCGGTGCACCGGCAGGTGCAGCGGGAAGAACCGTCCCGGGTGCAACTGGGGCCTGAACTGGTGCAGGTGGGTACGCAACCGGCTGTGCTGGGACAGGCTGACTAGGAAGACCAGGTTGTGGGTACACGGGAGGAGCATACGGAGGGGCATATGCATACGCATTGCGGCGATGCCAACCACACCCTGCTGAAAAACTAAGGGAGGTGAGTAGAAAAGTCAGAAAACAGGCTCGATAACGGGTCAATAGCATGACAGCATCCTCGGGTTGCCCACCCTTGTTCGCACACTACGACTCGGCCTGTTTCAGAGCAAGGCCTTTTTCTAATCGTTTTGTTAATTATTCGGCAGCTTCAAACAGCGCGATACTGGCCGTAAAGCCATGAAGGCAATTGGTCCTGCCAATTGGGCCAATCTCGCCCTGAGCGAAAAAGCCGGCTACTGGTAGCGGCCCAAGCAGCTGTTGGAGACAGGCTGCGTCATGGCTGGGTGTCGAGAAGAGTCGCCGCCCGCGGCCGTTACAGGTGAAGATTATTGCGCCCGCCGGACGTTTTTGAGTCTGTCGCGTCAGCAGGGTCTGCAAATCTTCATGGGCTGTGTGGGCGTCGCGTACATGAAACTGGACAGTCTGTCCGGTTCGTATCAAATCGCCAACTGCGACCACGCCAGTTTCGGGGTCCGCGCCAACCACATTTCGAACAAGGAAATCCCCCGCTTCGAAATGATCTTGATACTCGCTTGCGACTCGACCGACATGGAGTGAGTTTTTGACGAGTTGCTTGTCATGGTCATCGAGCGTTTCATAAATGGCTCGGAGTTGAACAAATGCGGGACGGCCGCCCAATTCAACGAGCATATTGTCTTCTGCCTTGGTGACGACAAGTGGTGTGCCAATGGGCCGACACCCTTGAGAAACGACGGGACGTACTCGAACACCCCCACCCAGAATAATGCCTACGGCACCACTCTCGTAGGTTTCACCATTGATAACCAGTGTGTTTGCGCCAGGCTGATCACCGCCGCTCGCCATACCACCAATAATCGGTAGGCCAGGATGGTCTTCCTCCAGACGAGCAATGAGGCCATCGACAGGAAATGAAAAAGGGTCGGCGAGCAGCAGCATGGTCGCTTCCTTTGGCCACACGAGATCATCGGGCCACCCAAGAAATGTCCCCCCGTCTGCGGTCTGCGAATACTCAAGTGTGAGCGGAATGATTTCCGCATTCGGTAATTTGGCCATCCAGATTGATATGGCAGGTTCTGATTCGTACTCGTCGTTATTCGCAAGTACTGCTTCGGCGGTGGTGCCAAGCAGATAGCGCGACGGCGCAAGATCATTCAGCGACTCCATCGCTGGGCGTATTTCCTCGCCATATGCCGCCGAAATAAAGACTACAACAAGATCTGGCGAATCATCGCCAAGGTCAATGAGGGCCTCTTGATACGCAGTTGAAATCGCCTCGTGAAGACTGGAGGCAGTGGAGGCAGCCGCGGAGCAGCGGATTGCCTGATGGGTCTGGGTTTCTGAGGAGGAGTGAGTGGTTGTCATAGGATCAGTGCGTGTTCCTTAAAAGGTAACGTCTGTAAAACTGTTGATCTGTTCATGGTCGTAGTGACTTTCAAACGGCTGGTTCCCAGGTCGGATTGTTGCACCTGTATTCATTCCACTGGCGCGGGCAGCGTCGAGTTCAGCGCCAATATCACTTAAAAAAAGAATGTGCTCAGGTTTCACACCAATATCGTTTGCAATTTTCGAATAACTTTCTTGTTCTCGCTTTGGACCTGTTGTCGTGTCGTAATGGCCACGGAGATGCTGTGTCAGGTCACCGGCTGCAGTGTGACCGAAGAAAAGTTTTTGAGCTTCAATCGACCCAGAAGAGTAGATGCGGATATCAATTCCTGAAGTGGCCCAACTGGCTAACGAGGGGGGAACATCATCAAAAACATGGGCGACTAATTGCCCAGACTGAAAACCGGTTTTCCAGATTATTCCTTGCAGAGCCTTCAGTGGTGTTGATTTAACATCCTTGTTCATAAGATCAATCGTCGCAAGAACCACCTGGGTGCATCCGCTGCTGTTCCGAATATCGGCATCGAGGCCTGTTTCCTGGGCAAGTGTCTGTGCAATCTCGTAGACCTTGGGGTCGTGTGAGTGTTCTTGAAGAAATGCTGCAACGTGCTCCTTTGCATACCCAAAAAGAATATCATGGACAAAGTCGATAGACGAGGTTGTGCCCTCAACATCGAGGAGTATCACCTGACCTGGAAAGACAATCACGAGGATGCTCCGTGGGTGCCATCGACGTATGCCGGCCCGAGACAAAGTGGTTCGTATCCTTCATGAACGGCGTCGCTCCGACACTGGCGCGTCCACCCGCCCTGGCCCTGGAACACTCG
>ERZ802824.1918-NODE-1918-length-10828-cov-13.6361_pt1 | contig 10828 bp, 7 predicted proteins | sample MGYA00345650_ERZ802824 | MGnify/ENA primary metagenome ERZ802824 (study PRJEB30503, sample SAMEA104212361) | marine metagenome | biome: Westerlies Biome; feature: [SRF] surface water layer (ENVO:00010504) within the epipelagic zone...; material: water... | reverse complement strand
CGTACGCGGTCTGCCAAGAACCATACGACTGTTCTCGGTCTTGCAACGGGCAGTACACCTGTTGGGATCTACGATGAACTCATCCGCCTCCATACCGAAGAACAACTCTCATTTAAGCACGTCATCACATTCAACCTTGATGAGTACTGGCCAATGGAGCCAGATGCCCTACAGAGCTATCACCGGTTTATGAGGGAACACCTGTTTGATCATATTGATATTCCCCCAGAGAATATTCATATCCCGAATGGACAACTCGGCCGCAACGATGTGACCGCAGCATGTGAGGCATACGAAGAAAAAATACGCGAAGTTGGTGGAATCGATTTACAACTTCTCGGTATAGGCCGGACTGGGCACATCGGATTTAATGAGCCTGGAAGTAGTCTTGAAAGTCGAACGCGACTCATAACACTCGATAGCGTCACCCGAGCCGATGCCGCAAGCGACTTCTTTGGTGAGTGGAATGTTCCGAGACAAGCTATCACAATGGGGGTTGGCTCCATTCTCGATGCTCGCCGAGTCGTGTTGCTTGCTTTTGGTGAGCATAAAGCACCTATTGTTCGCCATGCCGTTGAAGACATTCCAAGCAGCCACGTATCCGCAAGCTCTCTTCAGCAACACCCTGATGCTAAGTTTGTACTTGACCGTGCAGCCGCTGCAAAATTGACTCGTTTTGAGTCTCCATGGCTTGTTGCTCCGCTGGAATCAATCGGAATATCGTGGAGTGATGATCTCACTCGAAAGGCTCTGATTTGGCTCTCGCTGAAACTTGGTAAGCCGATTTTAAAACTTACTGATGAAGACTATAACGAGCACGGGCTTCAAGATCTTTTGTCAAAACGTGGCCGATCCTACGACATCAACATTGAGGTCTTTCGAACTTTACAGGACACAATTACCGGGTGGCCAGGAGGCAAGCCTGGAGAAACAAGGCGTATTCGTGGACTGTCAGAGTCAACGACATCAAAAGAATTTCCAAAGCGAGTCGTTGTCTTTAGTCCGCACCCCGATGACGATGTAATCAGCATGGGCGGAACCTTTATCCGTCTCTGCGAGCAGGGACACGAAGTGCATGTTGCGTATCAAACAAGTGGCAACATTGCCGTGTGGGATGAAACAGCAGACGCTCACGTAGATTTTGTTGAAGCTTTCTGTCAAACATTCGATGTCGGGCAAAAAGCAAATGAAATTGCTGAAAAGATTCGACACTTTCTCCGCACAAAGGCAGCCGGGGCAGTTGACATGCCAGAACTGCAACAGGTTAAAGGCCTCATCCGTCGAACTGAAGCTCGAGCGGGCGCGAGACACTCAGGTGTTCAGCCTGAACGGATTCACTTTCTTGACTTGCCATTCTACGAAACTGGCCGGGTTCGAAAAAAACCTCTCGGTCCTGATGACATTCAAATAACTGCAGACCTCCTTGATGCAATTAAACCCCATCAAATTTATGCAGCCGGTGATCTATCTGACCCTCACGGGACTCATCGTGTATGCCTTGCGGCAGTCTTTCAGGCTATGGAAAAACTTTCTAGCAGAGAGTGGGCGCAAGCCTGTGAAGTCTGGCTCTATCGAGGCGCCTGGCAAGAGTGGGAACCACATGAGATTGAAATGGCCGTTCCACTTTCTCCTGAAGAAGTGGAACGAAAAAGAATGGCCATCTTCAAACACGAAAGCCAGAAAGATAGAGCACTTTTTCCAGGCCCATCAGACTCTCGTGAATTTTGGCAGCGGGCAGAGGACCGGAATAGAGAGACTGCTCGGCTCTACGACAAACTTGGATTGCCTGAATATGCAGCGATCGAGGGTTTTGTGCTCCATCGCTAAGCCACTCGCACAACTTCAGAGTCAGGGCAGTTCTCGTAAATAGATTTCTTTAAATTCAACAGGAGCACCCTCGGACTCGAGGCACAGATAACCTATTGATGGTGAACAGTTATCACCACCAGATACTTCGTGGCCGTTCACCCAGAGCCGAACCTCTTTATTGACGGCTCTGACATAGTAATGGTTCCACTGAGGACTTCCCCGACTATATCGAGCATTCGGAAAACTGCGTGCTCCATTTGGAGAGAGCGGTGGAAACGGATTCATCTTCGACGTTCCAACTGCAAAGACATCACCATCGGTCGTGAACCAGGTCGCCTTTCGCCCAGATTTTTTTTTGTACTGCTGTGTGTATCCATGATCAAGAATCTGTACTTCGATTCCCCCACGAGGCAGTTTGCCAGGAGGCAGGTCAAGGAGAGACTCTGACGGCGCCCACAGAAAGACACCAGAATTACCACCAGATGACATGTGCCGCCACTGGAGAGAGAGTTCGAAATTTTCAAGTGGCTTATGGAACCGCGTCACACCAACAGGACGTCCCGTACAGGACAGAACACCGGACTTCCAACTCCATGTATCGGCCTCACCATTTACATTCTCAAAATCGCCTTCAACAAGAAGCTGCCAGCCGTTCTTCTGCTCTGATTCACCGATAACGCGAATATCACCAACGACTGGTACGGCTGACACAAGTTGCGACGATTGCCATCGGAGAAACCGCCACGCATCCTTCTCCAGCCGCCACACTGAAAGAAAAACAAATGTTTTTTCTAGTGACTGGCCATCATGCTGAACGCCAATTTCTGCCCGACCATTTACAAAAGCTATTTCAGGAGATGCAAACGCAACTGTTCTTTCTAATGGTTGATACGTGACATATCGGGTCTCTTTTTTATTGATCAGACTCAGGAATGTCTTTTTTGTATCAACTGCTCCCGTCGAATGTGAATACTGAAGGTCCTCTGAAAGTAGCGGTTCAAGCAGCCTTGAATCGGCAGACACCATAGCCGCTATACGTGCATCATCGACTGCGAGAACTTCTTTTGTCCTTGAGTCTTCTGCAAAAACATACACACACGACAACGCGATGATGCATAAAGACAAAGTACGAATAGATGGATGATAGAACACGGGACACCTCCGGGAGAGAGCCACGATCACGTTTACACAAAAGATTCTGGCACAACCGGCTGCCCACCGTTGGAAGCACTCTGATCAGCAGCAAAAATAACTTCAAATGTTCGAGCTGCGTCAGAAAAACTTGTCAGTGGCATTTCTTCATCACGATCGAGAGCATTAAAGAATTCCTGAAACTGGCTCTGGTAGGGGTGATCACTGACATCACCCGAGTCACACATCTTCATCGACAGACGATGCCAGGCATTTCGCTCCTTAGAAAGCTTCATGGAAGTAAACTGGTCATCTAGAAGACTCCCCTCACTCCCAACAAGATGCGTATGGAAGTAATACGGCTGGAAGCAATCGACAATGGCCGCCGTCTTCCCGAGAGCGCCATCTGCAAACTTTACAAGCGTGACGCTAGACGTGTCGTACTCGTATGGATCAAATGTAGGGCTCTTCGTTTTTGTACTCATGCTCGTAACACTTTCAACCTGACGGTCTCCCATCATCATCAAAAGTGCATCGAGCGCATGACACCCAGCAGTTAAAAGCGCACTGCCACCGTCTCTCTTTCCAGTATTCCAACGGAACTGTCCGTACCAAGGGCCGATGCCGTGATAGTAATCGATTTCACCGTAATGCAGCTGTCCGAGCAAACCTTTTTTCAGCAACTCTTTTGTCACCTGCAATTGCTCGGAATACCGAAGTTCAAAACAGACACAGCCACGGACGCCATTTGCCTTCGAAGCCTGTAAAATTCTGGCTACCTCATCAGGCGTATTCGCCATCGGCTTTTCGAGAATAATGTGTTTCTTGGCGTCGGCTGCAGCAACCGCTTGCTCGGCATGCTTACTTGGAAGCCCCGTAATATCGATAACATCAATCGCCGGATCAGCAAGCATGGAAGCGAGATCGTTATAGACACAAATATTTCCACCATGTCGGGCTGTCAACTCAGCAGCATCAAGTTTTCTAGTCGAACACACCGCAGTGACTTGACCCTGTGTGGTCGCATTGATTGCCTCGATATGAGCAGTCGCCGCCCAGCCATACCCAACGACACCTACGTTATATTTTTTTGTCATGAAACAATGTGCTCCCCTGTTGACTTAAACTCAATATAGTTTTCACGATTACAGAAGGAAACTCAAGCGCATCATGAGCACCCTACAGCAACTCTGCAATAACGAGGTCTTTGAATCAAACTTCAGCCACCCCATTGCCATGCACTTGTAGACCAATGAGGTCGCTTATACGACAATATGCTCATTGCTAGATGACCCCTTTATTTGTGTCGTAGTAATGATAGAGCACCTGTGTTCCTGCCTCACCATAGCCCGCTTCTTTTAATATCTCGTAAAGTCTCCGAGCCACTTCAAGACCAGGAAGATTAACTCCGTGACACTCTGCTTCTTCTTGAGCAAGCCGAATGTCTTTCACAAGATGGCGTACAAGAAACCCTGGCTTGAAGTCTTCACTCAGTGCACGGGGAGCCAGGTTTATCAGCCCCCAACTCTTAGCCGCTCCACCGCCTATCACGCCTTGAACCACTGATGGATCAAGGCGTGCTGCTTTTGCTACAGCAAGAGCTTCACACCAGGCCACCATACCGACCGCCACCGCGATCTGGTTTACTAACTTACAACGCTGGCCATTTCCAGCAGGTCCAAGGAGAGTAATCGACTTCCCCAATTGCTCAAACAATGGCACTGCCCTATCGAATGCCTCTTGTCTTCCGCCAACCATGATAACAAGGCTGGCATCCCGAGCACCTACATCACCACCCGAAACCGGCGCATCCAGAGCTTCTATTCCCCGCTCTTCTGCTGCACGTGAAATACGTTCTGCCAATCGGGGGCTCGAGGTTGTCATATCGATGAGTAGACTCCCTGGCTTCGCAGCAGCAAGAATACCTCCGTCACCTGCTCTTCCGAAGTAAACCTGCTCAACATCTGACGGTAGTCCGAGCATTGTTATCACCGTATCACCAGCAGCAGCCGCAGACTCGGGCGTGCCATGCCATACCGCACCCTTCTTAAGTAGCACCTCGGCTTTCTTACGTGTTCGATTGTGAACATGAAGTGGATGACCGTTGGCAATGAGGTGCTCCGCCATACGAGAACCCATTATTCCGGTTCCAATAAACGTGACTGCGGAAGGGACTGATGACATCGGCTTATACTATGAGGGAAAGGATTTGAACAGCTTCTGGCATGATACCTCAGAGTGACCTGACTTATGAAAATTATTCGTTTTTTAAACCAAGATAAAGAAGCCTTTGGGAGGCTGCACGATGACAACCGTGTCACACTTCTTGATGGAGATATCACATCTGGTTTTTCTGACACAGGAACGCTGGCATCTGTTGAAAAGCTTCTGGCACCGATACGACCCAGTGACGTTCTTTGCGTTGGACTCAACTACAAGCAACATGCTGCTGAAACTGGGGCAGCGGCACCTCAACATCCTGTTCTTTTTCTTAAAAACACGGGTGCGATTCAGAATCCTGGTGACCCCATCATGCTTCCGAGGAAGCTACGGAGTGAGAAAGTTGACTATGAATGTGAGCTTGCAGTCGTCCTTGGAAAGCGTTGCCACAACGTCAGTCGAGACGAAGCCGCCCAACACATTCTCGGCTACACATGCGCAAACGATGTGTCAGCTCGCGACTGGCAAAAAAATGGTGGTGGCGGCCAATGGTGCCGAGGCAAAACATTTGCAACCTTCTGTCCACTCGGGCCGGCGATTACAACCTCTGACGAAATTGATGACCCCAACAATCTTTCTCTTCGAACTCTTCTGAACGGAAACGTCATGCAGGAATGGAATACAAACGACATGATTTTTGACGTTCCTACACTGATTGAATTCTTGTCAGCGAGCACGATTTTGAATCCTGGGACAGTTATCCTTACCGGAACACCGCATGGCGTTGGGTTTGCCCGCACCCCACCTGTCTATCTACAGCCGGGTGACGAGGTCACTGTCGAGATCGAAGGTGTCGGGCGCCTCACCAATCCAGTTATTGAAGAGACTTGGTAAAATCTTTTCAGGGCAAGAAGGATGGGGTATAAAACTTCACCGAATAGCAATGGTGCCTTATCAAATTCTTCTCATTCCTTTTTTCTTTTTACGCCACCTCTTGTGGAGTTGAACGCATGGCCCAGTCAATGACACCACCCACTGTTCATCCATTTGGAAAACTCCATGACGGACGAGAAGCCAGCCTCTTTACGCTCAAGGTCCCTGGAGGGTGGCAAACCACTATCACAAACTATGGGGCAATAGTGACAAGCCTTTGTGTTCCTCAACAACAGGGTGAACCAGTTGATGTTGTCCTTGGATTTGAATCACTCGATGGATACCTCGATGGGCACCCTTATTTTGGTGCAATATGTGGTCGAGTCGGTAATAGAATTGCAGATGGTCTTTTTTCGATAGACGATACGCCGTGTAAGGTTGCCCAAAACAATGGCCACAACCACCTCCATGGCGGTGTTGTCGGATTTGACAAGCAACTCTGGAAAGCAACGCCACGAGTTTCAGAGAAAGGGCCGGCTCTTGACCTTGAACTCTTATCGCCACATGGAGATGAAGGGTATCCTGGAACACTGCACTCAAAAGTAACCTACACGCTGACTCCAGATGGTGAATTATGGATTGAAATGGAGTCAACAACAGATACCCCGACCCTTGTTAATCTTGTGCATCATACGTACTGGAATATTGCTGGCCAGGCAACGAATGGTATCGAAAACCACACGCTTCAGGCACATGCTGATCGGTATCTTCCTCTCGACAAAGGCGGTATTCCAACAGGCATCCTTCGTGACGTTGATGGCACTCCCTTTGACTTTCGGTTTCCCTCGGAGGCTCACTCTAATCTTGGTGAGGCGATCCGGTCGCTTACTCCATCACCGGAAGGGGCCGAAAAAGGAGGCGTTGATCATTGCCTTGTCATCAATAACTGGAAACCTGATGGAGCACTTCGACCGGCAGTCACGCTCACTGATCCCGCTAGTGGACGAAGCCTTGAAATCCTCACAGACCAACCCGGTATTCAGGTATACACAGGCAATTATCTTGACTCATCACTCACAGGGAAAGATGGGACTACCTATCGACAACATGCTGCGATCTGCCTTGAGACTGAATGTTTTCCGGATGCTATAAACCAAACAGAGTGGCATGGGGAATGGCCATCTGGTCGTCTGAATCCTGAGGAAACATATAAGCACACGATGGTGCATCGGTTTACCACAGGAAACTAGTTCGAGTCAGTTCCTGTCAGATAACCCATCGAGTCCATCCACTCAACGACTCGGTGGAGCCACGCATCAACAGGCAGGCCCTTCTTTTTCATTCCAAAACCATGCCCGCCCTTTGCGTACACGTGCACCTCACAAGGAATATCGCGCTTCTTGTACTCAACGGCAAGAAGAAAACTGCCGCTCGCTGTCCAAGGATCATCTGCTGCATGCACGAGACACAGTGGTGGTGACGTGTCTTTCACATTGATATCTGAGAGCAGCGGCCCCTCGGTACCGCGCTCAACAAGATAGGCCGGATAAACGGGAATAGCAAAGCCTGGTGTCGGATTTTCAACATCTAATTTTTCATCCATTGGGTACGTGCGTTCGCTTCCATGCAAGCATGTCATAACAGTGAGATTCCCCCCTGCAGAAAAGCCAAGCATTCCAATACGATCTGGATCAATGCTCCATTCTTCTGCGTGATGATGAATCATCCCAAGTGCTCGTTGCGCATCCTGGAGAGCAACTTCCCGTGGCGATGGAACACGGTACTTCAAAAGAATAGCTGTCACTCCGTGTTTCGTCAGAAACTCACAAACATCTGTTCCCTCATGCTCATAGGCCAAAATCTTGTAGCCACCGCCGGGGCAAACGAGCACTGCCGCACCATTTGGATCATCCGGACGGTACACCGTCATTTGGGGTGAACTCACATTGGTTATCCGTAAAATTCCATTCTTGTTTGTTCGCACTTCCTCAGAGGGTTCAGCCTTCTGACCGGAAAGCGGAACACCATCTGGCCAAAGATCAAACACAAGTGGGTCTGCCGTCAGATCAGATGACATCCCAAGCAACAGTATGAAACAAACAAAGCACATCAGCCACGTTCTAAGTGAAAGCATTTCCCTACCCTTTTTGAAAACAAGAGCTTCTTGAGACAGCAGAAACCGCTATGACTTTTGCTTGCCCTTCTGCTTCTTTTTTTGGCCACGTCGCGGTGGATCAACAAGTGGCACCTTCAACTCTTTTCGTAATCTATCAAGTTCTCCATGCAACTCTTTTTGTGCCTCTGCATACTTTGGTTGATCATAAACATTCTTCATTTCATGAGTGTCCTGCTTTCTGTCAATAAGCGTCCAGTAATTCATATCTGGCTCATAAAAATGAAAGAGTTTGTAGCGGTCTGTCACCACTCCGTAATGTTTTCGAACACTATGAGCTCCTGGAAACTCATAGTAGTGATAATAAAAGCTTTTTCGCCAATCATCAGGCAGTTGACCTGCCAATAACGGCCCAAGGCTGCTCCCATGCATATCAGAGGGAACAGATTGACCAGCAGCCTCAAGAAACGTTTCTGGGAAATCGAGTATCGAAACAATCGCATCTGATGTCGTGCCTGGCTGTGTCACGCCTGGCCACCGAACAATGCACGGCGTCGTGAGCGACTCTTCATAAATCCATCGCTTATCAAACCAGCCATGTTCACCGAGATAAAACCCCTGATCCGATGAAAATAAGACCATGGTATTTTCACTCAGTCCCGCCGAATCAAGATAATCAAGGAGTTTGCCAACAGCCTCATCAACAGCTTTTACACAACCGAGGTAGTCATGCATGTACCTTTGATACCGCCATCTCACGAGATCTTTTCCAGTCAAACCCTGCTTGTGAAACTCCTCATTGCGAGGTCCGTAGTAAACATCCCACTCTTTTCTTTGCGCATCTGAAATTGTACGGGGAGGCTCGAGTTTTGCATCGAGTGGACGAAAGGTTTTTTCGAGCGTCATGTCTTGTTCGTGCTCGGCTCGGCCACGACCGGAATAGTCATCAAACAGTGTTTCTGGCTCTGGGAAAACACGATCACCATTCCAACCAAGATGCCGCAAGGCTGGTGACCATTCGCGGTGAGGCGCCTTGTGCTGGGACATAAGAAGAAATGGCTTGGATCGATCTACGTCTTTTAACCAATCGATTGATAAGTCAGAAACAATATCGGTAACATATCCTTCATGCTGGACCAGCTCACCGTTGTTAATCATCCTTGGGTTATAGTACGACCCCTGACCTGGCAGAACATGCCAATGATCAAAACCAGTCGGTTCACTTTTGAGATGCCACTTCCCAATCATGGCTGTTTGATAGCCAGCCGATTGCAGCATTTTGGCAAACGTGGGCTGCGCACCATCGAACTGATCACCATTACAGCGAAAACCATTTACGTGAGCGTATTTGCCAGTCAAGATCGCAGCACGACTTGGACCACAAATCGAATTTGGGACCATACAGCGACGGAATAGCATTCCTTCTTTCGCTAGCCGATCAATATTTGGAGTCTCAAGTAACTTGAGAGAATTCCCGTAACAACTCAGTGCCTGGTTGGTGAGATCATCACAAAAAATCATCACGATATTTGGAGGCTGTTCAGCAGCTACAGATGTGCTGTGAAAGCAGACGAATAGACCAGCAAGAACAAGAAACTTTTTCATAACACCCCTCAAATCAAGATTCGACATGACTTTTATAACCGCACAGAACAAGTGTAACCTTACCAAGCACTCTCTGCATCGACTTGAAGAATTCTCTAATCACCGACCTCGCAGAACCACCGATCTCACACCTCATTCGTGCTCATCCACCACAACCGTCGACTTCTGCCAAGGCACCTGGGCGGCCGCCTGCACGTGACGACGAAGTGCCTCCGTTAGTTCTCGTACAATGGGCCGATGCTTGTTACTCACATCGGTAGATTCAAGTGGATCATCACTCAGATTGAATAACTGAAATTTTTCAAAGGGAGTATTTTGAAGCAATTTCCAGGGGCCACGCCGCACAGCGTAGTAATCCTGCCCTTGGTAAAGCTGCCCCCCTTCTCTTCGAACCCAGAAAAGAGTTCGATCGAACGACTGCTTCTTCCCAAGGAGTGTTGGCAGTATCGACACACCGTCAATCTTATGTCCGATTGTTGCTCCAGCCGCCTCACAAAATGTAGGGAAGAGATCACTTGTCAACGCAACCAGATCACTACGCGAACCCGGTTCAATATGCCCGGGCCATACTGCACAAAACGGTACTGCAATACCGCCCTCATACATTTCTTGCTTGAAGCCACGATGAGGGCCGCAGTTTGCCAGGCTTCCTTTGTGGCCGCCGTTATCAGACGTAAAAACAATGAGCGTATTTTCAGCCTGACCTGTTTTTCTCAAGCACTCAATAACGCGACCGATTCCTGCATCAAGATGTTCAATGAATGCGACGAGTTCTGCCCGCACTGGATCTATGCCGGGCTCACGAGATAAAACCTTTTCAAGATACGCTTGAGGAGGTTGCACAGGAGTATGTGGCGCATTGAAGGCAAGGTAGCAAAACCATGGCTGCGCTGTATCAGCCCGGGACGATATATACTCAGTGGCCCACTCACTAAAAATATCTGTTGCATGCCCCTCGGGCCGGACATCAACAGTATTCAATCGCATGTAGTGCTGCTCATGACGAGTGTGAGACCAGTAGTCATCCATCATGTCGCCAAGAAATCCATGAAAATGATCAAATCCATGGTCTATCGGACGAGATGGCGCCTCCAGCCCAAGATGCCATTTACCAATGATCGCTGTATGATACCCAAC
>ERZ802824.1909-NODE-1909-length-10841-cov-20.5073_pt1 | contig 10841 bp, 8 predicted proteins | sample MGYA00345650_ERZ802824 | MGnify/ENA primary metagenome ERZ802824 (study PRJEB30503, sample SAMEA104212361) | marine metagenome | biome: Westerlies Biome; feature: [SRF] surface water layer (ENVO:00010504) within the epipelagic zone...; material: water... | reverse complement strand
AATCAGGAAATTTTCAGTTGAATGTGATGCTCCCAGTAATTGCATACAACTTACTTAAAAGCATAAGCTTAATGGCAAATTCAATGCCTCTCTTAGCAGTCAAGGCTATTAAAAATTTTAAAGTAAATAAAAATAATATTGCTGAATCATTGGGCATGAATCCAATACTTGTAACAGCATTGAACAGAGAAATTGGTTATGAAAAAGCTGCACTGATTTCTAAAAAAGCCTACAAAGAGAAAAGATCTATAATTGACGTTGCTCATGAGGAGACTGAAATCTCAATCAATAAGTTAAAAAGACTCTTAAATCCATCTAAATTGACTAAAGGTGGTATATGAAAAATCTTTCTAAGCAAAGCTGCACTGCATGTGAAATTGGAGCTCCATTAGTCCCTGATCAACAACAGCAGGAATATTTAAAGGATCTAACGGGTTGGGAAATAGATAAATCAGATATCTCAAAATTAGTCAAAGAATATAAGCTAAGTAATTATGAGCTTTCTATAAAGTTTGCTAACTTAATTGCAGATTTGTCTGAGTCTGAGGATCATCATCCAAAGATTATCCTGGAATGGGGCTTAGTAAAAATAGAGTGGTGGTCGCATAAGATTAAAGGATTGCACATGAATGATTTTATTTGTGCATCCAAATGCGATGATTTATATGAATCTTTTTAGTTAGATTTACTCTTTTTTGGACTAATTGTAGAATTTAGATTATGCCTAATAAAACTGCACTAGTTACTGGTGCCTCAGAAGGTATAGGGGCTGAATTTATTCAGATTCTAGCAGCTCGTGGCTATGATTTAATTCTTGTTGCACGCAGTGAAGATAAATTAAATAGGTTAGCAGCAAAGGCTGAGACTGAATTCAATATTAAGTGCACAGTTATAGTGGCTGACCTGTCTCAGTCAAAGGCTGCTCACAATCTATTTCAAAGAGTTCATGAGCTGAGTCTTGATGTTAATTTTTTGGTTAATAATGCAGGCCTTTTAAAAAATGGATTTTTTACTGAACTTAGTCTTGAGGAGCAGGAAAAAATGATTGCAGTAAATGTCATTGCTTTGACTTCTCTTACACATCTCTTTGCAAATTACATGGCCTCTAAAGATGGTGGATATATTCTCAATGTTGCTTCGCTCGCTGGATGGATGGCTATTCCAAATCAGAATGTCTATGCAGCAACAAAAGCATATGTTTTAGCTTTCACCCAAGCGCTAGCTAATGAAATGACTGCTGCAAATACTGGAGTTAAGGTTACCGCTTTGTGCCCTGGTTATACAGCCACAAAAATGATGGATAATCCAGATCAAGGTGCTACTCTTCGCATCCCCTCAAGCATGATGATGTCGGCTAGGGATGTTGCTGAAATTGGTATAAAAGCTTGTCTTGCTGGAAAAGAGATTGTAGTTCCAGGCATTGCAAACAAGTTAACCACTATTATCACACATCTCTTTTCTAGGTCACTGATAACAAAGGTCTTTGGTTCTTTTTATAGAAAGAACATGGATTAAAAAGTTAGAACTATATTTATGGCTTTTTTATGAATCAACAAATTATTAAAAAATTACTAATTACCGGTGCTAATGGCTTTATTGGTGGATCATTGATGCGTTATTATCAAAATCAGGGCCAAGATGTTGTGGGAGTTGATCTTGTTGGTAATGGTGGCGATATTGTTGAAGGGGATATATCTCAACCTGAGACTATCAGCCTGCTTTTACAAGAATGCGATGTGATTATTCACACTGCAGCTTTGGTATCTAATGCACTTCAAGATAGTGATATGTGGCGAGTTAATGTCTTGGCAACTCGTAACTTAATTGAAGCAGCAAAAGAACAAAAAGTTAGGCGTTTTGTGCAAATTTCATCAATCGTGGCTTATGGGAATTCAGCTAAGGGTGAAATAAGTGAAAATCATCCCGTGCATGCTGACGGGGGAAGTTATGTCCTTACAAAGCTTGCTTCAGAGCATGTTGTGTTGAGCGAGCAGGCAAATGACAACATAGAAGTGGTAATTATTCGTCCAGGAGATGCTTATGGTCCAGGTAGTCGACCTTGGGTTATTGCTCCATTAGAGGCAATTGCTAAAAATCAGTTTATGCTTCCGGAAAAAGGAGAGGGTTTCTTTAGACCCATTTATATTGATGATTTAGTCCGTGGCATTGCTTTGGCAGCAAGTCATCCAGATGCTGCTGGTGAAATTTTTAACCTATCCTGTGAGGACTATATGTTTACGAAAGAATATTTTGCACCTCATTACAAATGGCTTGGAAAAAAAGGACCCATGCTAGTATCAACTAAATTGGCTCTTAGGATATCTTCAATTGCATCAAAAATAGCTGATCTTATGGGTAACCTCAATGAAGCCTCACCATCGACTGTCATGCAGCTTTCAACGAAGAGCTGGTTTTCAATTAAAAAAGCAGAACGCATTCTTGGGTGGAGACCCGAAGTTTCATTTGAAGATGGCATGAAAGCAACTCATCAATGGGCTCAGGAGCAAGGTTTACTAACAAAATAGTTAGTACCATAGGTTTATAAATCCTGATTTAACTTTGATTTTTTATCTATGAAAAGGGCTATACTTGTACCGAAAAGTGGATAGATATTATGCTTTTAAATGCAAATTATAACTAGGTAAATTCAATGCGTTTATGGAATGGTTGGGGGAATGAAGATAGTGATCTGACAATGGAGTTAAGCGATGGTCTTCGCGCTCTTCTGGAAGCCCTTGTTGGACCAGGCACTGCACTCAGTCAGGCAACATTAAACGAGGTGATTGATAAAGTTGCCAATACTCGACTTGATGATCATCCGTTAATAAAAACTGATCCAGAAACACGAGTTCGCCATGCACGTGGACAGAGTTTGCCTGATTGGTTGGAAATGCATAGTGGCAATGTTGATACTTTTCCAGATGGAGTTGCTTTTCCAGAATCATCAGACCAGGTTCGAGACCTTTTAGTGCATGCTAAAGAAAATAATTTGATAGTTATTCCCTATGGTGGGGGAACATCAGTGGTAGGTCATATTAATCCCGAGACAAGCGACAAGCCGGTATTAACAATAGATATGGGAAAAATGAATTCTTTGTTGAGCATTGATACTGAAAGTCAGCTAGCTACCTTTGGTGCCGGCACCCCGGGTCCAGTCGTGGAAGAAGAACTAAAAAAACATGGTTATACACTAGGTCATTTCCCTCAATCTTGGGAGCTATCTACCTTGGGCGGATGGGTGGCAAGTCGATCAAGTGGTCAACAATCTCTTCATTATGGACGCATAGAAAATATGTTTGCTGGGGGTACTATCGAAACTCTCAATGGCACCATGACAATTCCAACTATTCCAGCATCTTCAGCTGGCCCGGATATTCGTGAAATGATTCTTGGCTCTGAGGGTCGCATGGGAATTATTACTGAAGTTACTATTCGGATCACTCATTTACCTGAGAAAGAAAAATTCCAGGTGATCTTTTTTCCTTCATGGGAAATAGGGATTAGTGCTGCTAGGGAATTAATTCAGCAGCGAGTTGCTTTGTCTATGGTGCGATTAAGCAACCCACTTGAGACTACCAGTCTTTTATACATGGGAGCGGGTAGTGACAGTAGTGGAGTTGTTGCGTTAGAGGAATCATTATCTGAAAAGGGCATTGGCGAAGGTAAGGTTATGATGACATTTGGAGTCACTGGCTCAGCTCGTCATTGCGAAACTGCCTATCAATTAGCGCTTGATCACTGCTCGGGTCTTGGGGGAGTTGCAGATGATTCTGGTCTTGGAGAAAACTGGGCTCATGGTCGATTCCGCGCTCCATATCTTCGCGATCCACTTGGTGCAGAAGGCTATGTTGTAGATACCATGGAAACAGCCGTTGATTGGTCAAAAGTTTCTGAAGCTGCAGAAAATATAGAGCAAGCAATTCAAACAGCTTTAGATGATGAGGGTGAGAAAGTTCATGCTTACACACATTTATCACATGTCTATGGTCAGGGATCGAGCATTTACACTACTTATTTATTTCGCATAGGTAAAAGCTATGAGCAAGGAATGAATCGTTGGACCAAGTTAAAAAAAGCAGGAGCTAACCAGATTGTTGCTCATGGAGGTACTATCAGTCATCAGCATGGTGTTGGCAGCGATCACAAAAACTATTTAACAGCCGAAAAAGGGGAACTTGGTATAGCTGCAATTAATAGCTTATGTGAACAATTTGATCCACATGGTCAAATGAATCCAGGAAAATTACTACCTGATAATGAGTACTAATTCATAATGACAGGATTTACTAATCGCGAACATCTATTATCTAAAATGCGTAACGGCGAGCATTTAGATTGGGATATTATTATTATTGGTGGGGGCATCACTGGTGCTGGCGTTCTTCGTGAAGCAAGACGTCGAGGTTACAAGGCGTTGTTGGTTGAGCAACAAGATTTCTCATGGGGTACCTCAAGTCGATCATCCAAAATGGTTCATGGAGGCTTGAGATATCTTGCTGCTGGTGATCTAAAACTTACGAAGGAATCAGTTCAGGAAAGACAGCGCTTATTAACAGAAGCTCCAGGATTGGTTGATCCCATTTCTTTCTTCTTTACATTTAGAAAGGGTAAATTTCCTGGCCGCATGGTGATGAAAGCCGTTTTAACTATTTATGATTTTTTTGCTGGCTCTCAAGATAATAGATATTGCAATAATAAAGAATTGTTGGAGCGCTTTCAGGGTCTAGATGATAATAAACTTCAGGGAGCCAGTTGCTACACAGATGCTATGGTGGATGACTCTCGCTTAGTTCTTCGTGTTTTGCAAGACAGCATTGATGATGGTGGGTATGCTTTAAATTATACAAAAGTAGATGATCTTGTACTAACAGATGGTCAGGTTACTGGAGTGAGCATTGAAGATAGAGATCATTCTAGCTCCATCCAATTGAATGCTCCAGTTGTGATTAACGCAACCGGTGCCTGGGCGGATAGACTGAGAAATGTTGTTAACAGCGAGACACGAATTAGGCCGTTAAGAGGAAGTCATATCATCATTTCTAAATCTTTATTCCCAATTAATGATGTCATGACTTTTTTGCACATGGATGATAAGCGAGGAGTTTTTGTTTATCCCTGGGAAGGAACAACTGTTATCGGAACCACAGATCTAGATCATGCTGAAGATATAGATGAAGAGGCTAGCATTTCTGACCAAGAGGTAGATTATTTACTTAAGGCTTTTAATAGCCAATTCCCAAGCAATGCACTTAAACGAAATGATGTCTTATCGACTTGGGCTGGTGTTCGTCCTGTAATTGGTTCAGAAAAAAGTAAAGATCCTTCAAAAGAGAGGCGAGATCATGTTGTTTGGTCTGATAACGGATTAATAACTGTTAGTGGGGGAAAGCTCACAACCTTTAGATTGATTGCATTAGATGCTTTAGCTGCAGCTAGGGATTATCTGCCGACAGCTAAAGAAATTAATGATGATCGGATGTTCTCAACTCCTAATATTACTGCCGAGTTGCTGTTATCAGAAAATACAAGCTGGGCTCAACGCCTGCTTGGTCGATATGGGGAGAAGGCTTTTGAGCTTTTAAATGAAAGCTCGTCAGATGAGCAGCATAATCTTGATACAACTGAGTTCTCTTTGGCTGAATGCCGATGGGCAATTAAGTATGAGGCTGTTGAGCACCTTGATGATCTTCTGCTAAGAAGAACTCGTTTAGGTATGTGTTTACCCAATGGTGGTGCCAATCTATTCCCAGTTTTAAAAGAGCTGTTTTTATCTAATCAAAAATGGGGTGAAGAACGATGGCAAAAAGAAGTCACACGCTATGAAACAATTTGGAAAAAGTATTACAGTCTTCCTAGCAATTCATAAAATGGGGTTTTAGTGAGCGAAAAGTATTTTTTGAGTATTGATAACGGAACTCAGAGTGTCCGAGCAATCGTTTTTGATGGACAGGGCCAACTTATCGCCAAAAGTAAAATTGAAATTGAGCCCTATTTCTCTGAGCATAAAGGTTGGGCAGAGCAACACGCAGACTACTTTTGGAATTCGCTTTGCAAGGCCTGCCAAGAATTATGGCCACAACTACCAATACCAAAGGAATCAATTGTAGCTGTTTCAGTAACCACACAGCGCGCAACAATAGTTCCAATGGGAATTAATAATCAACCCTTGCGACCTGCTATCAGCTGGTTAGATCAGAGAAAAGTAGATACTAAGCCTAAATTAAGAAAGTTAGAATCGGTAATTATGAGCCTCATTCGAGCTAAGCCATTGGTGGATTTAATGCATGCTGAGGCTGAGGCAAATTGGATTGAACAAAATGAACCAGATATCTGGAAGCAAGTTCATAAGTTTTTACTCTTATCTGGCTATCATAACTACAAACTCACAGGTCAATATAATGATGCAATTGCAAGCACTGTTGGATTTGTGCCATTTGAATATAAGACTCAAGAGTGGGCCAGTAAAAAAGATTGGAAGTGGCGGGCGATGCCAATTCGACCTGAAATGTTGCCCGAGGTTTTTGCAGCTGGATCAGTTCTAGGAAAAATTACCGAAGCAGCAGCAGAAGAGACCGGAATACCAAAAGGACTTCCATTGATTGCCAGTGGTTCAGATAAAGCTTGTGAAGTACTAGGGACTGGGTGCATAGATAATCAAACAGGAAGCTTAAGTTACGGCAGTTTAGCTACTTTAAATGTTACATCTGAAAAATACCTTGAGGCTATTCCATTTTATCCAGCATATCCTGGCGTCATACCTAATACATTCAATATTGAGATGATGGTGCAGCGAGGGTATTGGATGGTGAGTTGGTTTAAAAAAGAGTTCGGACTTCACGAAGAGCAATTAGCTGCTTCACAAGGCATATCACCCGAGTCATTATTTGATGAGTTGCTTGCTAAAGTTCCTCCAGGTTGTGATGGGCTAATGCTGCAACCTTACTGGTCGCCTTCAAATGGTGATGGCCCTGAGACACGTGGCTCTATTATTGGTTTTAATGAAGATCATACAAGAGCTCATCTTTATCGTGCGATGATTGAAGGATTAACTTTTGCATTGAGAGATAGCAAGGAGTTAATAGAAAAACGCAGCGGTAAATCTTTCTCTAGATTAATAGTTTCTGGGGGAGGATCTCAAAGCGATCAAGTTATGCAAATAACTGCTGATATCTTTGGTATGACTGTTTTGCGTCCCCATACTTTTGAAACATCTTCTTTAGGAGCGGCAATAGCAAGCTCTGTTGGAATTGATTTGTATCCAGATTTCTCAACAGCAGTTGATAACATGACACATGAGGGCGACAAGTTTGATCCTATTGATGCTAACAAAGATATTTACAATGACCTATATCATAAGGTATTCAAAAAGATGTATGGTCAGTTACAACCTAGTTACAAGGCCATACATTCAATTATCAAAAATTAGAGTAATTTATTAGCTTCTTTTTTTAGTCTTTTTCTTGAGTTATAATCTGTTATGGAAAAGATCAAATTTAAAGCTCTAACCTTCGATGATGTTTTGCTTTTACCCCGTTATACCGACTTCATGCCCTCTGAGGCTGAATTAGAAACTAGAGTTTCTAAAAATATATCATTAAAGATCCCTCTAATTTCTGCAGCAATGGATACCGTGACAGAGGCTGCCATGGCAATAGCACTGGCAGAAAATGGAGGTATTGGAATTATTCATAAAAATAATTCCATTGAAGAACAGGTTTTCGAGGTTAAGACTGTTAAAAAATACGAAAGTGGTGTGGTAAGAGATCCAACAACCATCAAGTCCACAAAAACTATTAATGAACTCATGCAACTCACAACTGAGCTAAATATATCTGGTATGCCTGTGGTTGATGATGGAAAGTTGATGGGAATTGTTACGAGAAGAGACTTTAGATATGCAGATAATCTAACTGAATTAGTCTCCTCCATTATGACTCCTCATGAAAAATTAATTACCGTTGCAGAGGGTTTTAATCAAGATGAAGTTAAAAAATTAATGTACAACAATAGAATAGAAAAAATTTTAGTGACTGACAAGCAAGGTGCCTTAACAGGTTTAGTTACCATGAAAGACATAGATAAATCTGCAGAACATCCACTTGCAACAAAAGATTCAAGAGGTTCACTACAAGTTGGCGCAGCCCTTGGAACTGGAGCTGATACATTGGAGAGGGCAATAGCATTATCTGAAGCTGGGGTAGATTTGTTTGTAATTGACAGCGCCCATGGCCATTCTCAAAATGTTATTGACACAATAAAAATGATTAAAAAAGAGCTTCCAAATATTGATGTGATGGGTGGTAATGTTGCCACTCCCGACGGAGCTCAAGCATTAATTGATGCGGGGGTTGATTCAGTTAAAATTGGAATGGGTCCAGGATCCATATGTACAACAAGGATCATCGCTGGTATTGGTGTGCCTCAAATCACTGCTATTCTTTCTATTAAGGAAAAACTTTCATCCAATAATATTCCTTTGATTGCTGACGGTGGGGTGAGATTTTCAGGCGATATTTCAAAAGCTCTGGCTGCTGGAGCAGATGCTGTAATGCTTGGAGGAATATTTGCTGGAACAGAGGAGGCTCCCGGAGAATTAGAGCTTTATCAAGGTAGAAGTTTCAAAACATATAGGGGCATGGGCTCAATTGGTGCTATGTCTGAGAGAAATGATTTAAACAGATATTATCAAGATGACGTTAGTAATGAAAAGATGGTTCCTGAAGGAGTTGAGGGAAGAGTGCCTTTTAAGGGCTGGGTGGTAAACGTAATTGATCAATTAATTGGCGGCATTAAACAAAGCATGGGATACGTTGGATGTAAGTCAATAGAAGAAATGCATAATGAAACACAATTTGTTGAAATTACAAACGCAGGAATTACAGAAAGCCATGTTCATGATGTCATGATTACAAAAGAAGCTCCTAATTATCAAAGAAGCTAGGAAAAATTTTTATAAAAATACAAATTTAGACAAAAATACTATTGTAAGAAACCAAGCGCCTGATGAAATTAACGAAATTTTTCCTGAAGCTATTTTCAACACAACGTAAGATATAAAACCTAATGCAATTCCATTTGCAATAGAGAAAGTTAACGGAATCATAACTATTATTACTAATGCTGGAAGCAGTTCAGAAGTATCTGTCCAATTTAGTTTTTCCATTCCACTTAACATCAATATAGCAACGTATATAAGAGCGCCAGAAGTTGCATGAGCTGGGATTATATTTGCTAAAGGAGAAAAGAAAATAGAGATCAAAAATAAGAATCCAACCGTTATAGCAGTCAATCCAGTTCTTCCGCCAGTTTCGACGCCCGCAGAGCTCTCAACATAGCTTGTAACCGGAGCGCATCCCATAAATGCTCCAACAACACTAGAAGAACTATCAGCCTTCAAAGCTTTATCGAGATTATTAATATTGCCTGATTCATCTACTAATTTTGCTTGATTAGCTACTCCCAAAAGAGTTCCGGCGGTATCAAACAAATTCACAAACAGAAAAGACATTATCACGCTGATCATAGCTAAATCTAAAGCTCCTAAAATATCTAATTTCATAAATACTGGTAAAAAAGCTGGGGGATAAGATACTAGTCCTTGAAATTGAATGATGCCAATTAAAATTGACGAAACTGTTACCATCATTACCCCAATCAGTATTGCACCTGGAACTTTTCTAACAGCGAGTATTGCTATTAAAAGGAAGCCTAGCATTGAAAGTATAGTCTCAGCCCTAAGCAAATCTCCCATGCTGATTAGAGTTGCCTCATTTGGCACTATAATGCCTCCATTTTTTAAACCAATGAGCCCAATAAAAAGACCTACACCTGACCCCATGGCAATTCTTAAGTTCATGGGAATACTTTCCAGCATCCATTGCCTAATTGGAGTTATGCTCATTATCCAAAATAAAATTCCCGCTATAAATACTGCACCCAGAGCTATTTCCCATGAATAGCCCATCTCACCAACAACTGTATAAGTAAAAAAAGCATTAAGTCCCATTCCAGGGGCTAATCCAACTGGCCAATTTGCATAAAGACCCATGAAGATGCAAGCAAAAGCTGCAGCTATGCAAGTTCCAACAAAACTTGCTCCTTGATCCATTCCAGCGGATGACATCATCTGTGGATTAACAAAAATAATGTAGGCCATTGTTATGAAAGTAGTAAAGCCTGCAATCAACTCTGTTCTGATCGATGTGTTATTTTCTTTTAATTTAAAAAAATTTTCTAGCATTAAATTCAATCTTTGTATTTAAAAATTTAGTTTACAACTTATACTATTACATTGTTATAAGTTCATTGATAACTTAAAGCAAAGTTAGATTGATATACAAATTTAATGCTTCTATAAGTTATAAAATTTTGAAAGATTGATTTCATACTTTTGGCATTAATATTGCATCATAATTAAATATTGGGATACTAAAATCATCCCTTCTTAACATAAAAATCTTGGGGAACCAAATGAACTACAACATATTTTATAAACAAATTTTACTAATTGTTTCTTTTCTCTTTTTCATGACCTATTCATTTGCTCAAGAAAATACCATTGAAGAAGTTTTTGTTACCGCAGAAAAAAGATCAGAAAGTGTTCAAGATATTTCTCAGGCTGTAACTGCTATAAGCAGCGAAGATATTGAATCTAAAAATATCAATTCATTTGTCGATTTAAGCGCAATTGTTCCAGGTGTAACCGTTGCTAAGAATGAAGGCTACAAGACAGTGATTTCCATTCGAGGCGTCGGCAATGAAACCAATCAAAATGCAATAGCGGCCCCTTCAGTCGCATTCCACATGGATGGAATTTTTATTGCATCTCCATTTTCACTTCA
>ERZ802824.1908-NODE-1908-length-10842-cov-11.3349_pt1 | contig 10842 bp, 10 predicted proteins | sample MGYA00345650_ERZ802824 | MGnify/ENA primary metagenome ERZ802824 (study PRJEB30503, sample SAMEA104212361) | marine metagenome | biome: Westerlies Biome; feature: [SRF] surface water layer (ENVO:00010504) within the epipelagic zone...; material: water... | reverse complement strand
GTGCTTACCCGGCCTGGCATAACATTGCGCGCCATGAAATGCCGTACACGTTTTATTGACATCGACAATCAGGAGGCGGGGTTGGCGGCAGCAAAAATCAATGCTGCAACCTGTCGCAAAGGCGGCAAGGTCCTTGTGCTTGAACCATCAGAAGAAGCTGAGGCGCAATCCAGCCGGTTTCTGGCATTCACCCAGCATTTCAAAGTGCAGGGACAATCTGCGAATTTGGTTTTTTTCAGAGACACTGATCATAAGCATGGCCCGCTTGAGGCGTTTTTGGCCACATTACGTGCTCATCGGGACATCCGCGTCCTCTATGGCCCCTTCAATAATGACTTCGTCGAACAGATTATTAAGCTCGGCAAAACCGAGGCCGCAATTGGCGACGTTGCAAAGATCGTTCATGATCTCAGCGTCAATTCAACTCAGAAATTGAAAGATGGGCTGATCGACATCGTTGTCGACTCGAACCCCGCACAGGAGGCTTTTCAGGCCACGATTTTTATTGCGAGGGAGCATGGATTTGAGACCACATTCACCCAACGGCCAGTGAATTTTTAACCCTACACATCTGAAAATCTGCCGATTGATGATTTTGTCTGACGATCAGCAGGTCATGGCCGCGTGACGTTGACTGACATAATTATCGATCGCCGCGATCTGCTGGGCACTCAATCGCAAACCCAGCCGCGTCCGCCGCCAAACAAAATCCTCAGCTGAAGACACCCATTCATTCTCGACAACCCAATCAAGCTCAGCAGCAAAAACCCCTGCGCCAAAATCGGTGCCAAGATCATCTACCGTCTCAATCTCCTTCAGAATGATCCAAACGTCAGTTCCATAGGCGCGCACAAGGCGCCGCGCCGCGCCGTCTGGCATGAAGGGATATTTTGTCTCGGCCTCAAAAACCAGCTGCTCAAACCCGTCAACCGCAAAATCACCGCCGGGCAAGGGCGCGGTCGCAGTCCAACTACCAGACATGCTTCCAAAGAAAGGACGAATTTCCTTCATCACGGACTCTGCCAATTTCCGGTAAGTGGTAATCTTGCCGCCAAAAATATTAAGCAGTGGAAGCCCACCCTCATCGTCAAGGCGCAGCACATAGTCACGCGTGGCCGCCGACGCAGTGCCGGCACCGTCATTATACAATGGGCGGACACCAGAAAAGCTGGCGACGATATCGTCACGTTCTACTGGTGTTTCCAAATAGCTGGATGCAAAGGCAAGGAGATAATCCGTCTCCTCATCCGAGCAAACAGGCGGTGCTGCGAGATCTGGGTGATCAACATCCGTTGTGCCGATCAGAGTAAACTCATTCTCGTAGGGGATGGTGAAAATGATTCGTCCATCCTCGCCCTGAAAAAAATAGCATTTTTCATGCTCATATAGCTTGCGCGTGACAATATGGCTGCCCCGAACAAGCCGAAGTCCATCCTGTGAGGGTCGGTGCGCTTTATTCCTTATAATATCCTCAACCCACGGACCACCCGCATTGATCAGACATTTGGCAGAAAAAATGCTACGCCTGTTTGTCTTGCTGTTATGTGTCCCGATCCGCCAGACCCCATCCTGGCGCTCTGCGCTTATGACCTTCGTACGCGGCATGATCTGGGCGCCCCGATTCCGCGCATCGCGCGCATTCAGCACAACAAGCCGGGAGTCCTCCACCCAACAATCAGAATATTCAAAGGCCGTGTGGAACACATCCTTCAGCGGCTTACCGCTCTCGTCTCCTGCAAGATCGATGACCTTTGTACCAGGCAGAATTTTCCGTCCGCCCATGTGATCATAAAGAAACAGGCCAAGCCTGATCAGCCACGCTGGCCGTCGTCCTCGCATCCAGGGAAATATGCCTGCCAGAATGCGGGACAAAGGTGTCTTGATCTCAAAGCGCATGGTACGGCTGTAGGGAAGCACGAAACGCAGTGGCCAACTGATATGCGGCATCGCCTGCAATAGGATTTCGCGCTCAATCAACGCCTCGCGAACTAGCCGGAACTCAAAATACTCAAGATATCGCAAACCACCATGAAACAATTTTGTCGATGATGATGACGTTGCTGAGGCAATGTCGTTCATCTCAGCGAGCCCAACGGATAAACCTCTTCCAGCCGCATCACGGGCGATGCCACAGCCATTTACCCCCCCTCCAATTATGAAGAGGTCGTAGGGCTGTTCCGCACTATTCGCCCGCCGTGACACATCAGAAACATCAGACACCAGATGTCTCTCCTGTTACCACCCGGGTACCACAGATTTTGGCTGCCTCAAGAAACTCTTCTGGGGGCTCACCATCCAGGATTACGTAATCCAGCTCAGACAGGTTACATATCCTCACCGGCGCATTGCGCTCAAATTTTGATTGGTCTGCCACAAGAATACTGGTGCGGGCATTTTTCAGAATTGTCCGTGAGACAGCAACCTCACGGCTGTCAAAGTCCAATATGGACCCATCAACATCAATCGAGGATGCGCCAATGACGGCGTAATCAACTTTGTATTTGGCAATGAACTCGACAGCATCATCACCAACAATTGCCCCATCGGAGCGCCTAACACCCCCACCGACGATTACCAGATCCCGCAATTTCGAGTCACGCAGAATCTGAATTACATTGATGTTGTTGGAGATGACTACCAGCCCGGAGTGCTGTGTCAAAGCGTGAGCGACCTGCTCGGTCGTCGTGCCAATATTTAAAATGAGTGAGCAGTCATTGGGAATCAGACCAGCCGCAATGCGCCCCACCTTCTCCTTACCATCAATATTGAACAGGCGTCTGTCCTCGTAGCCGATGCTGGAGGTCGAGACAAGTCGGCGCGCACCCCCATGGATCCGGCTGGCCAGACCACGGTCACAAAGTTCGCCAAGGTCTCGCCTGACGGTCTGTGCCGTGACGGTAAAGCGCGCTGCGAGCGTTTCCACATCCACTTTCCCAATGGTGCGGAGTTCCTCAATTATCTGTTCCTGCCGTTCATTCAGCGACATCCAGCCACACTTTCAAATCAGCTCTTTCGCTCAATTTTTCACTTTATTTGCCGATGTTCAACCAACATTAGTTCATTCGGAATTGCAACATAAATTTTCATTTATGTATTTTTGAATGCAAAACGAACACAAAAAAATAAAATAAAATGGCTTTTTTCAGCCAAATTTTGAGCTCGAGTCGAGTTTTTCCTTAAATATTTTTAATTTGACAAGCGTTTAATGTTCGTATGAATATGAGCTCAATCGCTCAAAGCGATGTGATAACAACTGGGAGGAGATGTAATGCGAAAGTATTTAGTCTCAGCAATCGCAGCAGTGTCTGTGGTTGCTGCAACATCGTCAGCACAAGCCGATATGGCTGCTGCAAACAAATGGATTGAAAGCGAATTTCAACCTTCAACTCTGTCAAAGAGTGAGCAAGCCTCTGAAATGGAATGGTTTGTTAACGCTGCGACACCATTTCAAGGGATGGAAATCAATGTTCTGTCCGAAGGTATTCCAACCCATTCCTACGAGTCAGAAGTCCTGACAAAGGCCTTTGAGGAGATCACAGGTATCAAGGTCAATCACCAGATCCTCGGCGAGGGTGAGGTGGTGCAGGCTGTTCTACACGCTGATGACAAAAGACAACGCGAAATAGGAGCTGTAGCAGAATGTCAAAGAGATCGCTTGTTCCGCTGTTATACATCCTGTTTTTGATGTTGCCTATTTATTGGCTCATAGCCATGAGCTTCACGACAACGGGAGAAATTCTGTCCGGCTTCTCGCTGTTCCCGCAGACATGGACGCTAGAAAACTACATTACAATTTTCACCGACCCATCCTGGTATTGGGGTTATGTAAACTCAATCATTTATGTGTCATTGAACACCGTTATCTCGGTCATTGTTGCATTGCCGGCTGCCTATGCCTTCTCGCGCTATAATTTTCTGGGTGACAAGCATCTGTTTTTCTGGCTGCTCACCAACAGAATGGCACCGGCCGCTGTTTTCGCGCTACCTTTCTTCCAGCTTTATTCAGCGGTCGGGCTGTTCGACACACATCTTGCCGTTGCACTCGCGCATTGCCTGTTCAATATTCCGCTGGCTGTCTGGATTCTCGAAGGCTTCATGCAGGGCATTCCCAAGGAACTGGATGAAACCGCCTTTGTTGATGGTTATTCCTTCCCGCGCTTTTTCGCCACCATCTTCATACCAACCATCAAGGCCGGCGTTGGTGTGGCTGCCTTCTTCTGTTTTATGTTCTCTTGGGTTGAGCTTTTGCTGGCAAAGACCCTCACCGCTGTTGCCGCGAAACCGATCGCCGCAACAATGACAAAAACAGCATCCAGTGCCGGCTATGAGTTGGGCCTTTTGGCGGCGGCCGGCACCTTGACAATCATCCCCGGGGCGATCGTGATTTACTTTGTCAGAAATTACATTGCCAAGGGCTTTGCGATGGGGAGAGTATGATGCTTACCTGGATGGCATGGACCTGGCCAACTGCCTTTGTCTTTATCGGAATTTTTTCTGCCATGGCGATTTTGATCATACTCGAGATACGTTATCCGGGTGGTCAGGAGCGACGGGGCATTCTAGGGCTAACAACCTCACGCGGTGACAGGCTGTTCATTTCATTGCTGGGCAGCGCTTATATTTTTCTTGCATGGCTGGGTCTTGTTGGCACACCTTTGTGGTGGCCACTCGGTCTTTCGATTTGTGGGAGTGCTTTCTGCTTTTGGAAAGTATGATTTTTAAATGGGCAAAAATTACATTCTGGCGATAGATCAGGGAACAACATCGACCCGGACGATCATCTTTGATCAGAAACTCCAACCACTGGCAACAGCTCAAGAAGAATTTGCCCAGCATTTTCCGCATTCCGGCTGGGTCGAGCATGACCCAGAGGATCTCTGGTCAACAACAGCCGCTATGTGCCGTCAGGCGATTGAGCGCGAGCATATAGACGCCGCCGACATTGCGGCCATCGGCATCACCAATCAACGTGAGACAACCGTGGTCTGGAACCGGCATACAGGGCGTGCAATCTACAATGCCATTGTCTGGCAGGATCGCCGCACCGCTGATTATTGCCGAAAACTGAGAGAGGCTGGTCATGAATCAGAGGTGACAAACAAGACAGGCCTTTTGCTTGATCCCTATTTTTCAGCTACGAAACTGAATTGGATCCTCGAGAATGTCGATGGCGCGCGCGCCGCAGCAGACGCTGGTGATCTTTTGTTTGGAACCGTCGACAGTTATCTTATCTGGCGGCTTACCGATGGGGCGTCGCACGTAACCGACGCAACCAATGCCGCGCGCACCATGATGTACAATATCTCAGAAGGTTGTTGGGATGATGACCTGCTCGCCTTGTTTGCAATTCCCAAAGGGATGCTGCCAGAGGTGCGAGACAGTTCTGGCACATTCGGTGTGACACGGCCTGATCTGTTTGGCGGTGCCAAGATACCCATTCTTGGAGTGGCTGGCGACCAGCAGGCAGCCACCGTTGGCCAAGCCTGTTTTGAACCCGGCATGGTTAAATCCACATATGGAACCGGCTGTTTTGCCCTGATGAATACGGGCGATCAGCTGGTTTTCTCCAAGAACAAGCTGCTTACAACCATCGCCTATCAGATTGGCGGGAAACCGGTCTATGCGCTTGAAGGCTCAATCTTTGTCGCTGGTGCAGTGGTTCAATGGCTGCGTGATGGCCTGAAGATGATCCGGCACGCGTCCGAGACAAGGCCTTTGGCTGAAGCCGCCAGTGACAACGAACAAGTGTATTTCGTCCCTGCATTTACCGGTCTTGGAGCGCCCTATTGGAATGCAGATTGCCGTGGAGCCATATTCGGCCTCACCCGGAATACAGGTCCTGCCGAAATTGCAAAGGCGGCGCTTGAAAGTGTGGCCTTCCAAACACGCGATTTGATTGAGGCGATGCGTGAAGACTGGGGCGGATCAGAACAGGCGGTGCTTAGAATCGACGGTGGTATGGTCGCGAATGATTGGGCCATGCAGGCACTTGCAGACCAGCTTGCGGCGCCCGTTGACCGGCCAATCATTACAGAAACAACAGCCTCGGGAGCGGCGTACCTTGCCGGACTGGCCGCTGGGCTGTGTCCTGAGCCATCAGAGTTCGCCCAGCAGTGGGTTCTTGAGAAACGCTTTGAGCCTGAAAAAACAGCCGATCAAGCAGATGCGCTTTACGCGGGGTGGCAACGCACCGTCGCCCGGTTACTCCATGACCCAGAAGTCTGATCATCACCCAAAGGAGAGGGTGTGGTCATCCTACCCTGATCCCGGACAGCATTAGCGCGGCAGCTCACCACCACTCAAACGGGTAATCTCTTCTGCGGCGTCTTTTACTGTTGCGCCAAAATCGGCTATGCGCGAGGGGTCAAACCGGTTACTGGGTCCAGAAATCGACACACCCGCAACGGGCTGTCCTGTCTCGTCATAAATGGCGCTGCCGACACAGGACATACCAATGAAGCGCTCTTCACAATCAAAGGACCAACCACGCTCCTGCGTTGTATCAAGATCAGCAAACAAAGCGTCAGGGGTTACATGTGTGTGGTCAGTAAAACCGGCCAATCCCGTCTTTTGCAAGAGTTGAACAACCGTCTCGCGGGGTAATGCCGCCAGAATGGCTTTGCCTGTCCCCGATGCATGCATTGGCGTTCGTGTTCCCGGCGGGAAGAATGCGCGGATTGGGTTGCCTGTTTCAATCTGGCCAATAAACACCACCTGGTGGCCATCAGCTATCGCAAGATTTGCGGTCTCATCCGTTGCTTCAACAAGTTTACGCATCGCCAGCAGCCCGATTTCGGTGAGTCCCTTACTTTTCAGAAAGACTGAGCCAACGCGGAATGCCTCTAGTCCGACAGAATATTCCTGTCGTGCCTCGTCAAGATCAACAAAACCATGAACCTGCAGAGTCGCCAGAATACGGTGCGCTGTTGGCGCCGGCAAGCCCGCAATCATTGCAAGGTCAGTCAATGTCGATGAGCGTGACAGCGACAAGGCTTTGAGCAGACTGAGGGCGCGGTCAAGAGATTGTAGTGTGTTGGCATTAGCGTCCCGAAAGGGGTTTCTCGGTCGGCCACGCTGCCGTTTTACCTGTTCCGCCATCGCATCTGTCCTGCCATCCTCGCCTCTTCAACATACAATATTGATCAGTGGTAATTTTATGCAAACAAAGGTATTCGGCTGTTATTCATCACATGCACCAAAATGAGCTAGAGGGATATTTTCGTCGCCAACCCCTGTTTATCAGCCAACCTCACCGCAGCCGATGCAACAGCCAGGTCTTGAAGGCCGACGCCCGTACCATCGAACAAAGTCACATCATCATCGTTAATCCGACCCTGATGCTGACCATTGATAACTTCGCCAATCGACGTGATCGCATCCGCTGTCACCAGCCCAAGCGAAATAGCATGTTGCGCCTCGCCAATGCTGATCGACTGGGCAATCTCATCGGTAAAAACACGCGACCTTAACATAATTTCCGGATCGACTTCCTGCTTTCCCCTCGTATCGGTTCCCATGCAGGAAATATGTGTCCCGGGCCGAATGTCGGCATCTGCCAGCAATGGCCCAAACGCCGAAGTAATGGTAATAATGACATCGGCGCTGGCCCCGAGTTGCTCGGGAGAAACGGCCTCAAAATCAAGGCCGAGACCCACAGCCACAGACTCAAGCTGTTGAAGGTTTTTCGGACTCCTATTCCATGCAACTACTTTTTTGAAATCGCGTTGCGCTGCGGCGGCACGAAGCTGAAAAGCTGATTGGTGACCAGCTCCAACCATGCCAATAACCTCTGCGTTTGCCCGCGCAAGGTGGGCAATGGATACCGCGGAAGCGGCGGCAGTTCGAACAGCGGTGAGGTAATTGCCGCCAACCAACGCCTGCAGACATCCAGTGTCTGGATCAAACAGAAAAATTGTTGATTGGTGGTTGGTCAGACCATTATCGGCGTTATGTGGCCAGTAACCACCCGATTTTACCCCGAGGACAAGCCCGGCACTGTCAAAGCCAGACTTGAAACCATAAAGCGCATCAGCATAGCCAATGGCCTGTCTGACAACTGGAAAGTTCTGGGCCTGCCCGTTGGCCATTGCCGCAAATACAGCCTCTACCGCATCAAAAGCCGATGTCTGGTCGATGACCTGCTGACATACAGCCTCACTGACAAGCAGCAAATCTCCATTACCATGATCTCTCATCAAAACCTGCCCTGTTGCATGTGGTTCTTGTTTTAATAGGCTTTTCCACGCGCCGATACAGGCCAAACCACTTCGACCTTGCCGGCACGAACACCCACATACCAGTCGTGGACATTACATGTCGGGTCACAATGGCCGGGTACCAGTTTCAATTTATCATTGATTTTCAGTACACTGTTGGGATCCGCCACAACACCATGCTCATCTGAACATTTCACATATTCGACATCTGTTCGACCAAAGATGACGGGCAAACCTGAATCAACCGACTGCGCTTTCAAGCCAGCATCGACGATGGCCTTATCGGCCTTCGCATGGCTCATCACCGAGGTCAGGATGAACAGGGCATTTTCCCACTCACCCTGATCAATACGGTTTCCCTCAGCATCCAGGATGCGCCCGTAATCAGCATCCATAAAGGCGTAGGAGCCACATTGCAATTCGTTGAAGACCCCTGAATTTCCCTCAAAGTAATAGGAACCTGTGCCGCCGCCACCGACGATATCACACTCCAACCCTTTATCCTTGAGGCCGGTCACAGCATCCTTGACCATGGCCACCACCAGATCGACTTTGGCTTTCCGGTCTTGATAGCTGTCAAGATGCTGCATCGCCCCCTGGTAAGCCTGCAAGCCGGAAAATTTCAACCCGTCTGCGGCGTCAATCGCCTCAGCAATAGCCACAACCTCAGCTGTCGTGGTGACACCACAGCGGCCTGCACCACAATCAATTTCGACAAGACATTCAATCTGCGTCCCATGGGCAATGGCGGCCGCAGAGAGATCCTGCACATTCTCTATGTCGTCAACGCAGCAGATCGCCCGCGCACCCAGCTTTGGAATGCGTGCAAGCCGGTCGATCTTTGCTGGATGTCGAACCTGATTCGAGACCAGAACATCCTTGATACCGCCTCTGGCAAACACTTCGGCCTCTGACACTTTCTGACAACACACACCAACAGAATTGCCAAGCCGTTCCTGCAAGAGCGCCACATCGACAGATTTGTGCATTTTCCCGTGAACCCGATGCCGGACACCCATTTGTTTGGCAAAATTGCCCATCTTTTTGATGTTTCGCTCCAACGCATCCAAATCAAGCACCAGACATGGCGTCTGAATTTCCGACTCATCCATTCCAATGGCGGCCGGGATATCATATCCAACCTCCAAATTCTCAATCTTTATCTGTTCATTCATTTTGACGTCTCCTTCAAGAGTAGTCACTTCAGTGAGCGCTTTCACCTGTTTCGACCCAGGGAAGCCTATCCATGTCAACATTGCCACCGGTGATGATGACACCAACTCGTTTGCTGCGATAGACCTCTGGGTTACGCAAGATCACAGCAAGCGGAACAGCACAGCTTGGTTCAATAACCATCTTCATGCGTTGCCATGTGAGCTTCATTGCTGCAATGATTTCCTGTTCGCTCGCCGTCTGCACATCCGTTACAAAATTGGACACAAAGTGCCAAGTGTTTTCCTTGAGAGGTACTTTCAAGCCATCTGCGATGGTAATGGGGGCATCATCGGCAATGATGTTGCCAGCCCGAAACGACCGCGCGGCATCATCTGCCTGTAGAGGCTCGGCAGCATAAATGTCTGTATCGGGGGCAAGGTTGGACAGCGTCAAACAGGTTCCAGAAATCATTCCACCACCCCCAATTGGCGCAACCACCGCATCCAACTCTTCAACTTGTTCTAGCAACTCAGCAGAACAAGTCGCCTGTCCAGCAATCACCCTCGGATCATTATATGGGTGGACGAAATCCGCACCGGTTTTGGCATGGACTTCGGCAAATACCGCCTCACGGTTTGTCGTTGATGGCTCGCATTCGGTGATCAGCCCACCATAGCCACGCACTGCCGCCTTCTTCGCCTCCGGTGCGGTATGCGGCATCACCACATGACAGGGTATGCCTCGCCGGCCTGCCGCATAGGAAAGGCTGAGCGCATGATTGCCTGAGGAATGTGTCGCCACACCTCTGGCCGCGATATCGTCATGCAAGCCAAAGACAGCATTTGTGGCACCACGCACTTTAAAAGCACCAGCCTTTTGAAAATTTTCGCATTTGAAAAACAGTTCAGCGCCGGTCATTTCATTCAGAAAGCTGGATGTTAAAACAGGTGTATAGTGGGTGTGATCCCTGATCCTTTCACGCGCCCGCCGCATGTCATCCACGGTCAGGTCGGCTGCTGTCATATGCTCTGTCACCGTCACGTGCCCCTTTCCTTACGCAGCCAGTCTGTCAGCACCAATCCGGCTCTGCCGGAAATAGCTCTGCGCAGCGGCGACCCCACATCCCAATTCAACGGGATAATCAAGGTCAGCCATTGCCATTTCAATGGTCGCAAGGCCAGAGAGGACCATAACATCAGTCAAACTACCAAGGTGGCCGATGCGGAATACCTTGCCATTCAACTCTCCAAGTCCGACTCCAAATGAAACCCCATACCCGGAGAACGCATGCTGCGTCAGCAGGTTACTGTCAAGCCCCCGCGGCGTCATAACGGCGCTTAACGTGTCTGAATACAAATCCGGTGACGATGTCACCAATTCAAGACCTCGGGCCGCCACCGCGCGGCGAACACCCTCTGCGAGACGGAAATGTCTCTCATAGATATTGTCCAGCCCCTCCTCACCCATCATC
>ERZ802824.1896-NODE-1896-length-10873-cov-36.8655_pt1 | contig 10873 bp, 9 predicted proteins | sample MGYA00345650_ERZ802824 | MGnify/ENA primary metagenome ERZ802824 (study PRJEB30503, sample SAMEA104212361) | marine metagenome | biome: Westerlies Biome; feature: [SRF] surface water layer (ENVO:00010504) within the epipelagic zone...; material: water... | reverse complement strand
AGGACTGGGACGGCAAACCGGTGATTGCAATCATCAATACCTGGTCCGATCTGTCACCCTGCCATCACCATCTGCGTGACCGCGCAGCCTTTGTGAAACAGGGTGTGTATCAGGCTGGTGGCATGCCGGTGGAAATGCCGGTGCATTCCTTTTCAGAACAGTTCCTGAAACCCACATCGATGCTGTACCGCAATATGGGCGCGCTTGAAGTTGAAGAAACACTGCGCTCTCACCCGATTGACGGTGCGGTGCTGATGGGGGGATGTGACAAGTCTACACCAGCGCTCATCATGGGGGCGATCAGCGCCGGACTGCCTTTCATCTTCTTGCCGGCAGGGGCGATGCTGCGCGGCAATTATGCTGGCGAGAAGCTGGGTTCAGGCACCGATGTCTGGAAATATTGGGATGAGCGCCGGGCCGGCACCATCACCAAGGACCAGTGGGACGGCGTGCAGGGCGGCATTGCCCGCAGCTATGGCACCTGCATGACAATGGGAACCGCGTCCACCATGATGTCGATTGCCGAGGGTTGGGGGCTTACCCTGCCTGGCGCATCATCCATTCCGGCCCCGGATGCGGGCCACAAACGCATGGCGGCGGCGTGCGGAAGGCGGACTGTCGATATGGTCTGGGAAGATTTGACCCCCGACAAGATCATGACCCGTGAAAGCACGATGAACGCGGTCACTGTCGCCATGGCGACGGGCTGTTCAACAAACGCCATCATCCACCTGATTGCCATGGCGCGCCGTGCCGGCATTGATCTGCGCCTTGATGATCTTGATGCCATCGGCCGCACCACGCCGGTGATCGCGAATATCCGTCCTTCCGGCACCGATTATCTTATGGAGGACTTCTTCTATGCTGGCGGCCTGCCGGCGCTGATGGCGGCGCTGGGCAACAAGCTGGATTTGTCGGTGACCACTGTAACGGGCAGCACCCTTGGTGCCTGCATTGATGGTGCAAAGAACCATAACAGTGATGTGATCCGGCCGCTGTCCAATCCGGTCTATAAAGAGGGATCACTGGCCGTTCTGAAGGGTAATCTGGCACCGGATGGCGCGGTTATCAAGCCGGCGGCGATGGATCAGAAATTCCAGCGGCATACCGGTCCGGCCATCGTTGCTGACAGCTATGACGCGTTGAAGGATATCATCAATGATGAAGATTATCCGATGACAGCTGACCATGTGCTGATCCTCAGGAATGCCGGCCCGCAAGGTGGTCCCGGCATGCCCGAATGGGGCATGATACCGATGCCCAAGGCGTTGCTGAAACAAGGCCATCGCGACATGCTGAGGCTGAGCGATGCGCGAATGTCCGGCACATCCTACGGGGCCTGTATTCTGCATGTTGCGCCCGAGTCCTTTGTCGGCGGGCCGCTGGCCTTGATCCGGACGGGTGACATTATCGAGCTGGATGTCCCGGCGCGCAGCCTGAATGTGCGCTTGTCGGAGGATGAACTGACTGAACGCCGTGCCGCCTGGGTCGCGCCTGAAGCGCGCTATGAACGCGGCTATGGCAAGATGTATATCCAGCATGTCGAACAGGCCGACAAGGGGTGCGATTTCGACTTCCTGCGCACTGATTTCGGGGCCGCTGTCCCGGAACCGGAGATCAACTGATGTCTGGCCGTGCCGCCACGCTGACAAGTGCCACCTTGACAGATGCGGCGCTGACAAGTGCAGCGCTGACGGGTGTTGCGGGCATTCTGGTAACGCCGTTTGACCAGCAGGATATCATCGCGCCAGACCGCCAGATACCGATCATTCGCCGCGCCATCGATGCCGGGGTTGCGGTGCTGACGGTGAACGGAAACACCGGTGAATTCTACGCGCTGACGGCAAGCGAGGCTGAAGCGATGGTTGCGGCGACGGCTGAATATGTTGCTGGCCGGGTGCCGCTGGTTGCCGGAGTTGGCAAAAGCATCAATGAGGCATGTGCTCTGGCACGGGTATCAGCGCGGGCGGGTGCATCTGGCCTGATGGTGCATCAGCCGCCCGACCCGTTTGTTGCGCCGCGCGGGCTTGTCGATTATGTGCGGCGGGTGCGCGATGCCGGTCAGGGTCTGCCTGTTGTCCTGTATCTGCGGAATGATGCTATCGGCACGGACGCCATTGCCGCGATTTGTGATGTTGAAGGGGTGATGGGTGTAAAATGGGCCACACCGAACCCGATGCGCCTGAAGGCGGCGATGTCTGCATCACCATCCCATATCGTCTGGGTCGGCGGACTTGCAGAAACATGGGCACCCGCATTTTATGCGGTTGGTGCGCGCGGGTTTACATCCGGACTGATCAATGTCTGGCCTGAACATTCGGTGGCGATCAGTCTCGCGCTGGAGGCAGGCGACTTTGCCGCCGCCCGCCGCCTTGTCGGCCAGATGCAGGTGTTCGAGGATATTCGTGCTGGTGAACAGGGCGGCAGCAATGTGTCGGGCGTCAAACTGGCATTGCGCATGCTGGGTGAGGATTGCGGCCATGCCCGTCCACCGGCTGCCTGGCCGGTGGCTGATGCTGATGCCACACGCCTGCAGGATTTCATGCACGAAAACGGCATCTTGAACAGGACTGACAGCAAGACTGACGGGGGAGGAATGGCATGAGTGATCAGGGACCAGACAAAGCGGCATCAGGGCAAACCAGTGGGCCAGCCCTGAGCGATGATACAAAACGCATGCTGTCACATGTGTCTGTCGCTACAATATCGACCGCACTTTACAAACGCGGGCTACGCCGTCAGGTGATTCAGGACGTGCATCCGGTTGGCGCGAAGGGCCGTAACATGGTCGGTCCGGCCTTTACGCTGCGTTATATTCCGGCCAGAGAAGACCGCAATCAGCTGGATGTCTTTCGCGATCCAAAGCACCCGCAACGCCATGCGGTCGAAACCTGCCCGGCTGGTTTTGTGCTGGTGATGGACAGCCGCCGCGATGCCAATATGGCCTCGGCCGGCGACATTCTGGTGACACGTCTGATGATGCGTGGCGGCGCCGGTGTGGTAACCGACGGGGGGTTTCGTGATGCCATGCGCATCGCCCAGCTGGATATGCCGGCCTATCACAATCGTCCGGCCAGCCCCACCAATCTGACCAATAACGAGGCGATCGAAATCAACGGCCCGATCGGCTGCGGTGATGTTGCGGTATTTCCCGGCGATATCATCGTTGGTGATGATGACAGTGTGATTGTCATACCGGCCCATCTGGCTGACGACATCGCCCTCGAGGCGCGCGAGATGACCGCCTATGAAGATTTTGTCATTGAACAGGTGCGCAAAGGGGACACCATCATCGGTCTGTATCCGGCAACAAAGCAGGAGACGATTGATAAATTCGCCAGATGGCGCGAGGAGAACGGACGCTAGGCTGTCAGATGCTGTCTAGCCGGTTCAGGAAATCATCGCGTTCAGCGTCTGGCATCGTCGCGTTTTCGGCTGCCCCCGGAAAGCTGCCATCCAGCGATGCGGCACGAAAGGCAGCAAGGGCCGCGCGGCGTTCGGCTGCCATCTGTTCAGCCAGCGCTGCAAGATTGCCAAAAGCACGCGAATGACGCGGCAGCGGGTTTTCACCGCAAATATCATTCTGGAACAGGTACTGCACATCCCCGCCCGGGCCCGATCCAAGTGATACGGTAATAAGGCTTGTACGCTTGCTGATTGCTGCCATGACATCAGCGACGATGACCTCTGCTTCCACCGAGAACGCGCCGGCATTTTCAAGGTCGCGGAAATCCTGCATCAGCGCAAGGGCTTCATCGGCTGTCTTGCCGATCGCGCGCAAACCACCGCGCCAGGTGGATTTGCGGGGTACAAGGCCAAGATGGCCCATGACCGGTATATCCTCTTTGGCCAGCATCTCGACAATCTCAAGCCGGCGGGCTGTCATGATGGAGTCAGCCCCCTGTTTCAGTGCGGTCAGCGCGCCGCGCAGCACATCGTCATCCGTCTGCCAGTCGGGGATTGTCAGGGCGGCTGTCAGGAAATGATGCGGGGCACCGGTTCGCACAATTTCGACATTGGCCGCATTGCAGATCAGCATGTCGATACCCGCATCAGCTGCCGCTGCAGCTTCTTCGCGTGTGTTTGCCGTCGTCTGCGTCAGAACTGTGTGGCCTTTGCATGCGCGGATATCAGCAGCTGTGTGATTCCGCAGGCTGAACTGGGCATCCCAGGTGTAAATGCGTTTCATTTTTGCCCTCCTTGTGCGCGTGTCTCTCTATTCTGCTTGAAATTACCCCTGTCTTGGGTCATCAAATTCTAGACTAATGCAGGCCCGGCCTATGGTCACGCAAGCGAAGTGATGAAAAAGGCTCATGCTGCAAACGGGCAGGGGGTGTCTATTGGACCCGCCCGACGCCGCAGAGTGGCGTAAGAAATCCCTCGAGAGCACATAACCGAACGTTAGCCCGCATCGCGGTGATGACTGCAAAGGTGCGGCGAGGAGGAAGCGATGAAAGCCGGTGTTATAGGGCTTGGTGATATGGGATCGGGGCTTGCAAAAAACCTGATTGCCAATGGATTTGAAACAAGCGGATTTGATGTGAGTGACGCTCGCATGGCGCAATTTGCCGAGTTGGGAGGGGTGTCCTGCGCCGATGCCGGTGCGGTTGGCCGCCATGCGGACATCGTGTTCGTCATGGTGATGAACGGGGATCAGGCAAAGCAGGTGATCCTTGGTGATGATGGTCTTGTCGCGCATATGGCGGAAGGCGGCATCATTATCCTGACCGCCACGATCCGACCATCTGAAGCGCGCGAGATTGGTGAGGCGCTGGCTGACACGGGCATCCGGATGATTGACAGCCCGGTATCAGGCGGCTTTCCCGGGGCCCAGAACGGCACGCTTACAATGATGGCGGCGGCCCCTGAGGATTTGATGGCCGCAGCAAGGCCGATCATGGAAGCGGTGTCAGGGACCATTCACCATGTCGGCAAGGGACCGGGCGAAGGCCAGGTCATGAAATCCTGTCTGCAATCGATTATCGGCTCCATCTTCAGCGCAACTTTCGAGGCGGCGGCGTTGGCTGCCAGGGCCGGGGTTTCGGGCCAGGCGCTTTTCGATGTTGTCACAACATCAGGTGCCGGGTGCGGCATTACCAAGACAGCGCTGGAAAATATCATCGACCGCAAGTTTGAAGGCACCGGGTCAGGCATCGGCACGATGCACAAGGACCTGACCATCTCGCTGGATATGGCCGAAGAGTTGGGCGTGCCGCTGTTCACCGCGTCGACCGCGATGCAGATATTCCATCAGGGCAAGACCAAGTACCCGCACGGCGACAACTGGATTTGTACACGCATCATCGAAGATATTGTCGGTGCCGAGCTGCATCGTTAGGGAGTGTTGAAATGAAATTGGGTGTGATTTGTGATGGTATCAGCCGTAACCTGGCGCATACCGTCGATGTTATGGATGAATTCGGACTGGAATATGCCGAATTGCAGTTTGTTGGCGATACCGAGGTGGGCGACCATTCCGATGCCGAAATTCACGAGATTGATACGTTGCTGCGAGACCGCGGCAAACCCGTATCCTGTCTCAGCCGCCACATCTTTGCGGGCATGACTGCGGCCAACAAGGCCGGTGATGAGCTGCACACGCGTCATATGGATGCGCTGAAACGGGTCATTGCCATGGCGCACACAGTCGCATCGCCGCTGGTGCGTATTATGACACCAAAGAAAGAGCAGATTCTGTTCGGCGCACATGGTGCCGAAAAGTGGAATGTTGCCAATGGGGCATGGGATGCCATTCTGCCGCTGATTGCGCCAGCTGTCGATGTGGCGCGCGATGCCGGTATCACACTGGTGGTTGAAACCGGCAATGGTACCATGGTCAATTCGAACTATACCGGTCGCAAGCTGATTGATGATCTTGATGCCAAGGATGCGCTGCAGGTTCTGTGGGACCCGGCCAATAACTGCTGGTGTCACGAGCAGGCATTCCCCGACGGGTATGTCGAGGTCAAAGACGGCTATCTGGGTCATGTTCATATCAAGGATGTGCAGGTTGATACGCCACGCGCCACGCTGGAGGTGCGCCCGATGGGTGAGGGACAGCTTGCCGACCAATTTGCCCCGATGGCAGATGCGATGCGCAGTGACGGTTATGACGGTGTTATCAGTTTTGAATCGGTCTATCATCCGGGCAACGGAGACTTTGAAGCCGGCTTCAGGATGAATATTGATCGGTTCAAGGCTCTGTTTGCCTGATCTATTTTGTCGCGGCAGCACCCGATGCGATCGCGGCTTGTGCCGCACAATTCGGGTGCTGTGATCCATCTGCTGTGCGGCAATTCAGCTGGTGCCGGTTTTCGGGTGACCTGCTGGCTGTTGATTGATTTTCGTCATTAATCTTGGTGGGATCGGGTTGCATCCTGTGAAAATTCCACCAGAATTTGTGTTCAGTGGCGGGAAACCGCTAGGATGGCATTCACAGAATCATGGGAGAAGGCTCTCAATGAATCCTCTTTCACAGACGATAAAGACCATGCGTCTTGCACCTATGCGCGATGTGAGCAAGACCTTGCAAGTGCGGTGGTACCGGTGTCCGGTGGACAAGAAAGTGTTGCGGAGCCTGATGGTGCCGGATGATGCGCGCGGCTTGTTTCTTGCGCTTGGTCATCTGGGCTTGTGGGGCGTGACCGGGGCTGTCTCGTTCTATCTGTTTACGCAGCAGATGTGGCTGGCCTTCGTGGTGGCATTGTTTGCACATGGCACTGTTGCGTCTTTCTTTACCGCGCCAAACCATGAGCTTTGTCATCGTACCGTCTTCAAGACCAAATGGCTGAATGAGGCGTTTTTGCGTATTTTTGCGCTGGCCGGCTGGAGCAATTTCGAGATTTACCAGTTCAGCCATAACTATCACCATCGCTTCACACTGCATCCTGAAGGCGACCGCGAAGAGATTATGCCGGCTACGCCGTCGCTGCGCGCCGCCTATATCCTGCAGCTGTGCACGGTGAATATCTTTGGTGGATATCAGTCAAAAGGCATTGTGCCGACAGTGCAGAACTTCCTGCTGATTGCTGCCAACAGGTTCGACAATCCCTACAATTCCTGGGGTGAGGAGTTGTATGAAGGCTATGATGAACATCGCCGACGGGCCGCCAACTGGGCGCGGATCACCCTGCTGTTTCATGCGGTGATCATTGGTGGTGCGTTTGCCATTGGCCAGCCAATTCTGGCGGTCCTGATTTCCGGATCAACATTCTTTGCGAATCTGTGGCGCTATCTTGTCGGTGTGACCATGCATTGCGGGCTGAAGAGCAACGACACTGATTTTCGCAAGTCGGTGCGGACGATCACGCTGGATCCGCTGTCTGAATTTCTCTACTGGCATATGAACTGGCATCTCGAGCATCATATGTTTGCCGGTGTGCCCTGCTATAATCTGAAGGCGCTTCACGAGGCGACCGCAGATGACATGCCGCAGCCGCGTACCTTGCATGGTGCGTGGAAGGAAATGCGCGAGACATGGGCGCGTCAGCAAACTGATCCTGATTATGCCTATGATACGCCTGTGCCATCACCGCAGACGGCAAAGGGCCAGGCAGGTGACAGGCTTACCACCTCCATCGGCGAGTTGGGTCCGGCCGAGATCAGGCAATAAGACGAGGTGCCCGAGAAAGCGGCTTGATGACACGGCGATTACGCAAAACAACGCTTGAGGATATCGCCAGACATGCCGGCGTCGGTATGGCAACTGTCGACCGGGTGTTGAACGAGCGTGGGGGTGTCAGTCAGCAGACAACGCGCCGCGTTCTGGAGGCGGCCAAGACGCTGGGCACCAAACGCATATTGCCGACCGAGATCAAGCGCCGGTTGCTGATCGAGGCGGTGTTTGCACGCAATCACAGTGCGTATTACGAGCGGCTGAACGAAGCCCTGCAGACAGTGGCCGAGGTGATCGGCCTGCCAGTAACGGTATATCGCACGCATATCGATGTCGACAAGCCGGACAAACTTTCCGCGCACCTGTCAACTGTCGCCGGTTCCCGCGACGGGATTATTCTGTTTGCCAATGATTTGCCGCAGACAGCACAGGTTGTGCAACAGCTTGCCGACAAGACAACCATCGTCACCATCAGCACCGATATCACTGATAGCGGGCGGCATTCCTATGTTGGAATCAACAATGAAAATGCGGGTCAGGCGGCCGCTAAAATCAGCGAGGCCATTTGCCGAAAGGGCGGGCGTGTGTTGGCGGTAACGCCGGAAACCGGTGTTCGCGCACCGCTTGAAAGGCTTGTCGGTTTCACGCGGTTCTTTGAGGAAAGAGACGCTGAAGACAGGTTGCTGGTGTTCACGCCGCCGTCAAACATGCCGGTTGCGTTATCACAGCTGATACAGCTGCTGACAGATGAAGATGATATCCGCGTGCTGTACAGCCCGTTCAATGATGCCTTTGCCGAAAGGGTGATCGAAGCCGGCATGCAGGAACAGGTAATCCGGTCACTTGCCAAGATCACCCATGATCTCAGCCCGCATGCGATCAGCAATCTGCGATCAGGGCTGATTGATATGGTGATCGACTCCAACCCCATGCAACAGGTTTCCAAGGCAGTTGATTTCATCGCACGCGAGCATGGTTACGTGTCGCGCAAGACTGTGGCCGACGTTGATTTCCAGCTTTATACCTCAGAGAATCTGCCGCGCGCGGACAGAGCCGACTAGACCTGCCTGCATACCGCGCCGCAGGTGAGGGGTTTCCATCATTTTTGCCCTTTAAGGATGCCCTGCATTGCTGTTGGCTTGCTGGCAGAAGACGCGCTTCGCAAGACGTGTCGGGAGGGGATATGGCTGACCAGCCAACACGTGCCATAGAGGAACTGGCGGCAATGCTTGCTGATGCCTGGCATCGGCCGGGCAATCTGGTGGCTGTCGACCGGGCACTGGTGCCCGCTGACCGGGCGCAGGCCTGTCTGGCACAGGATCTGATGTTCCAAAAACTGGGAGAGGCGCTGGCCGGCTGGAAGGTTGGAGCCACCAGCCACAAGATGCGCCAGCTGGATGGTCATGATGATGTGATCCCCGGGCGTATTATTGCATCCAGAACACATATTGGTCCGCGCCATGATCTGCAGATTGGCCATTATCACAAAGCCAGGGCCGAGACTGAATTTGCCTTTCGTCTGACCGCAACGCCGCATCTTCGCGACACGCCATGGACGTCGGGTGAGATGGCAGAGATCATGGTGCTGCATCCGGCGATAGAACTGATTGGCAACCGATACCAGATGGACGGTGCCAGCAAGGCTGAAAATTCACTGATGACAATCGCTGACAATGGCGGCGGGATAGGCTTTGTATTCGGTGATCCGGTTACAGACTGGCAGCATATCGATTTTCAGAATCACCGCATCGACTTGCGGGTGAGTGGCGGTGCGCCAGCCGATAATTTTCTGGGCGACATGCGGTGCGTTCCTGCCGAGGCAGCAGCTGATCTGGTGAACCATCTTGCGCATCGGGGTGAGGTTCTTGAAGCAGGCCACTTTATTTCAACAGGCGCGGCCTCGGTGCCGCAACCCTTTGGCGTCGGTGATGTGGTGCATGCCGATTTTGGTGTGCTTGGCACAATCGAACTGCGGTTTTAGGCATCAGCGCGGAATATGAGAATGGAAACCGGACAAGACAGATATGAATCGGGCGACATAATTCGTGGAGGATGGGATGACTGACCAGACGCTGCGTGTTGTCGTTGTCGGTGCCGGCGGTATGGGCGCGCTGTTTGGCGCGATCCTGTCGAATGGCGGCCTCAATGTGACGCTGGTCGATACGGACAGCGCGCATGTCGATGCGATCCGTCGCAACGGGTTGCATATCTCCGGGCTTGGCGGTGATCGCTATCAGCAGATAGCTGTCGAGAATGATGTGTCGAAGATTGATCAGGCGGATGTGGTGCTGGTGCAATGCAAGGGAACATCAACCGAGGCAGCGGCGCAGTCGATGCAGCATCTCGCCAATGGAAAGACAGTGTTCGTCAGCTTTCAGAATGGTCTTGGCAATGAAGATATTCTGGCAAGACATTTGGGCGCCGAGAATGTTTTTGGCGGCTTGACCTCAATGGCCGGGGCACGGCAGGGGCCAGGCTTCATCCATGATTTTGACCGGGTGCCGTCCTGTATCGGCGAATGGCGTGGCGGCATGTCCCAGCGCGCCAGTGATATCGCGGCCCGATTTAGCGCCGCCGGTCTTGAAACACGGGCAAGTGCGGACATCCGGACAGACATCTGGAAAAAGCTGCTTGGGAATATGACGATGAGCGCGGTGTCAGGCCTTACAAACCTGACCAGCACCGAGGCGCTGAACATCGGGGCAATCAAGCAGGTCTGCCTGACCGCGCTGGATGAGGCGATCTCGATTGCCCATTCACAGGGTGTGATGCTGGACAAACAGACAGTCATTGACGGGCTGGCATTGATGACAGCGCCTGGCGGAACAGGCGACAACAAATCATCTCTTTGCCTTGATCTGCTGGCAAAACGGCCAAGCGAGGTCGAATTCATTTATGGACGACCGCTGGAGCTGGCTGATGAGGCGGGACTGAACGTGCCAACCCTGCGCGCGCTGCATGCGCTGGTGACAGGTGTTGAATCGCATTATGTGGACAAGCAGCCGGACACCGAAACGGGCTGACCGGACAGAACGAGCAGGACAGAAAGAAATGGCATCATTGAGTGGAAAGACCGCCTTCATATCGGGCGGATCACGGGGCATCGGTCTGGCGATTGCAAACAGACTGGCGCGTGATGGTGCGGATGTCACGATCAGCGGGTCAAATCTGGCCCATGTAGAGGCCGCGATGGCAACGATCAGCGAGACAGCGGCTGGCAAGGTTGCCGGACATGCATCGGACCTGCGGACTGTGGCG
>ERZ802824.1890-NODE-1890-length-10899-cov-16.3695_pt1 | contig 10899 bp, 5 predicted proteins | sample MGYA00345650_ERZ802824 | MGnify/ENA primary metagenome ERZ802824 (study PRJEB30503, sample SAMEA104212361) | marine metagenome | biome: Westerlies Biome; feature: [SRF] surface water layer (ENVO:00010504) within the epipelagic zone...; material: water... | reverse complement strand
GGTGGCGGCAATGGTGCGACGGTTATCCATTGCCTCGATGATTCCTTCCCTGGTGAAATCTTTACAATATACTCCCCCATAACTGGCGTGCTGGGAAATATGATCCGAACTGGCAAAGACCCCGAGGTTGTGCCCTTCACTTAAAGCCGTCTGATAAGTACCATTTGCGTGTTTACCAAAATCCATAATCGGAGCGGATGTTGAATTCACCACCCGTCCGGTTGTATTTAAATGAGTGTTTGGGGAAAAACCAACAGATGGTTGGGGAGCACCCGCAGCCTCATAGGAAACCCGAGCACCCTGAAAGATTTCAACCACATTTTCGGAACTGTAATCAAATTTTTCATATATTTTCCAGTCCGTACCCATCCCCGTGGCTCCGGTATGACTCAGAGCAGCCACGGGCTTGTCATATTTTCTAAGTAAATCCCAAAGTTCATAGGGTGAGATTTCAGCGGCTCCTTTGGGATCCACGGGCAAAGTCTTTTGCCAGGTAGAATTAAGATAGAGGGAACGCTTTATGTAGACGACAGGACCCCCTCGCTGGGCAAAGACGATATTACGATGTCCCCATGGCCACTTCTGTTCACGCTCATAAACATAGACGGTATTGAAACGACCAGGGCTATGCAGGGCATCGTGCATCCGTTGGTTGTGCCACCATTCATAAGGATGATAGATCTTACCAATGTCGGTGTGATCGGAGGTTCCGAGAAAGTCGATCTTGGCCAAGTCGTAGGCATAGCGGAAATGATCCACGATGCATCCGTCGAACCCGGTGCGGCAATTAGAGACATCCGTGTGCCGATGTACATCCCCCCAAAAGAGCCCAAAGGTTTGTCCGTCGACCTTCCATTCATGACGGTCGAAGGCAGGGCGTTCGGGGGTTTTGTGCGAGTGTGGGAGTTGCTTCTTGGTTGGGGCTTTACCTGCTTTTTCGGGGGTGGCTGCGGGCAGAGATGCCGAAGAGGGCAGGGCGGCGAGAAAGACCGCGGCGGTTTGATGGGCCTTGTTCGGGCGCTCGTCGGATGGCCAGCATAGGCGGAGGTCACCCTTCTCATGGGCTGGCAGGAAAATGGCGGTCCTGTCTTGCCCGAAACTGCTGTTGGGAATTCTTCTTCTCGAGCTCCAGGTCTTGGAGTCGAGACGATAACCGGTTGTGGCGATTCGCCAAAGGGCCCGGTTGAAATAGCGGTAGACGACCCAGGGGTTTCCATCCTTGCCGACACCGACGACTGGTCGGTTAACGGGGTTGCCTGCTCTTCCTGCATGCCCCAGGGGAATCTCGGTGAACTTGCCGGTTGCGCTTTCGAATTTTCCGAAAAGAACCGATTTCTTGGCATTAATTCCAGTATCGTTTCCATGACCCCGGTAGTCGAGTCCGTGCTTTTCCTTTCCTCTCTCGGCAGTGATCCAGAATCCATCGCCTTGTGCGGTGGTGGTGATGGATGCACGGGCTTCGTACTTGGGACTGTGGGCAATTGCGAATTCCCTGGTTTGGCCTTGATCGTTCACCCGGGCCAAGTTCAGGTTGAACTCGTTTCCACGCGAACTGTCGTAGACGATCCAGGCTTGACCCTTTTGGTCGAAGGCGATGCTTGGTTCCCATTCTCCTCCCTGCTGGGTAGCCACGGCAATTTCCTTTGACCATTTACCGGATTTTGGATCGAGGAAACGGGCGTAAATATCTGCTTCTCCCGCCCGAAAGGATTGCCAGGAAGCCCAGACCCGTCCATTGGAGTCGGTTCCGGCGACCACAAAGGCCTCAGCCGCATCGGAGTCAGCAAGGGTAAGGGGAGAGCCGAAACCCTTACTCGCAGACCACGATCTTGCCTTGAGGTCGACGGTTGTGTCCTTATGGGTTTCACTCCAAAAGATCCACGCCGTTCCCTTGCCGTCGATTGCAATTGCCGGTTTGTGCAGTACGCCCTTGGCCACATTACCGGAAACTTGTTGGAATCCCTTTTTTATTTCCCGGGATAAAATGAGGCGGTCCGTCTTGCCATCCCATTCCAAATAAGAGATCAGGGCTTTTCCGTCTTTGCCGGACACGGCTGCCGGAAGGTCGCACTGGATTCCATCGCGCCCGATCTTGTTCATCGGACCGGCAAAGGTGAGGGCGGTATTGATAAAAGGAATGGGTTTCTTGCCGAAGAACTTGGTCTTAACCTTCTTCTTTACAGCTGCCTTGGTTTCCTGAACGGGAGGTTTTTGCTTTGTCTGTTGGGCGAGTACGGAGGACCCTAATAATAGCAGGCAAACGAGCCTTAAAGAGGTGAGGAATTTTATCATCCTTTAAAACTTCAAAGTTTATGGATACAGGTCAATTTCCATCTGCATGTTAAAGTTTAAAATCTTTGCGGAGTTTAGGCCTGATTTTTCGATTGCCAGATTAATTATTTATACCACTAAAATGTGAATTTTGTCTGTATCTGATAAATTGCTTAAAAAATTTGAAGTTCAATGCCTGGAATTACTCAGGCAGATTCCTAAGGGAAAGGTTACCACATACCGGGAAATTGTGCGAGTGTTGGACTCCCAAGCCTATCGGGCAGTGGGACGGGCCATGGCTAAGAACCGAGATCTTGTAGTCGTCCCCTGTCACCGTGTGGTGTGCAGTGACGGTAAGGTGGGGGGATATGCAAATGGCATCGACCAAAAGATTAAATTACTTGAACGGGAAGGTATTCCCATTCTCAGGGGAAAAGTGTTGGATCTTAAATCCGTTCTCTACAGGTTTTAAGCTTTCAAAGTTTTAATTCTGTACTCCTGATCGTTTGATCACATCTTTGAGTAGGCCTTTTTGGGGGAGCTTATCGCTGGGAATTTTAGCGAGCAAGGAGTGGCTGGCCGTACCCATCCAGTCAAAGATATTGGCCAGTGTCTTGTTTCCCGGATTTTGGGTAATGGCCTCAAGCATCCATTTCTCGGCGAATGTTTTTTCCCCGGCTTTATAAATTGCCCAGGCAGCAAAGGCTGGAATTTCATCGCGATCCCCGAGCACTTTTTTCAGTTCCGGGATCGCCGGTTTGGCCTGTTTTTCGAGGAGCAATAAGCCAATCACTGACCAGTAGCGTTTGACCGGATCCTCGTCCGCAAGTCCCTTCGTGAAGGTCTTGAGGTTTTTCTTTTTACGGGTCAGGGCAAGGTCGGAGTAGTCGAGATATTGTGCTAATGGGTAGAGCTTGGGGTCCCGAACAAAGTCATATACCGTGGTATTTTTTTCCTTTATGATTCGGTTCCTCATTTCTTCGGGCATGAGACCGGAATCAAAGTACTTGAGTTGTTGGCGACGGAGTTCTTTCTTTAATTCCTTAATCTTAGTCTGGTGCAATGGGTCATCGATCTGGTTGTCAATATTGTGAAAGTCTTTAAAGTTATCGTAGAATTCCTCGGATGGACGGGGTTCGAAGAAACGACCGGTCACCGCGTTGGTTTTTCCGGCCAAATGATGGCGTTCCCAGGCACCCGTTGCCTTCATGTTGTGCATGTACGCAAGGTACTGTCCGTTGGGGGCAAAGGGAGCATAGTTTTTATGATAAGCGAATTGTTTATCACGCATCACCCGGACATTGTCGAATCGTTCGTCCGCACGTTCTCGCCATGAGAAATGGTACTGGGATTCAGGTTCTGTGTTCGGACCAAGAAAGATTCTTCCCTGGAATTGATCTTTCATTTCAGCACCGGTCAGGCTGACCCAGGTCTTGGGCATATCGATGAAACTTACAATCCGATCCATGGTGGATCCTGGAGTTTTCCCTTTTGGGTATAGGGCTTTCATTTTTTCTGGAATTCGCACGATCAGGGGACAATGGATTCCGCTGGAATAGAGGAATCTTTTACTGCGGGCAAGCACGCCACCGTGGTCGGAGTTGTAGACAATGATGGTATTTTCATAGAGTCCGTCCTGCTTGAGGTTTTCGATCGCTTGCCCCACTAAAGAATCCATCCTCGAAATGGCACTGGCATATTTGGCGTAAGTGTTGCGCATTTCGGGAAGATCCGGATGGTAGGGAGCGAGGATCATTTCCTCTGGATCGACGGACTCGTCCTTATGATCGCCAAAGGCTCTGGATTCATGACTATCTCCAATATTGTATACCGTGAAAAAGGGCTGACCTTCTTTCCGTTTTTTCCAGGTTCCTGCATAATCACCCCCAGAATAATCCCAGAATTCCTTCGGGTTGCGACCTTTTGGTCCGCGTAGGTTGTAATCTGTTTTTGAGCAATTACTTGTGTAATAGCCAGCTTTTTGCAGGAGCTCGTTGTAGAAGCTGATCGTGGCGGGGATTTCGAATCCGCTGCGCATGGGTTGGGTGCCATTGGAAATCGAATGCATCCCGGTAATCCATGAGGAACGGGTGGGGGCACAGACCGCACCATTATCGAAACAGTACAGGTAACGGAATCCTTCCTTCGCCAACTGGTCAATGTTGGGAGTTTTGGCATTCTTGCTTCCGTAGCAACTTATCCATTCAATACTGTTATCCTCGCTGGTAATCCAGAGAATGTTGGGCTTTATAACTTTTCCGGTTAAGGGGAGCGTGCAAGATAAAAAAAATGCCAGAAATGCAATTTTGTTTAGAAGGCGGGTCTTTGTAGTCATGGTCATTTACTTTGAGGTTTTTTGGATTTTGCGTCGCTTGCCCTTATCTTTCTTAGTTTTGGGTGCTGTTTCTAATGGAGGGGTGGTTGATTCCCCGCAGTCGGTCATTAATTTCTTGAGCTTCGCCTTGAGCGTGACGATTCTTTTCTTGTTTTCGGGAAGATTGGAAAGGTCTTTGATTTCGTATGGATCGTTCACGATATTATACAGTTCGAAGGCTTTGGGCTGAAGGATATGATCAACTTTGCGGGCCACTCTTTGATTATTCTGGGCTTTCTCCATCCATTCTATCCAGGGTTTGGCAAAAAATTTACTTTTAGATGTGAAGTTACTGAAGATATGCTCTCTTTCGGGATGTCCGGTCCAGATCAGTTTGTGGGTGTCGGTGACGATGGCCTTTTGCCAGAATGGGTGGACATTGGAGATTAGAATTTCTTTGCGGTGGTTTTTGACCTTCTCGCTGGTCCATAATTTCCTGAGCGATTTCCCGTCCAGACCGGCATTTTTTCCCCCTGCAAAGTCGATCAAAGTGGGAACGATGTCGCAGTACATGGCGAGGGCATCGGTCTTGCGTGAGAGGATTTTTCCTTTCCACTGGGCCAGGCAAATAGCTCGTGATCCGTGTTCGTAGGGGGACCATTTTCCCCGGGGCATGGCTATTCCCTGCTCGCTCAGGAAAATCAGAATAGTGTCCTTTTCCAAGTCCATCTTCTTCATCAGTTCGCGGGTCTCGCGAACTTGTTGATCGAGCACTTCGACTTCGGCTGCATGTTTGGCAACCGCCTGCCGGGCGGCCGGTGTGTCAATGTAGTGGGGACGTAAATTTACTTTTCCCACAGGGTAATTGGATTCTTTTCCATGATCCCATGGATGGTGTGCGTGAGTCGCCCCAATAACCACGCAAAACGAGTTTCCTTCCTTCTTTGCCTGGGAAATATAATCTTCGACTCCATCGAATGAATGGATCTGGTTCGATCCATTCGCATTGGAGGGAAATCCGGGGATCACATCGATCTTGGCAGTGCCCAAACCAAAGTGTTTCTTTCCCGACAACCCAACCTTGTACCCAAGCGGATTCAAATGATCGGCGATATTTTTAATCCCTGTGCGTTTTTCTTTCCTCGCATTGGCGAGTACGCCGTTGTTCATTGGGAATAGACCGGTGTAAAGCTCGGCCCGAAGGGGAGCGCATTGGGAAACGCTGCAGTATAGACGAGTCATCATGGTTGATTCGTTTGCCAACTGATCGATCGCCGGAGTTCTTGCCTCTTTCATCCCCGTACATCCGAAGGCATCCCATCCCACATCGTCTCCTATGATAATGATAAAGTTGGGCTTGGTTTGTTCAGCCACAAGAATTTGGCACAAAAGGGCAAATCCAAGTAGGGAAAATAAATTTATGAGACGAGTCGATAAGGTAGAAATCATTTTTTATTTAAGAAGGTTAGGTAGTTATCTAATTCATGATCGTTGGTTTTTTGCAAAACCTCTTTCATGCGATTCCTAAAATCCTTCAGGGTAGTTTGATGATTATCATGGTTGGATAGATTTGTACGACAGCCTGGATCCTTGGATAAATCGTACAATTCTTCCCGCGTTCTAAATTCAATAAAATTTTTCCTTTCAATATAATCTCCGTAGGTCGAATTAGTCTTCTTTCCGGCCAGTTTTGTTATCATCCAGTGAAATTCTCCGAGCATGGTTCTCGGTAAGGATCGATTGCCATCAGCCCACCCATTCCATACATAACTGAAATCTTTGTTATTTAAAGAGCGAGATGGTCGGTATTGCTCAAATTTTTCAGGTAAATCAGAAGGAAAGGAATCAATCGAATTATCGATTTCAGGGCTGTTGTTCATATAATTAAAACAACTGAATGCACTGGAGCGTTTCCATTTTGACTGTCGTTTTTTCAATAAAGAAGAAAAAGATTTTCCATCGGTTTTAGTCATGGGGGATAATCCACAAAGTTCCGCAATGGTGGGAGCAATATCAACGACTGAAACAATGGATTGTGAATCAATTTGTCCGGCTTTTACTTGTGCGGGCCAACGAATAAGGATTGGGGTGCGGACCCCGGATGGATAAAGGGACCACTTGCTTAAATCCCACGCCATCCCATGATCGGAGAGAAAGAGTACAAGGGTGTTCTTGGCCAGTCCGCTTTCTTCTAGTGCTTGCAGGACCCCTCCGACAACTTGGTCCATTCGATTGACGGAGTCATAGTAAGTGGCCAGGGATTCTTTTAATTTTGGTACCCTGGGATAGGCGGGTGGGACAGGGCATTGCTCGGGTATAAATCTGGACTTCGGATCGGGGTAAGGTTTGCCATTGAGCAGGCGTTCCCATGGTTCATCTCCCATCATTTGATTGATCCATTTAGATGTTTCATCTGGATGCCTTGCCCAGTAGCGATGGGGGTCATGGGCATTGGCGGCGAGGAAGAAAGGCTTCTTTTCTTCTTTTGCCCGGGCAAGGAACTGACGGGTGTAGGCGAAGTATTTTTCCGGATTTCTTCCCATTCCGGTCTGATCGTTTCGCCCGTGTGGGGGAAGACTGAACTGACACCATTCGGATCCGTGTTTTCCGATCATTCCACTGAGGTATCCATCCTGTAACAGGAGGGATGTGATTGATTGAGTTCCTGCATTGCTCCTATCTAATTTCCACCAATTAGGAGGTTGGACTCCGTGTCCCATAAGTCCAGTGCTCTGTGGAAACCTTCCGGTGTAGAGAGCTTGGCGGGAAGGCCCGCAAATGGGGGTTGCCACATAGCCGTGCTTGATCAGTAAGCCTTCGGAGGCAAGACGATCCAAGTTTGGGGACAATCCTTCAAGGGGGTTCCCCATGCAACCCAATGAATCCCATCCCAGATCGTCGGCGGTGATGAGAAGAATGTTGGGTTTTGGGGCCGCGGTGGACTCCAACCAAATGAAAAGGAAGACCAAGAAAGAGCTGGAGCGATAGACCGATTTCAGGAGTTTCATTTTATTCAGTGAGGCGTACCACTTCTTTTTTATACCATCTCCATACCAGAAGAGCACCCGTGAATGAAATGGCGGAGCAGATACCACAGGCAGGAAAGTTAAGAAGAATTGCATAGGCGATTGTCAGAGATAATCCATAGCAGAGCATGACCCCTCCTATGACATCGAGCCAACTGGATAGGGTGAGGGTGGATCCAGAAACTTTACCCACTGCTTTACGGATTGGCCCCCATGCACCACCCGGTCGAACCTGACGGTAAAATGTAATCAGTTTTTCTTTGGATACCGGTTGGGTAAGAAAAGTAACAAGAATACTGAGTGGGAAGATTACACTGACTAAAAGAGCCACTTTGAATTCCCAGGCGAAGTTGCCCCATGGTTGTCCCCAAATAATCCAGTCGGAATCAAGTAGTTTGAAAAGAATGCCTCCAAGTAATCCTCCTACCAAAGCGGTTAACTCGGTGAATGCATTAATCCGCCACCAAAACCATCGAAGGACTGAGGCAATACCTCCGGGAATCATCAGATACGCGAGCCATTCCATTACCCCGCTAACCGATTCGACTTGGGTGGCAATGATTGCACCTGCGATCATCAGTAAAACCATAAATAATTTGGAAGCCCGCACATAATGAGCTTCAGTCGCATCTTTCCGGTAAAACCGTTTGTATAAATCAATGGTTAGGAAAGAAGCTCCCCAATTGAGGTGCGTGTCTATAGTGGACATGAAAGCGGCGAGGAAGGCGGTAATCAGAAGTCCCTTCAGCCCAATCCCGAGATATTCATTGATTACCATCGGGTACGCCTTGCTATGATCGGATAGGGCAGGGAAGGCCACAATGGAAACTAGCCCCACAACTACCCAAAGCCAGGGGCGACATGATTGGAAAATGGAGTAAAATAAGGTTGCCCGAATGGCGTCTTTCTCATTTCGACAGGCAGACATTCTTTGCATATTATATCCGTTGGCATCGCTCCACCAGACCAGGGTGAAAATCACCAGCATTTTGAGCACATCTGAATTGAAGGTCGAAAAATCAGGGAAGAGGGAGAGGGTTTTTTCACCGTATTCTGGCATCGATCGAATTCCAGTAAGAATAGAGTCCATTCCCCCTGCTTGGCTTACGGCAATACAGGCAAGGGCGAGCATGCTTCCCATGGTGATAAAGAATTGAACCACATCGGTGGTCACGACTCCATAGAATCCGGAAAAGGTTGCGTAAAAAAGGGCCACGGCCATAAGCACTACGATTGCCTGTGTCTGGTCAAAAGGAGTGAGCACTTCAATCACTGTACTCATTCCAAAAGTGACCCAACCAATGGTTAATAGATTTTGTAAGATTCCTCCGTAACACGCCCGGACCCCACGCAAGATTGCCGCGGATTTCCCCTCGTATCGGAACTCAAAAAACTCCGCATCTGTAATCAGGTTCGTTCTTCTCCATAGCCGGGAAAAAAGAAAAATACCGATAATCAGGGGAAGGACTGAAACAATCACCCACCACATTCTTTCGAGGCCGTCTTTTCTGGTCACCTCCGTCACCCAGATTGGAGTATCCGATGCGAAACTAGTGGCAATCATGGATAGACAAATTGCCCACCAGGGAAGGGAACGTCCGCCTAGAAAAAAGGATTCTGAATTTTTGGATGCTTTACCAGAGAAGAAAATACCTACCCCAATCGCAAATGCGATGTAGAGAAAAATGATACTGTAGTCGACCCAGTGCATAGAGTTAGAGTTGGAAGTCGACCACGATATTCTCGCAAATTAGCTGACCTTTGATTCTTTCCAAGGGTTTATCCGCTGGGGTGGAGACAAGCATGATTGCTTGCTTGGCAGGAATTTCAAAGTTCTGAGAACCATGAACGGATGAATAAATGGTTTTATTGCTAAGTGCGTCGTACACCTGTACCGGATATTTTCCACAATTCCAATGAATGGTTTTTGCTTTAGGGAAGGGATTATAGAATAGACGAGTGGGGAATGCGTCTGGGTTTATGATATCCGTAGCCACGGGGTCAATCGCAAGAATCCCTTCAATGTTGGTCGGTTCAATCAATGCGGCAAGGTAGCCGACATTGGATCCACCATAGAGTCCGAGGTCAGTCTCACCCCACCCATGAATAGTGGCGTCTCCGCCGACATGGGGCGGATTGGGTAACCTGGTTTCAACCACTAGGTCCTGGACCTGAATTACTTCACCGGGTTGTAGTCCTTTTGCGATTACCACCACTTCAATGATTCCTTTCCCCTTGAAGGAAAGCTTTTGGTGATCCGATTTCTGGGCGAGATAATTGATCTGATTGGTGGGGTTGCCTTGGATGAAGATTCGAATTTCATTCTCGATTTTTCTATGCCTGATCACTGCAATCAGGGAATGGATCATTCCGATGGGTAAATTAATCTCTCCCTCGTAGTGAACTTCTCCCTCATGGTTTGCGGTCAGGAGCATGTCTTTATCGGGGTTGGTTGATTCTCCCAATTTGAGGGTTCCCAATTTCATGCGGTCTACTTCAGGATAATTTCGGATGGTTCCCTGTTTTCTAATTCCTTCGTAGGGAATGCAAAAGGTGGGATCATATTCATGGGCCCATTTGTAACTGGTCTGCTGTTCAGGGGGCCATGCATCTGGGTAAAAGTATCGACTATTGGAAGAAACATTTAGAATCCACTTGGCTAAATCCCGGGCAAACTTGTCTTCATAGCGTGCAATGGGTGCCATGATGCCAACTGCCTGGAAAGTGTTCATGGCAAAGGCATATTCATAATTTGGATATACACTGCCAATTAGACCATGAACCGGGATTCCGTTCCATGATTCAAACATCGCACCCCATTTTCTAGGATTATCTCCAGCGAGGACCCATTCAATGAATTTTGCAGTCTGGTGAGTACCGTTCCGTTCTGCATTATAAAGTGCGGATACATAAGCACCATAGGGGGCAAGACATTCGTAGTAAGGATTGGTTTTTCTCCGGTCCATCCAATTAAGGCATTTTTTACTCATCTCCAAAAAGGATTGGTTCCCTGTTTTCTTCCATCCAATATATTGTAAGCAAGCCAGACCTGCCACGATATCTGCTTCCGACCATCCCCGGTTTACCGGTAGTTTCGTGTAAAAATCATATCCAGTATGATCAAAATTGTTACCCAGTTGCCCGGCAATCTGCTCCCATATACTGATGGTTGAATGGAATTGTTCTGCTAGAACCGATGTTTGTGGGTAGTGATGGAAAAGTTGAACGAATAAAAGACTGGGCAAAAGGTCATACCAGAAACTATCACCACTTGTGCCCACCTGATTA
>ERZ802824.1888-NODE-1888-length-10912-cov-86.7622_pt1 | contig 10912 bp, 9 predicted proteins | sample MGYA00345650_ERZ802824 | MGnify/ENA primary metagenome ERZ802824 (study PRJEB30503, sample SAMEA104212361) | marine metagenome | biome: Westerlies Biome; feature: [SRF] surface water layer (ENVO:00010504) within the epipelagic zone...; material: water... | reverse complement strand
CTCTGCCAGATGGGTGGAGGGATGAAAGAAGTTTTCGCGATCCCAGCTTTCCAATCGGTCATTTTTCAACATGTTTAATCCTTATAAATGCCTTGTATAATCGCCCTGTCTCCCCGGGGCGGGTGCGCGATGGGTTTGGTGCGCGCGCAAACGCCCTAAGCTGGTTCTGGCAAATCCACGTCACCGATTATTTCCGCGATTACGGTGGCGCAATCGCCCATGGCGATCAACCCGGGGAAATGCCGCCCAACCAGAATACCAGAGCGGCGCGCATAGCACTGTTCGGGCGCGCGTCCGGTGTGATCTTTTGGCCAGATCCGGGCGGTAATATCGCCTTTTTCCACAGGATCCCCCAAATCGACCATCGGTTCAAACAGGCCCTCGCCCGCAGCAAAGGTAAAGCAATCACCATCGGGCATATCGATTTCAACAGAAGGTTCTAACGCTAAGGGCGCGTTCAGTATTTCAGCATGGATAAGCAGATTGCGCAGGCCTTTTTTTGCAATGGCAATCGATTTAGCAGTGGCGGATCCGCCGCCGCCCAGCTCGGTTGATACAAAGATTTTTCCCATATCTTCGGCGGCTGTGTCATATAGGCCCGTCTTGTCAATTTCGAGCTGCATCATTGAAAATGGCGCATTAAAGGCGTTGCGCGCCGCCACGCAAGCGGCTTGCTGGTCCGGGTTGTCCAAAATATGCGCCGCCGCGAAGGGAAGAAAATCCAGCGTGCGCCCGCCGGAATGAAAATCCAGCACAATATCTGCCATGGGCAGTAAATAGCGTTGAAAGTAATCCGCGATTTTCTCGGTGATACTGCCATCTGGGCGCCCGGGAAACAGCCGGTTCAGATTGCCTTGATCGATTGGAGAGGTGCGGGTGCCGGCTTTAAACGCTGGGAAGTTAAACGCCGGCACGATAATCACGCGGCCCCTGATCGCGCTGGCATCCAGCGTTAAAGCAAGCTCCTGCAGCGCAACCGGGCCTTCATATTCATCGCCGTGATTGGCCCCGGTAAGCAACGCTGTGGGCCCGGCGCCGTTGCGGATCACGGTGATCGGGATCATAATCTTTCCCCAAGCGCTGGAATCATGGCTATAGGGCATCGTGAGATGGCCATGTTGCACGCCATTTGCGTCAAAGGCAACGCTGGCGCTTATCGGAGAGGCATTCATATCTTACTCCTTTACGAACAATTCTCGGGGCACATCCGCCAAGCACTCATAGCCGGTCTCTGTGATCCGGATGCTTTCGGTGATCTCAAAGCCCCAATCCTGCATCCACAGCCCGGTCATGAAATGGAACGTCATATTTTCCTGCAGCACGGTTTTGTCCCCTGGGCGTAAAGACATGGTGCGCTCTCCCCAATCGGGGGGGTAGCTGGCGCCGATAGAATAACCTGTACGGTTGTCTTTTTCGATGCCGTACTTTTTCAAAACACCAAAAAATGCAGTGGCAATATCTTCACAAAGATTGCCGGCGCGCGCCTGTTCAAGCCCCGCGTCCATGCCTTCCAAAACGGCTTTTTCAGCGTTCAGAAACGTATCGGTTGGTTTGCCTAGAAACATCGTGCGCGAAAGCGGGCAGTGATAGCGATGCACCACACCGGCAATCTCGAAAAATGTGCCTTCGCCGCGTTTCAAGGGCTGATCATCCCAGGTGAGATGCGGCGCGGCGGCATCCGGCCCCGAGGGCAATAAGGGCACCAGAGCGGGATAATCGCCACCCGTGCCAATATCGGCATCATAGCGCAAAGCTGCATCATAAATCTCGGCCACAAGATCGCATTTGCGCATCCCAACCTCTGCGCGTTGTCGGATCCGCTCATGCATCCGGCCGACGATTTTGCCGGCTTGCCGCATATAGGCCAGCTCGGCCTCTGATTTGACCGCGCGCTGCCAATTCACCAGCGCTGTTGCATCTTGGAATTTACTATTTGGCAAATGCCTCTGAAGCGCTTGGTAGGCGGCGGCTGAAAACCAATAATTGTCCATTTCAACGCCAATACGCGCGCCATCTAGCCCTAGCGTGGTTATTTGCGCGGCAAGATAATCCATCGGGTGACGCTCGGTGGATTGCACATAGTGATCCGGATAGCCGATAATATTGCTCTCGGGCATGAAAACTGTGCGCAAAGCGCCGCGGCCATCTTGCGCGCGGCCAAACCAAATCGGATCGCCATGCAAGCCTAAAACCACGCATTGATGCACGTAAAATGACCAGCCATCATAGCCTGTCAGCCAGTTCATGTTGCTGGGATCCGAAAGGATCAGCAAAGACAGGCCACGCGCCTCCATTTCCTGCCGGGTGATTTTAATGCGCTGTTCGAATTCGGCGCGGCTAAAATGTAAAACCGGTGCGACCATTGGTTCAACTCCTAAAAACCGATCCCTGCTTGAATTCTTGGGCGCGTTGGCGCGCAAAAGCAGCGATTACTGTATCTTGAAGCCCGGTGCCGGTAAGATCGGCAATTGTAATTTGTTCGGCGGATTGCCGACCGGGGGCTGTACCAGCAATGATATCACCCAGTTCGGGAAAGATTTTGGTATCTGCGACATGATTTGCCGCAATTGCGCTGCGCAATTCCCCCAATTTTTTGGTTTGTGATTGTCGATCCGGCACATAGAGATCCGCGCGCGCCAAACAGGCCGGCTCTAATTCGCATTTATGATCCTGATCAGAGCCCATGGCGGTAATATGTTGGCCCGGTTGCAGCCAATTGGCTTGGATGAGCGGTGACGCGGAGGGGGTTGTGGTGACGATAATATCAGCCCCTTGCACCGCATGTTTGGCCGTTTCTGCAACCGTAATAGGGATATTTAACTCCAAGCTCAGGCTTTTGGCGCAGGCGGCTGCTTTTGCGGTATCGCGGGCCCAGATTTTAGCCTGCTGGATCTCGCGCACCAAGCATAGGGCTTTCAGCTGCAGCTTGGCTTGCGTGCCCGCGCCGATGATGCAGGCGGTTTCCGAGTTTTGGCGCGCTAAACGGTTCGCGGCCACAGCGCCCGCGGCTGCGGTGCGGATATCGGTGAGATACCCGTTGTCTAAAAGCAGCGCCTCCAGCATGCCGGTCTTTGCGCTGAACACCACCATCAGGCCTGAGGTGCTCGGCAGACCCAAGGCGGGATTGTCAAAAAACCCAGGTGACATTTTGATTGCGAAGGACGGAATGCCGGGCACATAAGCGGTTTTCACATCCACTTCGCCATTATGTTCGGCAATCGCCATTGACAGGATTGGCGGCATCACAACATGCCCGCTCGCCAAGGCTTTAAAACCCTGTTCCACGCAGTTGATCGCGGCCAGATCTAGCGGCACCAATCTGCGCAATTCATCTTGGGTTAACAACGTAACTTCTGGCATAGAATGCTCCTATGGGTTTGATATATTGATGTTTTCGCCAGAAATAATGCGGTGATGCACGGTAAGGTCAATATTGCCACCGGTCACACAGGCAATGGTATTGCCTTCGGGCTTGACCTTTTGGCTGAGCAAGGCGGCCAAACAAACGGCACCAGAACCTTCGATGATTTGCCGTTCTTGCCAATAGGCATGGTGGATGGCCTGCGCGATTTCTGTTTCGCTGACCAAGATAAACTCGTCCACAAGGTTTTGGGTGATATTGAAGGTGATTTGATTATCAAGGCCAATACCGCCCCCCAGAGAATCCGCCAACGTGGCTTCTTCTTTCACCAATATGGGTTTACCGGCTTGTAAACAGGCATGCATTGCGGCGCCGCGTTCCATGCTGACAGCAATGATTTTCACGTCTTTTTTCAACGCTTTCAATGCGCTGGCGACGCCTGAAATAAGACCACCGCCTGATACGGGCACCAAAACGTTTTGAAGCTCGGGCAGTGCCTCAAACAGCTCAAGGCCAAGGCTGGCTTGTCCGGCCACAATATCAGGGTGGTCAAAAGGTGGAATCATCGTCATGCCCTGCGCTGCCACCAGATGATCGACTTCGATTTGCGCGTCATCTTGCGACTGACCGATAATCCGCACTTCTGCGCCCAGCGCTCTAATGCCATCGATTTTATTTTGTGGAACCAATTGTGACATGCAGATGATGCAGCGGACGCCGTTTTCTTGCGCGGCATGGGCCAGGCCGCGGCCATGATTGCCGGTCGAAACGCCGACAACGCCGCGCTGCTTTGCCGCCTCGGGCAAGGCCATGACAGCGTTGCTGGCACCGCGCAATTTGAAGCTATTGGTGATCTGATGATGTTCAAGCTTGAGGTAAACGGGGGTTTTGCTCAGCCTGCTTAAGCTTTCTGAGGCGACCAGAGGGGTTGTTCGAATGCAGGGCGCGATGCGTTGCGCCGCAGTTTTGATATCGCTCAGCTCGATGGGGCTTTGAAAGGCCATTTGGGGGCTCCTATGGCACAGCATGCATGAACAATCGGCCCCATTTACCGGCATCTACCCGTAAATTTGTATGATGCGCCAATTCCCAAGCACATGCTTGATTCGAGGTCACAACCGGTTTGCCGGTTTGGCGTTCCAACTCGGCGACCACATCCGCAGCTTGCAGCGCGGTACAGGATAAAAAGAAGGCATCGGTTTGGTTGGTTTGGCTGGCCAGCGCCGCTTTGATGATGCTTGCAGGATCAACGCGTGCCATATCCAAATCGCTTTCAAGCCCCAAGCAAAGAAATTTCGCCAATGACAAACCTTGGGCTTGGAAATAAGCGGCCATGGGCTGGCTGGTTTCCACCAAATAGGGCGTCACAACCGAAATATGCTTTGCGCCCAGAGTTTTTAGGGCACGGACTGCTGCCCCGCTGGGGGTCACCACGGGCAAATTCGGGCGCGCTGCATTCACCAAAGCTTTGATCGCATCATCCCCAATCACCACTGAGGCGGCCGTGCAACTATAGCAAATTGCGTCGAGCTGTTCCTCTGGCAGAATGAGCCCCGCCGCTTGGGTGATCAGCGGTGCCATTTTACGTAGATTTTCAGGCGTGGTTGGATTTTCAAACGCCACCCGCGTTACGTAAACACCCAGCGCATCCATTGGCAGAATACGCGCAAAATCGCGCTCTGCTGTCACATCTGTGGACAGAGCGATAACGCCAATTTTTTTGTTTTTATCCGGCGGATCATAGGTCAAGTTTCCGCCATAAAGGCCGATATTTATATCATTCATGAATCAGCTCCCGGTGCCGCAATCGCGGCGGTAGAACGCCCAAATTTGAACGTAAACATATTGGGTAATCAGGTGGATACGGCGCTTTACAGCGCCGCCTAAGGCCAAAATCTTTGTAAGGATTAACAGCCCCGTTCAATCAGTTTACCCCGGGCTTACGCCGCGCAGCCGCTCGGAGCGGCGGCGCAACAATTCCACCACCGTCAACAGAACGATTGAAATGATGACCAAGATCGTCGCCGCCGCCAGAATGGTGGGCGAGATTTCTTGGCGGATACCGGCCCACATTTGGCGCGGCAGCGTCAGCTGGTCGGCCCCGGCCAGAAAAATCACCACAACCACTTCATCAAATGACGTGATGAAGGCAAACAACCCGCCTGAGATCACACCTGGCAAGATCAAGGGCATTTGAATTTTAAAAAACGTCCGCGTTGGGCCAGCACCAAGGTTAGCCGCGGCTTTGCGCAGGTTGTCATCAAAGCCAACCAATGTGGCCGTCACGGTGATCACCACGAAGGGCAAGCCCAAGATTGCATGCGCGATGACCAATCCAACATGCGAGGCGACAAGGTCGAAGCGTGCACCAAATATCGTGATTGAAAACAACGCAAATCCAGCCGCAGTGATGATCAAAGGCACGATCATTGGTGAAATCAACAGCGCCATGAAAAGCTTACGCCCCGGCATATGAGAGCGGCTTAAGCCCAAAGCGGCCAGCGTGCCCAACACCGTGGATAAGAGGGTTGCGAAAATACCGATGATGATCGAGTTTTTGAACCCGATCATCCATTTGTCGCTGCACACCGTGGTTTTAATATCCTCGCACATTCCAAACAGGTTTTGGTACCAGCGCAAAGAAAATCCTTCGGCTTTTAGCGCCAACATTTCCGGTGTGAAGCTCAGGAAGGGGCTTGATGTGAAAGAGAGGGGAATCACGATAATCAGCGGGGCCACAAGAAAGAATAGCACCAACCCGCAGATCGTTAGATAGGTATAATGCCAGATACGCTGACCGGTGGTTGCATAAATAGGAAGCGCCATGTTGTTATCCCAACCTCATATTGTCGATACCGACGATCTTATCATAAACCCAATATAGGATTAGAATTGCTGATAGCAGAATCACGCCCATTGCGGATGCCAGCCCCCAGTTTAGCGATTTTCGCAAATGATAGGCGATTTGGTTGCCGATCATCTGGCCGTCTTTCCCACCGACCAATTCGGGCGTAATGAAATAGCCGATTGCCACGATAAACACCAAAATCACGCCTGCCCCGATACCGGGAATGGTTTGTGGCATATAGACCCGGATGAAGGCGCGGGCCGGAGTTGCCCCTAAATTCTGCGCGGCTTTCATATAAGTTGGGGGAATACCGCGCATCACCGAATAGAGTGGCAGGATCATAAAGGGCAGCAAAACTTGCGTCATCACGATCAACGTGCCGTTGAAATTATACATTAAGGGCAGGCGATTTTCATCGCTGATAATCCCCAAACCAACCAGCGAGTCGTTCAACACCCCCTGCTGTTGCAGCATAATCATCCAAGCCACGATACGCACCAAAAGCGATGTCCAGAACGGCATAAGAACGCAGATCATCAGCAGGTTTGAAATCCGCAAAGGCAACGTGGCAAGCAGGTAGGCAACAGGAAAGGCCAAAACGAGGCAGGCGATCGTAACGATGGTTGAGACCAGCAGCGTGCGTTTCCAAAACATGACGTAGACGCGGCGGTTTTCCGGCTGCATGATTACGTTTTTTTTATCATCATAGGTGCGGTCAATCGCGTTCCAATAATACCCGGCTGTGGTTCTGTCTTTCATAATTCCAAGGGATTTCCAGAACTTGACATCTCCCCAGCGCTTATCGGCCTTTATCATTTGTGGTTGAATGGGTTGTTCAGCGTCGATCTTCTTGAACTTGCGGTTTGATTTCTTAATCAGGCTTTTCCAGCCTGATTTTGCATAGTTCATTCTGGTTGAGACTTTGCCGATTTCAAGTTTTGCGGCCGATGTAAGATCCAAATACATTGCCTCGAAATGCGGCTCGCCGGGCAGGTCAACGCCATCCCACTGCTCATAAATCGCCATCGTTCGGGGCAAGACGTCATTGACAAAACTGTCATCAATACTTTTTTGAAAGAGCGCGTAAATCGGCCATACAAATAGAATTAAAATGAATAAAGCCGGTCCAGCCACTAGGCCAAAGGCGCGAAGCTTTTCCCGCCTCAAGGAGGCTTTTAAGCTTTTTTTCAGCGGAATACCATCCGCCGTCATCATTTGTCCGGCTTGCGCGTTGGCTGCGACATCACTCATGCGAAAGAACTTTCGAAATAGTCGGAAATTAAAAAAGGGCGCACGCTCGCGCGCCCTTTATAAAAGCTTACGTCAAAGGCTTATTGGCCCATCCACGCTTGGTAACGCTCTTGCAATTCATCACCGTTATCCGCCCACCAATCAGGGTCAGCAACGATTGAATCTGCCATCACGTCGGCGCGGTTTGGCATATGCTCAAGGATATTCACACCCGTGTTGAACCAAGGCTCACCGGCGGCGATGATATCCAAAGCAGATGTCCGCATTGGGCCATAATTGATCCAGCGTGCTTGTTCTGCTTGCGCAGTGGGAGAAGAGGCAAAGCCAGCGAAATCAAGAGCTGCGTCCATGTTTGGAGCGCCGGTCAAGATGCCGATCCATTCTTCTTCCAGAACCTGACCATGCCAAATAGACACAAAGTTTGTGCCGTCATTTAGGTTTGCACCCCCCACACGGCCGTTATAGGCCAATGACATTGAGACTTCACCCGAAGAAACCAGCTCAAGCGGTTTTGCACCAGCAGACCAGAACACAACGTCATCTTTGATTGTGTCAAGCTTTGCAAAGGCACGATCTGCGCCCGCTTCGGTTTCAAGCGTTGAATAGATATCTTCTTTGGCAACACCATCGGCAAATAGGGCCATTTCTAGGATCGCGTTTGCCCATGTGTGAACGCCGCGCTTGCCAGGGAAGGCTGCAGTGTCAAAGAAATCCATGATTGTGTCTGGCTGCTCACCAGAAAAAGTACCTTCATTATAGAACGCTTGATATGTCCACCAGATTTGTGGGATCGCGCATTTATTAGGACGCGGCACCATCAGGTCTTCATCCATGGTTTTGCCGTCAGCGGTTTTTACAAAGATTTCATCTGGTACTTCGATGAACAGGCCTTCGTCACAGCCGGTACGGATTTGGTCGGGAAGAACGTCAACGATATCCCAAGTTACATTGCCGCTTTCAACCTGTGTTCTGACTTCGCCCAAACCACCATTGTAGTTTTCCCAATGGATTGACTTGCCGGTTTTGGCTTCCCATGGCTCACCATAGGCTTTTTGCTGCGACGCCGTGTAACCACCACCCCATGATGTTACGGTCAGGTCGGATGCTAGCGCGCCGGTCGCTGTCAATGCGATCGTTGCAGCAGCCATTTTAAACGTATTTGATAGCTTCATTCATACTCTCCTTGTTGGTTCCCCGGTTCGCCGGGGTTTCTAATGTGAACGACATAAGCCGGCTCACAAAACTTCATCATGCGTCAAGCGCACGACAATCACTGACATCCCAGCTGACGGTGGTTTTTTCACCAACATTCAAATGCGTGTGGCCGGCTGAGTTGGCAACTTTAACAACGAAATCTTCGTTGCCCATAACGTTCATGCGGCAGCGGATATGGTCTCCGAGGTAAATGAGTTCTTTGACCTCTGCATCAATCGCGTTTGAGCCGTTATTTTGCCCCAATTGTACCCGCTCGGGGCGGATCGACAAAACCGTTTTTGTGCCCACGCCACCGCAATTAATCGCCAGCGCTTGGCCTTTTGAACCGTTGCCATAATCAACGATGGCAGTGTCGCCTTTCAGCTCGGAAACGGTGGCTTCAATGCGATTATTTTCACCGATAAATTGTGCCACAAAGGCGTTGTCAGGCCGTTCATATAGGTCGCTTGGCGGCGCCAGCTGCTGGATAATGCCATCGTCAAACACGGCGATACGGTCTGACATGGTGAGCGCTTCGGATTGATCATGCGTCACATAAACAACGGTGACGCCAAGCCTGTCATGCAAATGTTTGATTTCAAATTGCATATGTTCGCGCAGCTGTTTGTCAAGCGCCCCCAAGGGTTCATCCATCAAGACCAGATCGGGTTCAAATACCAAGGAACGCGCCAGGGCAATCCGTTGCTGCTGTCCGCCAGAAAGCTGTGCGGGGCGGCGATTGCCAAAGGCGCTCATTTGCACCATGTCCAGCGCTTTTTTAACGTTGGCTTCCCGCTCTGATTTGCTCTGTCCGCGCACTTCTAACGGAAAGGCCAGGTTTTCGTTCACCGTCATATGCGGAAACAGTGCATAGTTTTGAAACACCATGCCGATGCCACGCTTGTGAGGGGGGATATTATTGATCGGTTTGCCTCCCAATAAAATCTCACCATGGGTGGCTGTTTCGAAACCGGCCAACATCATAAGGCAGGTTGTTTTGCCCGACCCAGAGGGCCCCAGCATTGTTAAAAATTCACCTTTGCCGACACTCAGGTTTAAATCTTTAACAACTAGATTTTCTCCGTCATAACTTTTTTGTACTTTGGTGAATTCTACGAATCCCGTTTCGCCAGAGTGAGTTGTCAAAAGGCACCTACCAGTGTGAATTGTTTCTCGGTTGGGATAATTCAAACATATGGTTATAGATATGGCAATAGGCAGCGCTTTTTAGGTCAAAAACGACATTGGCGTTGCGCATGAGCGTTTTTGCAGTTTATTGATGAGCGAATTAAAACTGAGTGTTGGGATGATTTTGCCTTGCTGTTGCCATTTTTTTTTCAATAAAATGTCGCAAATACGATAATTCCAAAAAGCGATTAAAATTATGTCTTCAACCACTCTTCTGATCACGCATCCTGATTGCCTCGGCCATGAAACACCGCCAGGCCATCCGGAACAAATAGCCCGGTTAGAGGTAGTGTTAGAGGAACTTAAGCGTTTGCCCGTGGCGTTTTTGTCAGCACCTTTGGCGCAAGAGGCCGATCTCTTGCGGCTGCATCCACAGCAATATCTTGACGCGTTGCGCGCAGCGTCCCCAGAGCATGGCAACGCCGCGCTGGATGCAGATACGCATCTGTCGGCGGGCTCGTTGAAGGCGGCTTATCGGGCGGCCGGCGGCGTTTTGTTGGCTGTCGATCAGGTTCTTTCGGGCGCTGCGCAAAACGCATTTGTGGCCACGCGGCCGCCTGGACATCACGCTGAAACCGCCAAAGCGATGGGGTTTTGCCTTTTTGGCAACGCTGCTTTGGGGGCAAAATATGCGCTAGATCGATATGGATTGCAGCGCGTGGCTGTGGTGGATTTTGATGTGCATCACGGCAATGGCACGCAGGATTTGCTTTGGGAGGAACCGCGCGCTTTGTTTGTCAGCACGCATCAGATGCCACTTTGGCCAGGTAGCGGCGCGCCGGACGAGAAAGGCGCGTTTGACAATGTTATGAACCTGCCGCTTGCGCCTGAAACCGATGGGCAAGCAATGCGGACGCTGTATCGGCAAACCGTTTTGCCGCATTTGCGAGCGTTTCAGCCCGATTTGCTGATTATTTCAGCCGGGTTTGACGCGCATGCTTCGGATCCTTTGGCGCAATTAAACTGGCGCGTTGAAGATTTTGCGTGGCTCACGCAAGAATTATGCGCTTTGGCGGCAGAACTCTGCCAAGGACGGGTGGTCTCGGTGCTCGAAGGCGGCTATGATTTGC
>ERZ802824.1886-NODE-1886-length-10918-cov-21.9486_pt1 | contig 10918 bp, 5 predicted proteins | sample MGYA00345650_ERZ802824 | MGnify/ENA primary metagenome ERZ802824 (study PRJEB30503, sample SAMEA104212361) | marine metagenome | biome: Westerlies Biome; feature: [SRF] surface water layer (ENVO:00010504) within the epipelagic zone...; material: water... | reverse complement strand
CCATTAGACATTACTTTATCCTATTTTCTTATCTATTTTATAGTTACGTTTCATACACCTATTGTAAGATAACACAACTATGTTTCATTATTATTTCTGCTAGTTTTGAGATGCTTTTTTTATCAACCCTGACGGTAAAAAGCCAGTCCAGAAGGCAAGACTGAAATAGACAGCTAAACCGATAATTACTAAAATTATTAAAATATATATATCTAACATCTGAAATTCCATAAGCCAGCTCTCTGACAATTTTAGAACAACACCCATTCCTACACAGGACAGAATAATGGGTAGCAGTTTTAAAAAGCTCTTTATATCGAGATAATCCTCTCTGAAAAGCAGGTATGCCTGACACAAAACCCCGAGCCAAATGGCAATTGAGGTGCCTAATGCCAATCCAATATGACCATAAAACCGCATCAAGATAATGCTGAGAATTATATTTGCAAATACGGTTGCAAGACTTATCCTTAGAACAATTAATGGCCTGTTTGATGCATAAAAAACAGATTGAAATAATTTTTGTGCGACAAAAGCAGGCAACCCAATGGCATACGCAATAAGCGCAGACGCTGTTGCATGAACATCTGCATCATCAAAGGCCCCATAGCCAAACACGCCTGAAATGATAACCGGTGATAATAATAGCAGAGCTATGGTTGCAGGAAGTGTAAAAAAACTACCAAGATAAAGGGAATTACTAAGAGAGTTACCCATTTCCAGCTTTTCGCCATTTGCATATAAGCGAGAGAGATGCGGAAGCAATGCTGTTCCAAGTGCGATACCAATAATTCCAAGCGGTAATTGGGTTATTCTATCACCATAATAAAGCCATGAAATTGCACCCACCGGCAGAAGGGATGCAAGTATCATATCAACAAAAATATTTATCTGAACACTTCCAGCACTAAACGCCGCTGGCACAAAAGAATGCCACATTTTCCGGCCAGCTTTACTGATTCCTGCCCATCGCCAAATTGGATTTATCCGATATCTAACCAGCACTATCTTTAACAATAATAATTGTAGTATTCCTGCCACTACAACAGAGATCGCCAGCGGAATAGTAAGAGATAATAGGGTTGTCTCTGTAAGGCTCCCTGCTGTTAGAGCGACAAATATAGCGCCCGAAATTAGCGCTAGATTAAGTAATATAGGGGCCGCTGCACCCGGCCAGAATAATCGATGCGTGTTTAGCAATGCTGACCAAAGGGCAACCAGAGATATCATAACCAAATAGGGCATGGTAATTCTTGCAAGAAAAACAGCTGCTTCTAATCTATCTGTCGTAGACTTAAAGCCAGGTGCCAAAATCTGTATGATAAGCGGCATTGCTAATTCAAAGATAACCACCAGAGCAGACAGACTTACAACAAGTAGAATTTGGACCTCTGTTACTAGGTGAAGTGCTGTTTTTTCGCTTTTTTCAGCTACTTCCTTCTCATAAGCTGGCAGAAACACATTAGTTAGTGCGCCCTCCGCAGTAATCCGGCGAAACAGATTTGGGAGTTTTAAGGCGACTAGAAATGCATCTGAGGCAGCGCCAGCGCCAAGAACTAGAGCAAACAACACATCTCTTATAAGGCCTAGAATGCGGCTGATCCCTGTAAAAAACCCAACTTGCTTAAACCCACGCATTATTGAATTTGCTGAATTCCTAGGCGAGCTCATACTTACTCTTTATCTGACTGTTTTAATACCTGCAGCAAGGAGGTGCGTATTTTTTCAATCATCTTTTCTGTTGCTATTTTCATTCCGAAAATATCTTTTACATAAAATACATCAACCGCCCTATCACCATAAGTCGAAACAGACGCTGAATTAATTTGCAGCCCTAATTGTGCAATTTTTCTAGTGACATCATATAATAGCTGAGGCCTATCAGAGCCGCTAATTTCCAATACCGTATGGGTTTTGCTCATTTCGTTAGTAACACTTACCCGAGGCGCTGTTAGCATTGCCTTCTGACGTTTGGATGTTGCTTTTGTCTTCTCGCCAAGCTGTTCTGTTAATATGAATTTACCTGCCAGCGTATCATCTATCATTTTTCTTATTCTAAATAAGGTTTCTTCTTCCTTTACAGCTGACTTATCATGTGTCTGGATCATAAATTCATCCAGAATGGTACCATCTTTACGGGTGTTTATTCTGGCATACACAATCTGACATCCAGCCATAGCAACAGCACCAGCTATTCTGCTAAAAAGCCCTGGATGATCTTGAGTAATAATGGTGAGCATGGTTGATTTGCTATCTTCTTTAACAGTTAACTCCAGACAAAGCGGGTGTTTTTCATCATAAAAGCGCTCTAGTAATTTACTATGAAGTAGATGTGTTTGAGCATCAAATGTCGACCAGTAAGAAGGATAAAAAAGCTCTTGATAGGCATCGAACTTCTCGTCAGTCCAGTTTAGCTCTTGCTGGATTATCGTTTTTGCCTTTGATTTTTCATGCTCTGACAAACCGCTTTCTGCCTGACTAGGCGCAAGCCCACCAAGGACACGCTCTGACTCGTAATATAACGCCCTCATTAGGCTTGCCTTCCATCCATTCCAAATATTTGGGCCAACAGCCCTTATATCCGCAACCGTTAGAACAAGAAGAAGCTTTAACCTCTCAAGAGATTGAACGTCCGCAACAAAATCCTGAATGGTCTTAGGATCATTCAGATCGTACCGAAACGCTATTGTACTGATCAATAAGTGCCACCTGATAAGCCATTTGACCGTTTCGGTTTCATCATCGGAAAACCCAAACCACGGGCAAAGTTTTTCAGCAATTTCAGCCCCTAAGATAGAGTGATCGCCGCCTTTGCCTTTGGCTATATCATGCAAAAATACCGCCATATATAGCACTCTTCTAGCATCGGTCTGATGTATTAAAGTACAGGCTAGCGGGGCTTCTTTTTTAATCTTTCCTGTTTCGATTTCATTCAGGATTTCAACAGCTTTAATGGTATGTTCATCCACGGTATAGCTATGATACATATCAAACTGCATCATACCTACAATATGGCCAAATTCGGGCAGGAATTTTCCAAGATATCCAGTATCACTCATCAATCGCAACACACGGCCTGCTGATTCTCTTGCTGTTAATACCTCCAAGAATAATCGTTTGCTCTCTTCTGTCTGGAGCTGCGCTACTGAGCAGGATTTAATAGCCCTTGTCATTCGCCTAAATGTTTCAGGATGAATGTCTGACTTATAAAACTGAGCGTGATGGAACAAACGCATAAGCAAATCAGGCTGGTCCCTAAACCGAATTGATGATGGCAAGCTTATTCGGTTTTTTACCACCTCAAATGGTGCTAATTTCGACTGGTTATAGAAACTGGCAAAATTTAGAATTCTTCCCAGTCCAAATATACCTTTATTTTCAAAGTCACTTTCTATTGCCGCACAAAATATTCTTGTGAGCGTACCTACTTGTCGTGCTGCTAAAAAATAGCGTTTCATGAAACGCTCTACGCCCCGCATACCTGCACGACCAGAAAACCCCATCAATGGAGCAATATCAATCTGGGCATCAAAAGTAAGGCGGTCATCTTCGCGTTTAGAGCGCAAATGCAGAAAACAGCGAACAGTCCATAGGAAGCGTTGAGAGGAAGCAAAGTTTTTTGCCTCTGCAACTCGTAACACACCGCGTTCTATTATCTCTTCAACAGAATTTACTTTATAGGCAAATTTAGCGATCCAAAATAACGTATGGAGATCCCGCAATCCCCCTTTTCCCTCTTTTATTTGAGGCTCAACCATATAGCGTGTGGCACCATGCTGTTTGTGACGGGTATCTCTTTCTTGCAATTTTTGAGTAACAAAATAGGATACCGGCTTACTTGCCATCCATATCCTTAAACGTGTTTCAAAATTTTTGAATAATCCAGCATCGCCGTGAATGTGTCTTATCTCAAGAAGTGTCGTCATTATAGTGACATCTTCACCTGCGGCTTCTAAACATTGGTCAATCGTTCTCGATGAATGGCCAACTTTCAAACCAAGATCCCAAAGAAGATAGAGAATATATTCAATTACCTGCTGATGCTGTGATAATCGGTCTTTCTGATATAAAAATAATAAATCAATATCACTATATGGTGAGAGCTCACCCCTGCCATAGCCGCCAACCGCCAAGATAGACAAACCATTAATTTTAACAGATTGTACGGCACCAAACCGAGCCGCAACTGTTGCATGAATAACCGATATTATATGGTCCATGATTACTGCATGGGCACCAACATATTCCGCCCCATCTTTTGTTTTATAAAGATTTTCGGCCAGTTTATCTTTTGCATCGTTAAGCGTTATCTTCAGGAGATCTAAGAATTTTTTTCTAAATTCAGCATCCTCTATTTCAGATTGGATTTGTTTTAGGGAATCTAAAAATTGGGTTGAGACCCATGAAGCATTCATATCAGAATATTCCGCTTCAACCGAGCTAATAGGCAAGGCCGGCAAGATAGTTTTTTGCGGTTTCTTGACAGTATTTGCATGGCTTTCTGCCATTATTCGTGACCTTCTTTGTATAATTTGTGAAGTTCATATAACACATTCAATGCTTCTTTTGGGGATAAATCATCTGGTTGAAGAGCCTGAAGCGATGCTAGTAATTCTTCGTGCTGAACATTAGTTTCTGGTGCTGTGGTTGGCATTAGCGTCTGGCTAAAAAGCGGCAGATTAACGCTATTATCAGCCCCAGATTGACCATCTCTCCATCCTTGGCGCTCCAATTCTGATAAAATGTTTTTAGCCCGCTCTATAACAAGTTCTGGCAAGCCCGCCAACTTAGCCACATGGATTCCGTAAGATCGTCCTGCCCTGCCTTTAGCAACCTGGTGAAGAAAGATAACGTGCTGGTTCCATTCTTTAATTAGCATATGATAACTCTCAACATCAGCAAGCGTATCTTCTAGAATAGTAAGTTCATGATAATGAGTGGCAAATAACCCGCGACATCTATTAACATTATGCAAATGCTCTAATGTAGCATGCGCAATAGAAAGTCCGTCATAGGTAGAGGTGCCGCGGCCTATTTCATCAAGTATCACAAGTGATTTTGGGGTTGCTTGATTTAAAATAACAGCAGTCTCAACCATCTCTACCATGAATGTGGACTGGCCTCTTGCCAAATCGTCTGATGCGCCCACTCTGCTAAATAATTTATCAACAATCCCTATCTCTGCTTTTTTTGCGGGAACAAATAATCCAGCCTGCGCCAAAATCACAAAATGTGCATTTTGCCGAAGAAAGGTAGATTTACCAGCCATATTAGGCCCGGTAACAAGCCAAATTTTTTGACCTTGTGTTAACGTGCAGTCATTTACCATAAAGGGCGTATCTTGGCCTGACATGGTTTCAACCACAGGGTGTCTGCCAGCTTCAATCATAAACTGGGTATCATTTTTGATATCAGGGCGAACATAATGATGCTGTTCAGCTAGCAAAGCTGTTGCTATCGCAACATCAATTTGCGCGATGATCGACGCACAACTGGCAATAGAGGCTTGGCATTCCAGCGTTTCTTCTACCAGCCCATTGAATAATGACAGCTCAATTGCAAGGGCTCTATCTGCGGCTGTTGCCAGCTCCCTTTCCAATTCGCCTAGCGCTGTAGTTGTAAAACGAACGGCTTGAGCTGTGGTTTGCCTGTGAATAAATTGCTCTTCTGACATAAGTTTGTCAGCGTGATTAGAGCGCACCTCTATGTGATAGCCAAGTACGTTATTATGTTTCACTTTAAGTGACGAAATACCTGTAGCTTCAGAATATTCTTGCTGTAGCAACGCAATATGGCGTCTGCTTTCATCCCGCAAATCACATAGGGAATCAAGTGCCGTATCAAAACCAGCGCGAATAAACTGACCTTCTCTTGGTAGCAGCGGTAAATTTTCTGCCAATGCGTCTTTTATTTTAAGAGACAGAGAATATGGATTGCTTACAACCCTGCCAATATCTGCCAGTAATTCTGGACTTGATATGGTAATGGCCTGTTCGATAATTTTTGATATTTGTTGGGCTTTTTCGATGGCGGTTGCAAGCGAAAACAAATCCCTGGGCCCGCCTCTGCCAACCGATAGACGGGCAAGTGATCTCTCAAAATCAGGAAGTCCTTTTAAAAGTTCGCCTATTTCCGTTTTTATAATATTCTGACTTAGAAACCAGCTAACAAGATCTAGACGCTCGTCTATTTCAGGCTTCACAGCCAATGGTGATGCTATCCTACTTGCAAGCAATCGCGCGCCAATCGCTGTCTTAGTCTTGTCTATTGTATCTAACAGACACCCTTTTTTCTCACCCGATAAAGTTCTGGTAATTTCGAGTGATCTGCGGGTTGCAGGATCTATCTCTAATATTCTGTTTTTATCTATCAAAATAGGAGGCACTAAAAATGGTTTTTCAGAAATTTGCGTTTGGCTTAAATAATTCAAAATGCCGTTAATTGCGGAAAACTGTGCACGCGAAAACGCTGTTTGATGCGCATCGTCACCAAAAAACGTTTTAATATTTTGTTCTGAATTGCTACTCTCAAAGCTGTCATTAGGAAGTGGAAAGGCACATGAGAAACCTTTAAGACAATCCACAATAGCAGCTTGGGTTTCTGGAAAAAGTATTTCAGCTGGATTAAGCCGCTCAATCGTTGTTAGAATTGATTCAAGCTTAACAGCTTGAACCTGAAAACTGCCCGTAGACATATCAGCCCACGCGATAGCAAATTCGCCATTTGCATGGCCTATCGCAGCAAGATAATTATTTTGTGTCGGAGCCAGCAGACCGTCTTCATTAAGGGTGCCAGCTGTTACCACTCGAACAACAGCACGTGGCAAGGGTCCTTTTCCGCCTCGTTTCTTAAACATTTCTGGCGTTTCAGCCTGCTCGCAAACCGCAACACGATGCCCAAGTCGAATTAACTTCTCCAGATACCCATCCATCGCATGAACAGGAACACCGCACATAGGAATGTCTTTGCCATCCATCTGTCCTCTTTTAGTTAATGCGATACCAAGTGATGCAGATGCGATTTCTGCATCGTGGAAAAACATTTCATAAAAATCACCCATGCGATAGAAAAGCAAAAAATCCTGATAGTGTGATTTCACATCAAGGAATTGTGCCATCATCGGCGTAGGCTTAGATGAAAAACTCACGCTCGTTATTTGTGATTGTGACATGGTATGTTATGATTTCAGCCAAAGATTGTTTGAGTTTTAAATACGTTAAAAGACAGGGATCAAAACCATCAAAATAGTGTATTCCAACAATTATATAATATCAACACAAGTAGGAACATAATGATCGATAAAATCAAGAGTTTAAAAGAAGATGCCATAACCTTTCACACAACTGGAAGGCCTGGAAAGCTTGAAATAACGCCTACTAAGCCTCTCAATACACAACGTGATTTATCACTAGCCTATTCGCCAGGTGTAGCAGAGCCGTGTCTCATTATAAATAAAGACCCCGAAACGGCCTATGATTATACAGCAAAGGGAAACCTTGTTGCGATTATATCAAACGGTACAGCTGTTCTGGGGCTAGGCAATATTGGAGCTGTCGCCTCAAAGCCTGTGATGGAAGGAAAAGCGGTTTTATTTAAAAAATTTGCTGATCTAGATGGCATCGATTTGGAAATTGACACCGAAGATCCTGATAAGTTTGTGGAGGCTGTATCCTTATTAGGCCCGTCATTTGGCGGCATTAATCTTGAAGATATAGCCGCGCCTGAATGTTTTATTATAGAACAGCGCTTGCGTGAAATTATGGATATTCCTGTATTCCATGATGATCAGCATGGTACTGCCATCATTACAGCAGCTGGTTTGATGAATGCATTACATTTAACAGGACGTGATTTCAAAGATATTAAAGTTGTATGTAATGGGGCTGGCTCTGCATCAATTGCGTGCGTTGAGCTTATTAAGGCTATCGGCGTGCCTCACAATAATATCATCTTGGTTGATAGAACTGGGGTGATATATCAAGGCCGCGAAAAAGGAATGAACCAATGGAAATCTGCGCATGCTGTAAAAACAAATGCGCGCAGCCTTGACGAAGCAATAGAGGGTGCAGATGTATTTTTAGGGCTTTCTGTTGCTGGCGCTGTAACCAAAGAGATGGTTAAAAAAATGGCGGATGAGCCCATTATTTTTGCGATGGCTAATCCAGACCCTGAAATATTACCTGAAGATGCAAAGGCCGCCAGATCAGACGCCATTATTGCAACTGGTCGCTCTGACTATCCAAACCAAGTTAATAATGTGCTTGGTTTTCCCTATATATTCAGAGGGGCATTGGATGTTCGTGCATCCGCAATTAATGAAGAGATGAAAATCGCTGCGGCGAATGCAATCGCAATGCTAGCCAGAGAAGATGTACCAGATGAAGTAAATAATGCTTATTCTGGGCAACCTCTTAAATTTGGCAGAGATTATATAATTCCTGCGCCGTTTGACCCCCGTCTTATATCTGCCATTTCTAGTGCAGTGGCACAAGCAGCCATGGATACAGGTGTTGCCCGAAAACCTATTAAGGATATGCAAGCCTATAAAAATGAATTATCGGCACGCCTTGACCCAACAGCGTCCTTTTTGCAAGAAATTTATAAACGAATTTCTGCTAAAAATGCCAGAGTTGTATTTGCAGAAGGTGAAGAAGAAGTGGTGATAAGAGCCGCACTTGCTTTTAGAAATAATGGCTATGGGCAACCAATCCTTGTTGGCCGAGAGCACAGAATAAAACAAGCCATTGAGCAACTTGGACTTGATGGTGCTGATGATTTACCAATCACAAATGCAAAAATATCAGACCAGAATGATGTTTATACAGAATCGCTTTATACAAAGCTTCAGCGAGAGGGATATCTCTACAGAGATTGTCAGCGAATGGTCAATCTAGATAGGAATATTTTTGGTGCGTGCATGGTTGTTAACGGAGAAGCTGATGCCATGGTAACAGGCGTTACTCGCTCATTCAAAGTTAGCTTTGAGCATGTTAGACGTGTCATAGATTCAAAAGACGAAGAAATCTTTGTTTCATGTTCGATGCTTATTTCAAAAGGCCGCACTGTTTTTCTTGGTGACACCTCAATATATGAGCGTCCTACAGCTGACCAGCTTGCACAAATAGCAATTTCTGTATCAAAGCAAGCCAAATTAATGGGTCACACGCCGCGTGTTGCATTATTATCCTTCTCTAATTTTGGAAATCCTTCGGGTCCTTCAACTGACCATATTGTTCAAGCTATCAAAAAACTTGATTCAATGGATGTTGATTTTGAATATGATGGTGAAATGAGTGCAGAGGTTGCCCTTAATTATGACCTGCAAAAACAAAGATATCCTTTTTGCAGATTAACAGGGCCTGCCAATATTTTAATAATGCCTGGCCTGCATTCTGCGAATATTTCATTTAAGCTTATGCAACAGCTTGGGGGGGGGTCTGTTATTGGACCAATGCTCATGGGATCACAGCACCCATTCCAAATTGTTCAAATGGGCGCACAGGTAAATGATATTGTAAATGCCGCTGCAATGGCCGTATATGAAACACTTTAACTGCCCATGTATTTGAAGTGGTTGTTAGCCTTTCTTAAACCCCATCTTACATATATATCCATTTTTGCAATCCCTATCTTACTTGCGGCCTGCGAGGGGTTACCTGTGAGCAATGAGAAGCCTGTATTTACCATTGCTAATATGCCCTCTGTTGCGCAAGATGAGACAGCCCCAATTAATGATGTGCAACCAGATATTCAGACCGCACAAACTGGTCTGTCAGAAGACAAGCAAGATGAGCTAGTATCGGAGACCCTTGAATTGGAGGCCCTTGAATCAGAGACCCCTGAATCAGAAGCCCCTGAATCAGAAACTATTGAACCAGAGCCGGTAATAAAACAAGCTCTATCACCAGAAAAAATATCTCCAGAGAATATATCACAAGAAAAGATAGCGGAGCCTGAATTGAAGCAACAAGGCAAAGCCCCTTCATTACCAGAACCGCTAACTAGCGCTGAAATAGCCTCTTTAATCACAATGCCCCCTTCCATTCAGGCACCCCCGCCATTAGAGCGTATAAGAATTGGGGCATTGCTAAATACTGACAGTAGCGCGCTTAAATCTATCATGGGGGTGCCAGATTTTATGCTCAAAAATGGGCAGATGAAATTATGGCAGTATGAGGTTGGCGAATGCATAATCGATTTTTATCTAAGACAAAAAGAATATGATTATAGTGTGACCTTTATTGATATACGAGCAAAGATGCTGGGCGATACAACCAATGAGCAAGCTTGCGAATCAGAGCTTACTCAAGCATTAAATTCTTAAATAGGCTTATCTCTTCTTAGCTAAGAATTTTATCTTTAAAGCGGCATAAATGCGAAATTGAACAGGCACTACATTCTGGTTTTCTAGCCTTACAAATATAGCGACCATGCAAGATTAGCCAATGATGAGCGCCTTTTTTCCATTTTTCTGGAACACGTCGAAGTAATTCTTTTTCCACGTCATCTGGGGTTTTTCCAGGGGCAAGCCCTGTTCGATTTCCAACTCTGAAGATATGTGTATCAACAGCAATTGTTGGAACGCCAAACGCCTCATTCATGACAACATTAGCTGTTTTACGGCCCACACCTGGCAATGCCTCAAGTGATTTTCTATCTTCTGGAACGCCGCTATTATGTGTATCAATCAGTATCTGAGACAGTTTATAAACATTTTCAGCCTTCGTATTATATAACCCAATTGTTTTGATATGTTGTTTAATCTTTGGAATGCCTAATGTCACCATTGCTTCTGGCGTGGATGCTGTTTGAAAAAGCGTTTTTGTTGCTTTATTCACACTTACATCTGTTGCCTGAGCAGATAACACAACGGCAACAAGAAGCGTATAAGGACTGTTAAATTCTAGTTCTGTTTTTG
>ERZ802824.1885-NODE-1885-length-10921-cov-15.874_pt1 | contig 10921 bp, 16 predicted proteins | sample MGYA00345650_ERZ802824 | MGnify/ENA primary metagenome ERZ802824 (study PRJEB30503, sample SAMEA104212361) | marine metagenome | biome: Westerlies Biome; feature: [SRF] surface water layer (ENVO:00010504) within the epipelagic zone...; material: water... | reverse complement strand
CCAGAAGTCAGGCCCTGACCTCACACTAAAACGCGTCATCACGGCTGTTGAGTCCCTTGGGACAGTCGACCTAGGAGGCTACAAAGTGACATTCGGGCCAAGGCAACGCAATGGCAGCGATATCGTTCACCTTACATTTCTAGTAGGCCGAGACGGCTCCTTTATTAATTAATTCCAGTCCCCATGAGTGATCTACTGCTAAAGGCCGGCGTACCACTGATCTACCTCGGATTTTTATCACTGACAGCGATTGCCTTATTCCTAGCCAAATGGGTGAAGGCTCGTGGCAGCTTAAAACTTCAAGCCTCACAACTCAGCCCGCTTGGATCTCTGTATACATTGACGACGGCATTTTTACTTTCGAATGTCATTTTCCAATTCACCAATCTGCGCAATGCTGTAACGCACGAAGTCGTTACAGTCAACAAACTTGTTGCGGTGATGTCAGTGCTGCAACCTGAACAACGCATTGAATCAAGGCGATTACTCTACACCTATGCCGACAAAGTTGCGCATACCGAAGTCGACGACATGCTCCATGGTGAAAGCAGCGAAGAGGCCAGGGATTCACTCGAGCGCCTGCGTGATTTCCTGGCATCAAGTAACGCCATTCAACCAAAAGGGCAAATGATCACGCCCGAATCGGCAAATTACATTAGAAAAGCAAGCGACTTTTGCTTCGACCTCATTGACAGTCGCGAAAGGCGCCTTTCGCTCTCGAAACAGGCATTTCAAATACGCCTAACCTTTGCAATCGCTTTGATGTATTTCGCGCTTGCATTGATGGTTTTTCTGGTCAATAGCGGCAGCTGGACCCTGACTTGGGCAGCCATTGTCCTCTTACTCTCAGCCCCTGTCCCAGTCATCCTACTTTTTATTTATTCCAATCCGATAGCTCATAACCTGATCAACATCACATCAACATTTGAAAGCATCATGGAGCGCATTCAATAATGTTCAAATCATTGATTAAAACGTCTCGTTTCAAGCTTCTCTCAAGCATAGTCTTAGCGCTACTTTCAAGCTGCAGCAATTCAGCTGAGCAAAAAAATCAAGACCGAAAACCTCTCGTTTTGAACGGTACGAGTAGCACGTTTGGACTCCAGGCCTATCTTCGCTGGTTCAACCAACTAGCGGTGAATGAAGACATCTATGCAGAAATCGAAAGCATGGGGTCCGGCAAAAGCATCAGCACATTGCTTAAGGGAACAAACGACTTTGCAGGAACTGATGATCCACCCTCATCAGAGGAAGTTAAAAAGGCTCCAAAAGGCCTCTTGGCATTCCCAGTCACAGCTGGGGCCATTGCGATTGCCTACAACGCCCCAGGATGCGATTTAAGGCTGCGCCGGAGCCAACTTGCAGGTATTTTCCTTGGAAAAATCGACAATTTCTCTCAGGTTGGTTGCAACGACCTTCCCATCACCGTTTTGCATCGGGCAGGCAAATCGGGAAGTACTGAAAGCTTCACTTCAGCCCTTTCGTCGATGGACCAAGATTGGAAAAATGGGCCAGGGAACGGGCGTCTGGTGAATTGGCCCATTGGTCTTGCAGTGAAAGGATCTGATGGAATGGCAACAGCATTGAACTCCACGCCTGGAAGCATCGGATACATCGAATCTGCATACGTTCGCGAACCACTGCAAGTGGCAGCACTCGAAAATCGCCAAGGGAAATTCCTACGTCCAACTCAGGAAGCGGCCAGTGCAGCTGTCAGCACCATTCGTCTGAATGAACGCTTAGTGGGCAAAAATCCTGATCCCAATCTCGGATACCCCATCGTCACTCTGAACTGGATGCTGGTTCCGGCCCGTGGACTCGGAAACAACACTGTGGCGTTACGACGCAGCCTGGAATTCATCCTGAGCAGCCAAGGTCAGGATGATGCTGAACGCCTCGGATACGTACCACTTCCAGATCAAGTTCGTGAGCTTGGCTTAAGGCAGTTATCAAGACTCAAACGCTGAAAATGCGCAACTTCAAAATACAACCATCGTCTGGTTATTATCTTGAGAATTGTTCAACCAGATCAGCAAAATAACGGCATCTTTTGATTGAGAGAAAAACGACTGAGGGATGAACCCCGAAAGGATGATGCAATGGCGATGATCCTCTGAGTGACGCACCACCCCTCAAGTCGCGGAGCCTCGATCAGTCAGTCCTCCATTGAGGCGAACAGAACTTTGTGATTGGCCACAACCTCGGCATCACTGATCGCTGGAGTGATCTCCATCTCCACGCCGAATTGTGCCCGCCAGGGTGCGAGATGTCGGAAGAGTTCCTCAGTGCCGCGGGCTTTCATCAGAGCCACCACCTGACCTTGACCAGGAAGGTGTGCCCGCTGAACCAATTCAAAGCCCTCGAAACAATCATTTTGACAACCACCTTCGAAGTAATTGATGAATTCCCGATAAACATCAAGCTGGCTGTCAATATCAGGCATCGTGCCGATCACAAAATAGAGTTGCATGAATCTTCGAATATCTGTTTAAGAAAGCTAAGGGAAACCAAGGTTTGCCATGGTGTCATGCGACACGCTAAAGCCTTTCAAAAAGAGAGAGCTGATCACTGTCTCCAGGCTGATCACTGTCTCCAGGCCGATCCCGAATCCAACCGGTGGGATCCCAGCTTTCCAATAAGGGTTGCAAGGCCCTTAAGCCGGCTCCATCAACAGAAGCCATCCACGCGTCCTCCAACCCTGACGGGATCACCACAGGCATTCGCGGATGTAAAGGCCGGATGAGCGCATTGGGAGTGGTGGTGAGAATCGTGGTGCTCTCGATTTCACTGCCATCGGCACCGAGCCAGCGTTCCCAGAGGCCGGCTAGCCAGAACGGTTGTTGATCTCCCCGCCGGATCCGCCAGCCTTTTTCAAAGAAACAACTGGCCGGAATCAGGCAGCGGCGATGACGCCAGGCACCCCGAAAGCTGGCTTTGTCATTCAGAGTTTCAACACGGGCATTGAAGGGTCTTGGTCCGGCTAAAGGATTCCGACACCAAGCAGGAATCAGACCCCAGAGCATGAGAGCCGGGGAGGTCCCCCTCTCATCCCGGCGCAAGGACAGGAGAGGTTCTCCAGGGCGAATGATGTCGCGAGGCTCGTAACGTTCGCGATGCACGGGATCCAGACGCTCTCGCAGGGGATGCGGGAGAGCCGAAACCGAGATGGAGAGAGCAAAACGTCCACACATCAGGCCATGATCAAGCAATATGAATTCACCCGATCGATTGCCATGAAGGAAGTCAGTGTCTTTGAGCTGCTGATCCGCAATGTGGGACGTTTCGCTGCGGGTTCAGGTGTTGTGGCCCTTCTTGTCTGGCTCACCTGGATCATGCTCGATGTGCAGCATATGCAATCAGGATTCACCTTGCCTCAGTCGAGCTACTGAACGCTCCGACAATTTAAGGTTTGTCTTTGAAAATCCGTTCGAGACTTTCGCGAAATTGGGATGAAGTCAGTGGGCGCTCACCCTTTGAGCGTCGATTCCTCACCATCAAAGAACCGATCCACCAAACTTGCAGAACTGTAAATAATCCTGCAAAAACAATCAGACTCCAAATTGGTGAACTGATTGAGCTCATATCTCAAAAGAAAAAAGGGCTGAAGTTCATGACTCCAGCCTAAACAACATTCAGTTCACAGAACCTGCAAAAGCGTCAGACTCAGAACTTTCAGACGACTCTGCAGAGGAGAAACGACGAACAATTAATTCATCGATAGAAAAGCAACCGGGTCCAACGGCCAACACCGCTGCGGCAGCGGCGAAGTAAAGACCAAGAAGCTCGAGAAGATAGATATTGAAACCGGCTGTGATGACGGCGTGGTAAATCGCCACAGTGATCGTTCCGAGAATGGCCAGAGCACCAAAACGGGTCAGAAGCCCAGTGATCAAGAGCCAGCTACCACCGATCTCGGAGAAGGCGGCGATGTATGAGAGAGCAATCGGAAACGGCAGATGCAGAGGGCGAACAAAGGCGTCCGCGAAATTGTCGATATTGGCGAGCTTCTCGTAACCGTGGTGAATCAGAAGAGTTCCCGTGAAGACGCGGAGAACCAGCAGGCCCACATCGGCGAGAAGAGGCTTCGAAAGAATGGTTCTGAGCACGGGAAAGCCTGAATAGTTTAGAAAATTTAACGAGACCGGGCGCAAGCCCGCGAGCATTCCCCCTAGCTCACTCGGCATTAAGCAAAATTACTTAGCAACATCTGGAGTCAGTCCACGGAAAGCGCTCAAGCCCGCCAAAATATTGTGAAAGTTGTACTTCTCTTGACATGAGCAGCGAAACCTTTCTCACCCTTTTCCTCGGCTTTGGCGCGGCCGTCACCAGCCTGGCGTTCTGGAAGTTGAGCCGTTCTCAATCCACAAACCGCTTGTAAAGCCAGCGCACAAATCCGCCCAATACCGGCACAGGTCCGAAGGTCGGCCCAACGAAATCGAAATAGTCGCGGTGATCGCAAACTTTTCCTTCGGCGTTGAACCGCAGACGGCTCGTGCCGGGATAGATGAATTCAATCCCTTTGATTTTCAGCCCCATCTCCCATTCGATGAATGCGATGTTTCCATCGACAGCGATCGAAGAAGCAGTGAGATAAACGTCGTCGCAACGGCGCATCAATCCATCCTGCGCCTCGATGTAAGCCTTGATGCCGTCGCGCTCCTGGGTTGGATCCTGGAAATGCACAGCCTCGTCATACAGCTCCCTCCACTGATCCTCTGTAGGAGCGGCCACGCCGTAAGGCTTGGTGAACAGGGACCGGAGGTGCTCTGCATCCACGACTGACATCGCAATAACCGGTTGAACCCTATTCAGAAATCAATCGTCTCTGCATAGGCTCCAACACGAACAGAGCTAACGCCATGCCCGAACCGCGCTTCCACTACGAGCCCGTTGAAGCGTTCGGAGAAGGTCTCACCACCAACCGCCCCTGGAACACCAGCGCTCTTGCCGGAGTGGAGAGGCTGAACGGTCGCACCGCCATGGTTGGATTTGCTGCTGCTCTGATCGGCGAATGGATCACGGGTTACGGCCCGGCCGGTCAAGTGTTGGCACTGATCCGCTGGTACCTCAGCTGAGGGGCGATTCAGCGGCGGTGAGCTCATACAGGGCGCTGTAATCACCAGCGTCCAGATCCGTTCCTTCCGCACGCATCAGCAAAGAAGACAGTCCTTCCAGAGCGTCGGCATTCACTCCAGCCAAGTTTGCCTCCCGCAAAAACAGGTTCAGATCCTTGCGCAGAAGGCTGGTGCTGAAATTGGGATCGCTGTAGTCGTGGGCCAGCATCCGCTTGAGCTTCTTGTCCACCGTCGGCGCATACAGCGCCGACGGACGCAGCACATCCATGAAACTGTCAACGTCCAGACCGGAGGCCTGAACCAATCGCAAGGCCAACGAATAGCCATGGGTGAGGCTGGCGATCAGTTGGTTGAGCGCGAGTTTCGACGCTGCCCCGGTTCCCACAGGGCCCATTCGCTTCGGCTCTTCAGCAAGGTGGCTGAGCAAGACGCGCTGCTGATCAAACACCGCCTGCTCTCCGCCAGCCATCACGAGCAGGCGTCCAGCCAGTGCCTCAGGACGACTTCCCAGAACTGGCGCCTCTAGATACAGACCGCCTTGATGCAGAACCTGGGCCTCCAGAGCCACACTTTCGCTGATGCCCATGGTGCCCATAGGCATCACACAGCTCTGATTCAGGGCACCAAGCGAGGCCACCACCTCAGACGTCACGGGACCATCCCGCAGCACGGTGATCACCGTGCTGGCTCCAGCGATAGCTTGGGCCGGGTTGTCGAAGCACTGGGCACCCGCCGAAATCAACGGTTCACAACGGGCTCGATCCCGGTTCCAGATCCGCAGAGAGCAGCCCACCGCAAGCAGACGGCTGGCGATGGCGGAACCGAGCAGACCGGTGCCAAGAAGAGCGACTGTGACCGTCAAACAGTGATTGCCTCCATTTCTGGCTCCAGGAGCAGATCGCGGGCGTTGTTGAGCTTGGTCATCATCTCGGGATCACCGCCTTTGTCGGGGTGATGCTGAACAGCCAAGGCTTTGTGCGCCCGCTTCACAGCCGGCTCTGTCAGGCGGCCGGACAAGGCCAAGCCGAGGGTCTGGCGGGCACAGATCGCCTCGAAGCCGGGATCCCGACCGAGAGGACAGCGTTCCCGCTGATGATTCGACTGCCGGGGCTTGCGTTTAGAGCTGCTGCGCTTGGCGCCAGCTGCAGAGGAGCCTGTCGCTCCGAATCCATCTCCAGCCATCGGAGCATCGAGTAAGAAGGCTCCCCACCTTGCTTGATCGTGGGGACCCGATCAGGTGCCCGAGCTGACAAACGGCCTTGGATCCTGATCGAAGCGATGCTCAAACGGCAGCGGAGACGGCTGATCAACTCCTGCCAGAGACGCCGTGCTTTCCAGAGCTTGTCGCAAGAAGCGGGCGCTGTGCAGAGGCATGTCGCGGGGCACAGAGATGCGATCCCGCAGATAGCGCAGAGCTGCGGCTGACCCCGGAGCTGGCATCACAGAGGTCCCAGCGATCAGCGTCGTGAGTGCCGCGCGCAAGGGCTGATCAAAGGCCTCCCCGAGAGGGCTGCGTGCCAGCAGCGTGCTGCGATGGCGCAGCACCCGCTCCAGGGCTCTGGCCTGGGGGGTCACCTCCCCTGGGGAGGGTGACCAGCGACACTCCAGGGCACCTAGCCCCTCACCGTGATCGACTGCCGCGGCCATGCGCTGCTGCTGGGCACTGCCATCCGACCAGCATCCGCCCATTTGCGGAGGCAGATCATGGGCATGGGTGTGCACATCACTCTGGGTGCCGCGGTAGGTCTCGAGCTGCTCGAGGGCTGACAGCCAACGGTCGATGCCGCCATGGGCCTCGCGCAGAGCAAACCCCTTGAAATAAGCCAGTGATGCATTCATCCGCTCCACGTAGGGAATGAACACCAGATCCGCGGTGCCGGGTATCGGCCCCATCGGATCATCGGGATCCAGCCAATGTCCGCCACCACTAGCGATCGCCTCCTCCATCTGGGCGGCCACCCGCTGGAACTGGTCCCGGGCGCGCCGTTCCTGATCCTCGCGAAGGCCCGGAGAGCAGAGCCAGACACACCAGGCACGGAACAGCAGCCGTTCCAGTTCGCGCAACCGCCTCACCCGCCTGTCCGTCATGCCGGCTCCCACCGGCCCGAAGGCGCGTTCGAGGGCCTCGAGGATGCGATCGCTCTCGGTGATCAGGCGACCATTGAGTTCCAGGGCCGGCAGCATTCCGGAGGGAACCAGGGCCGTGAACCAAGGCTCCTTCGGGCCATAACAGCGCATGGTGACCTTGCGGATCCGGTACGGCACCCGGCGCAGCTCAAGCCAGAGCCAGACTTTCTGGCAGTACGGGCACCAGGCGTGGTGGTCCCGGAACAACGTCACCTGCACGTCCGCCTCGGAGTGCCCGAACAGCCGCAAGCTGGCCTGAGCGTTGGTGGGGCCTTCCACCCGCTCAGCTGCAGCCGGTGCCAGAGCCTCGAGGGCAGCCCAGGAGAGCGCCTCCGCCTTCACCGACTCCTCTGTCATCACGTCCCCAGGTCTTGCCGCAGTTTGGCGGCAAGACGGAGACGAACGACGGCTCAAGCCGTGCGATCAGCTGTAGACCTTGCCCATCAGGGGACCGGCCTGTTCATCGGTGAACACGGGTGTCACGGTCCAGTCGAGGCATTCCGCCCATTCGGCGGCGTGCTCGTAGCAGACGCCGGCATCATCGGTTTCCACCAGGATCCAGCCCTGAACCGATCCGGGTGCGTGATAGCGCTTCCACGACTTGCAAGCCGGCAAAGGAGCACCGGTCTCCAAGAACTTGCGAGCCGCCTTCTCGTGATAGCCGGTCTTGAACTGCCAGTGCATGAGGAACAACATGAAATCGCTAAGGAAGAGGCTTCCAATTAGCACGCCTGCGCACGATCCGACAGCATGTCGGCGACAGTGTCGAGAATTCCTTGTCCATTCCGATCACCACCGTGACAGGGAACGATCTGCTGACGCGCGAGCGGCAGGTTCGCCATCAGGGAAGTGGAATCAACGCCGAAGACCTGATCGGTTGCTGGCAGCTTCAGACCATCTGGCCCAAGGGACAAAGCGACGCCAACGCGCTGAGCGGATGGCTGCTGCGCAGCCTTGGCGCCTCTCTGGAGATCAGCCTGGCCGACGACAAAGGGCTGCGCTTGCGCAACGCCGTGAACCTCGGTGCCCTGACCCTGCAGTTCAACGGACCTGGTGAGCTGGCTGGAGGCAGACCCCTGCTGAGCTTCCACTTCGAGCAGGTCAGGCTGACGCTGGGCGCCATCACCCTGCTGCAACGGTCGCTGCCGGCTCCAGCCGCCAAGCGCACGCCGTTCTTCGCTTTGATCCACAGGGATGCAGGCGGCTGGCTGGCGGCACGGGGCCGGGGTGGTGGGCTCGCCCTCTGGACGTTCAGGGATTGAGCCGTCGCTCGGCCCAACCCTCGCCTCGATCCCAGCAGAGCCGCCGGTGGGGATGGGGTTTGAGATCGAGCTGCTCCACCCGCTGAATCTGAATGCGGATCAACACCAGGTGCGGGGGCTGAGGTGCCCCGTCGGCGACCTCCTGCGGCCAGGGGCCAGCCGAATCGAAGGGCTGCCCCGGATGCGGCCAGGCCCAGACCGAGCGCCCTCCGGGCGTCAACCGCTGCCAGTGGGCGTTCAGAGCCTCCGGATCGTCGCCATCACGGAACAACTGAGCGGCTCCACGCAAACGGAACTGTTCTCTGGCCTTGCGGAACAACCAACACAGCTCCACCTGCCCCTGCCCTCTGAGTTCAACTGGTTTCTCGCTGCGGGCATCGGTGAGCAGCTCGAGGGCGCCCTCATCACTCCAGCCGCGAAACACCAGCGTGCGCACCCGCGGCGTGCCATCGGCCGCCATGCTGGCCAACTGGAGCCAGCTGGCCCCCGGAGCCCGTCCCTCCCGCTGGCGGGCTCCCCGCAGCAAAGGCCGCCAGGGAGGCAACGGAACCGGATGGCTCGGATCAACCGGCATCTGGCATCCAGGGATCGAGAAAAGCCAGCGGACGATTCATCGTTTCGGAAAACCCGAGAATGCCGCGGTCCCGATGGACGTACAGCAGGGAGTCGTCCTCCTCCAACAGAAACGTGCCTCCCCGCTGGGTGATGAAGCGATCGTCGGGCACATAGGTGCCCCAGTGGCGCAGAACCTCATTCATGTTGCGCAGGCGCACCGTGGCCAATTCGAACGGTCGTTGAAACCCGCCGCCACCGGCCCGGCGAAACAGTCCGGCGGGGATCGCCGGCAACACACCGGTGCTGATCACGTCATCGTCGCTGAAACGTTGGGGCGCGGTGCGATCGCCGGTGTAACCACGCAGAACTTCAGCCAGGGTGCCGGGAGAGCCGATGCCTGCACACATCAGCAGCAAGGAAGGCCACGCTCCGCCTGGGGCCTGAAGCCCTGGAGACAGCTCCAGGTCCTGGTGCAGGCGAGCATCAGGCTCCACCTGCAGCCGCTCGCTCGGAAAACCGGTGAATGCGCAGAACCGGTCAGCACCCTCCCGGTCTCCGATCGCGATCGCCAAGAGCTGGATCCCCGCCTGATCCAGCTGGGGCAGAACCGGAACAAGAGCCTGGGCGTACTCCAAGGAGTCGAAATCACCGAGCTGAGTGAGCAGCACCACCAGCCGCCGACAACCTCGTCCCATGCCCGAAACTTCGGCGATGCGCTCCAGCAAAGAATCGGGGGCTTTCATACCTGTCTTCAAAACGCCTCCAGGTTCACGCATCGAGCACGAAGCGATAGCGCACATCGCCCTTGGCAAGCCTTTCGATTGCAACATTCACCTGATCCATTGGCAGATGTTCCACCAAGGGGCGGATGTTGTGGCGAACGCAGAACTCCACCATCTTCAGGAGGCTGGCCGGTGAGGACAAGGGGCTGCCGGTGATCGACCGCCGCCCGGGGATCAGATCGAAGGCACCGACCTGAATCGGCTCGAGCACGGCCCCAAGCTGATGCAGGCGTCCCAGGGGTCTGAGCGAAGCCATCACCGCACTCCAGTCGAGGGGGTGGTTGACCGTATTGATCACAAGATCAAACCGATTCTGAAGATCGGGAAGCGCCTCCAGTTCCTCCACGTGATGAGCTCCAAATCGGCGCGCCTGTTCCGTCTTGGCGAGATTGGTGGTGATCGCGGTGACTTCACAGCCCCAAGCCCGCGCAAATTGCAGGGCGATATGGCCCAGCCCACCGATGCCAACCACCGCCACATGGGCCGTGGGTGACACCGCCTCATCCACCAGCGGCGCAAACACGGTGACGCCACCGCAGAACAGGGGACCCGCTTCGGCCGGATCCAATCCGGTTGGTAGCGGAATTGTCCAGTCCTGCCGAGCGACAACATGACTGGCGAATCCCCCCTGGCGCCCCACGATCGTGGCCTCCAGAGAGCTGCAGAGATTCTGATCACCCCCAAGGCAGAGGCTGCAGTGGTTGCAGCTGCCGCTGATCCAGCCCAGACCGCGGACCTCACCAATCACGCCTGGATCCACTCCCTCTCCGACCGCCGTGATCCTGCCGATCACTTCATGGCCTGGCACCAAGGGATAGCGGCTCACTCCCCAGTGATTGCCGATCATCGATAGGTCGCTGTGGCAAAGGCCGCAGTGCATCACTTCCAGCACCAGCTCATCAGCAACAGGTTGAAGTGCAGGCCGCTGGGCGCACTCAAGCGGGGCCCCTGCAGACGGTGCTTGCCAGACGGAGATCAAAGCGGAAGCCGCAACAGTGTTCCCCTGTCTTTAGTCGTGCCACACGGACAACGCCACAACGCATTGACACATCTGTACTACCTGCCTAGAACAGGTGTACCAGCAGCGTCTCCATGGCTCCGAGTTCGCCCTACGCACCCT